>AJXC01001782.1_pt1 | contig 19361 bp, 27 predicted proteins | sample 404948 | NCBI WGS metagenome assembly AJXC01 (sample SAMN02954314, study PRJNA77837) | marine metagenome | biome: aquatic; feature: Guaymas Basin Hydrothermal Plumes; material: sea water; isolation source: Guaymas Basin Hydrothermal Plumes and Background water depths 1600, 1775... ... | reverse complement strand
AATAGGAATACGCAATAGGAATACGCAATAAAAAATCAAATAAAGGACAGGATAACAACCAAAACAAAGGGCAAAATAAGACCTCAAAATAAGACCTCAAAATAAAAACCAGAAGCCGCAAAATAAGCCTCAGGAGAAAGCAGCAGAAAAAGCTAAGTCAAATCCACAAAACAAAGCTCAACAAAAGCCAAAATCTGAAGAAAAGCCTAAGTCTCAGGAAAAACCTAAGACTGAAAATGTAGCATAATGATGGATCGTTATGGTGTTTTTGGTAATCCAATAGAGCACAGTTTATCACCCATCATTCATACCCAGTTTGCCAAACAAACTGGGTTAAACATTCAATACGATAAGATTCTAGCGCCCATAGATGACTTTGCACACAGCGCAAAGTCTTTCATCAATCAAGGTGCTAAAGGCTTTAATATTACTGTACCTTTTAAAATAGATGCTTTTAATCTGGCAACTGAGCTTAGCCTTAATGCTCAAACTGCAGGTGCAGTAAACACTATCAAAGTCAACGGCAATGATCTTATTGGTGAGAATACAGATGGCATCGGTCTGGTTAATGACTTAACCAAAAACCTGAACATTGATCTTAATAACAAAACTGTACTAATTCTTGGTGCAGGTGGTGCTACGCGCGGCATCTTATTACCACTACTAAAGCAACAACCTAAACGGCTCATGATAGCCAATCGAACAGCATCTAAAGCCAAACAATTGGCGCTTGATTTTTCTAGTTATGGAAAAACTTGCGGTTTTGGTTTAGACAAAATTAAAGATGCACCAGTTGATATTATTATTAATGCTACCAGCGCCTCACTAGATGGGCAAATGCCAACCATTGCCAATGGCGTGGCTAATGGTGCCATTTGTTATGATTTGATGTATGGCATGCAAACACCGTTTATGGATTGGGCAAAAGTCAATAATGCCAAAATGATTGTCGATGGGTTAGGTATGCTAGTCGAACAAGCAGCAACGGCTTTTGAATTTTGGACCGGTAAACAACCCAACACCCAAGAAGTTATTAAAAATCTACGGCGCTAAACGCTCTATTACCCAATTATCAGCTTCTTTTTTATAAACAAACCGATCGTGTAATCGATTTTCTCTACCCTGCCAAAATTCAATGGTGTGTGGTACCACACGATAACCACCCCAAAAATCCGGCAAGGGTACCTCACCTTTGTTAAACTTAGCTTTCATAGATTCAAACTGAGTTAACAATACTTGTCTAGATGACAATTGTGAGGATTGATTAGATGCCCAAGCACCAAGCTGAGAATCTTTTGGACGTGAAGAAAAATATTTAATAGAATCAAACGTTGATATTTTTTCAACCACGCCAGAAATCTTTACTTGTCTTTCCAGGTCTAACCAAGGAAACAATAACGCCGCTTTTGGGTTACCTGTAATTTGTTTTGATTTCTTAGAATTATAATTAGTAAAAAATACAAACCCCTGCTCATCAAATGATTTTAATAATACAGTCCTAATACCAATTTCATCACTGTCTGCGGTAGCAAGGCTCATGGCATTTGGTATAGTCAACTCTGCTTGAGTTGCTTGCTCTATCCAGGCCTCAAATTGCACAAATGGATTGCTATTAAGCTCAGCACGGGTTAGACCATTACTGGTAAATTCATGTCTTAACTTTATCAGATCAACACTCATGCTTTAAAAGGGGAGGAACTTGTTTTTCTTAGCTTCGGTTAAATGATTTGAAATCAAATACTTAATCGGTGGAAAATGTTCTGCAAACTTAAGTACGAATCGTCTCACTTGCTTAATCACTGGTGCATCATTGGTAAATAAAGCCACAATACCATTGGTACCAAAAAACATCAATCGGGTTAAATTAATATGCTTTTTCTCAAACAGTTTAAGCAATGAGTTTGAGCCAATATCTTGGCCATGAACTAATGCTTCTTTAATTAAGGTTGCTAATATATCTTGGCCTCTTAAGCCTAGATTAAATCCGTGTGCAGTTACTGGGTGCATACCAACAGCTGCATCACCAATCAATGCAAAACGATCAGCAATAAAGGTTTTCGCATGTACACCAACTAAAGGGTAAGAATGTCGTTCGCCACTTTGGGTCATTTGCCCAAATTCACCTTTAAAATCTTTTGTAATTTTGGCATTAAAATCTGCCTCAGACATGCTCAACATAGATTTAGATTTATCTGTAGCAACCGTTAAAACAACAGAAGATGCGTTGCCAACCATTGGTAATAGAGCTAAGGTTTGCCCATAATCAAAACATTCTAATGCAATATTGTTATGTGTATTTTCATGCTCCATTTTGGTGACAATCATCACTTTGGAAAAATCTTTTATTAATGCAGGTATACCCATTTTACGACGAATATTTGAAAAGCGACTATCTGCTGCAATCACTAATTTTGCCTCTATCTGATCGCCACCAGCAAACAACACTGCTGAATGTGTCTCACAGTATTCAACATCATCCACCATTGAGTCTGTTTTAATGGTGATGTTTTTCGCTTGACTAACGCGTTGATACAACGCCTGTCGAACTTGATAATTTGGCACCAGATAGCCCAATGCCTCGATTGAAGAACCATCACTTTTAAAGTTTAATAACGAAGGTGAGTCACCATCAAAAACTTTTGCCTCTCGCAAGGGTGCAACCTCTGCCTGGTTAACCAAATCCCAAACACCGAGTTTTTTTAATATTTTAAGTGATAAATGCGTGAGTGCTATTTCTCTGCCATCAGCCTGAGGATTAGAAATAGCATCAATATTGGATTTTTCTACTACCAAGACTTCTACATCGGCATCGATCATCGAACAGGCAAAGCTAAGCCCTGCTGGACCACCACCAATAATGACTATATCGTACGCAGTTTGCATATTTAATTACAAAAAATTTGAGATAATAAGCCTATTATAACTATCCAAGCTTAGGAACTTCCCATGATTTACGTTGTTATTCAATTTGGTTGTATTATTTATTTGATTATTAATGCAAGACTCAATCTTATAGAATCATTCAGTATATTACTAATCATACTTTCACTGATTGTTGGTTTAATGGCGGTTATAAACATGAGACTCGACAATCTTAATATTGTGCCAACACTCAAGGATAGGCATCAATTAGTTACTCATGGTATTTATCGCTTTATCCGACACCCAATGTATACCAGTGTATTGCTATTTTGTTCAGCACTCACATTGACTAATGCGCATGGAGTAGCACAGCTTGTTATGTTGATTTTATTTGTTGACTTAATACTCAAGTCCAATGTGGAGGAAAAACTCCTTACTGAGCGCTTTAGCACCTATCAAAACTATAGAGGCAAGACAGGAAGGTTCTTACCTTTTATGTAAAATTTCAAGGTCTTGTTTGGCTTGTTTATCCCCTTTTTTGGTCAGTTTTTTTAACCAATACTTAGCCTTTTTTATTGACTTTTTTACTCCTATGCCTTGCTCATACATTTCTGCCACTTTTCGTTGAGAGTCGCTATGTCCTTTTCTAGCAGCAACAATGGAAAAACTATAAGCTTTACTTAGATTTTTTTTAACACCTTGGCCCTTTTCATAATGCCGAGCAATGTCTTGATAAGCAGCTAAATTACCTTGCTTTAAAGATTTTTGATAGAGTCGGTGTGATTGTTGATAATCTTGCTTAACACCTAAGCCTTGGTCATAAAGCCCGGCTAAAGTGTAAACCACCTTATCGTTGCCGTTTTTCATGGCTTGTTGATACCAATCAAAAGCTTGATCATGATCACGTGGCACACTCTGCCCTCTTGCAAACAAATGCCCAAGCTGGTATTGCGCTTGCGCATTATCTTGTTTGGCAGCTTTTAACAACCAAATGAAGGCCTGATTATAATCTTCAGAATCCAAATAAGCCTTTGCTAGGCGATACTGTTCATCATCATTGCCAGATTTAGCTGATTCTAAATGCCACTTAGAAGCAAGAATAGAATTTTTCTTTACCCCGTTACCCTGCTCATACATTAAAGCTAAATTTTGTTGAGCATCGGCATAACCTTGACTGGCAGATTTATTAATCCAGTGATGGGCAGTTTTTAAATTACGCTCCACACCAATACCCAGGTAATACATACTGCCTAGATAATATTGAGCTTTGGCATTTCTTTTATTGGCCGATTTCTTTAATAAATCAATACCCTTCTTATCATTTTGCTCTATACCCTTACCTTCAATATGCATAAGGCCTAGAGCAGTTTGCGCTTCTATATTACCAGCTTTAGTTGCATATAAAAAGGCACTAAAAGCTTTAATATAATCTTGTTCAACGCCATCACCATAATAGTATGCTTTGCCACGCTCATAAAGCTCGGTGTTTGCCAATGCAGCATTACTAAACAACAATAAAAATAACAACAATAATCTCATGGCGTAAATTGTATACGAGAAGTCAGGACGATTGAAAGTTTTGATGCTTATGCATGATGTATAAAATATAATGCTATATTTTCAGAGCGCATATATTCCTTTTACATTTATCAAATGTGTATAGTTGTGGTAGCCTGATAAACCTAAACAATATCAAACTTCCTATTAAGTTAAAATGCTAAATGATCATTCTAAATAGTCTTGACTAAGTCGAATATAAGTCAGTAAAAACCCTCAGAATTAACAAAAAAATCAACAAGATAACATGAATAGAAAAGAAGAGATAGCACTAGATTTTATTAACCAACACAAAGATAATAGTCTAGGGAGTTGGATCGTAATCAGTGATCATGATTACGAAGTTATTGGCGTAGATAGGAGTGCAGATAAAAAACAAATCAAACAGGCTTACAAACGTTTAGCCATGCAATGGCATCCAGATCGCAATACAGATAATAAAGAGGTGGCCGAAAAGAAGTTTAGAGAAATTCTAAAATCCTACAACACCTTAACTGATGATGCAAATGGCTTAGAAGAAGTATATAACAAATTAGTTCGCTGGGAATATGGCGAGCTTGAAGATAATGGCTTTGGTGGATATAATATTTATATTGATGCTGACATGAGCAAAACTGGAATTCTAACGACGTTTGAAATTGAAAAGCCAAACATGGCAAAAGACGGGTTTACATAATAAAGCGTAATGTGTTTTTATTTGTGCCATAACTTCGGTCCATACAACATCATCAAACTTTTGACTGGCTTCTTCCATAATTAACAAATTCTAGGTAGCTGATCTCCTATTAATTTATCGATAATCTTAGTGCCACCGAACAAAGTAGTTAATGCCACAATACCTTCTGGCCCGTCCGTCACTTCGCCAATAATACAAGCATTTTCACCTTCTTTAGTCTGTTTCATGGTTTTAAGTACCAAATCCGCATCTTCTGCTGCTACCACACAAACTAATGTACCTTCATTAGCCAAGTAAAGCGGGTCCAATCCAAGTATTTCACAAACACCGCGAGTTGGCACCCTAACAGGTACAGAATTTTCTTTAATTTGTATGCAAACTTTAGAATCTTGGGCAATTTCATTAAGCACCGTTGCAACACCGCCGCGAGTTGCATCGCGCAATGAATGGATATTATCTGAAACACTGAGCATTTTTTGCACTAAATAATTCAGTACTTGGCAATCACTATCAATATCTGCTGAGATGGCTAATTCTGCTCGTGATTGCATAATGGTTGCACCATGATCGCCTATATAGCCATTAACAATAATTTTGTCACCCACACAAGCGCTGCTCGAATGAATCTCTACCCCTTCCGCTATGACACCCACACCAGCTGTATTAATGAATATTTGATCAGCACTACCCCTTTCCACCACTTTTGTATCGCCACACACGACTTTAACGCCAGCCTCTTCAGCAGTCTTTTGCATAGATTTTATAATTTCATCCAAGGTCGAAATAGGAAGACCCTCTTCTAAAATCAGTCCACAGGTTAGATACAGAGGTTTAGCGCCACTCATTGCTAAATCATTAACCGTGCCAGTAATGGCTAATTTGCCAATATTGCCACCTTTAAAAAATAGAGGACTAACGACATAACTATCTGTTGTTAATGCAAGCTGACCTGATGGCATATCAAACCGAGCCTGATCTTCCATTGTTGCGAGGTAATCATTATTAAAGGTGTCGACAAAAATATCTTTTATTAAATCACTGCTAGCCTTGCCACCACTACCATGTGCCATAGTTATTTTCTTATCTTTATATTTTTTATTCATTATTTTTTAGTAATTAAATCAATATTTTGTCCATAAGAATACTGTGCAGAACACGCACCCTCTGTTGAAACCATTAATGCACCCAAAGGTTTTTCTGGTGTACACTCTTTACCAAAAACTTTACACTGCCACGGTTTTAATACACCTTTTAACACTTCACCACATTGGCAAACATCCGGATCTGTTACGGTAACCTCCTTTAACTTAAACTCAACTTCAGCGTCATACGCGCTATATTTAGCATTGACCTTGACACCTGAATGATTAATTGAGCCTAAGCCACGCCATTCAAAAAATTCTCTCAATTCAAACACTTCTTGAATTGGACTCAATGCACTTGCATTGCCTTCGTCATGGACTAGCCTACTATATTGGTTTTCAATTTTTGCCTCTCCGTTCTTCAATTGTTTTAATATCATCCAAACAGATTGTAGAATATCCAATGGCTCAAAACCAGCGGCCACTAGTGGCTTATGATAATCGTCAGCGATAAAATCATACGGCTTAGTGCCAATAATCAAACTAACATGGCCAGGACCTAGAAAGCCATCAATACGCATGCCAGGTGAATCTAAAACTGCTTTTATCGTTGGAATAATGGTGATATGATTACAAAATAGATAAAAATTATCAACACCCTGTTTCTGGGCTTGCATTACAGATAGCGCTGTTGAAGGCATTGTTGTCTCAAACCCTAATCCAAAGAATACCACCCTCTTATCAGGATTCTTTTGTGCAATGGCTAGTGCATCCAAGGGTGAATAAACCATACGAATATCACTACCATCTGCCTTTAAATCTAGCAAACTTCTATCACTTCCTGGCACACGCATCGCATCCCCAAACGTGGTAAAAATCACATCCTTGTGCTCGGCAATACGAATACAATTATCAACTACAGAACGTGGTAGAACACACACAGGGCAACCCGGGCCATGAACAAACTCTAATTTTTTAGGTAATAATTGATTCAATCCATAGCGAAAAATAGAATGGGTATGACCGCCACAAACTTCCATAATTTGAATTGGCCTATCTTCTTTAAGCTCAATCTCTGAACATAACTTATCTATCTCTTTGAGGATTTTCTTAGCCTGCTCGGGATCTCTAAACTCATCGACATATTTCATTATCTACTCCCCTGATCAAGGTCTTCCATGGTTGCGGATAATTCACCTATTTCATCTAAAATTTTCAATGTTTTATGCGCCTCTTCTTCGTCAACAACACTCAACGCAAAGCCCACATGCACCAAAACCCATTTGTCAATCAAGTCTTGTGCTTGGTGTGTATTATCTAGTACGCAAGCAATATTAACCTCTCTTGCTACACCAGACAAATCAACCATTGCAATTTGATTGTCGCTATCAATAACTTCTTTAATTTGTGCAGGAACACCTAAACACATTGCTACTTCCCCCTTAATTTGTCCGATAAATCATTTACTGAATTTTATCAGTTTTTGTGATAATCATTGCTCTATGAAGTTCATTTTGCAATTCTCTAACATTACCACTCCATTCAAAATTTGCTAATAACTTCTTTCCTAGACTTAATTTTCTTTTTTATTTGAGCGCTACTTGGTCTTGGAAATTCTGCGTTAAGCTCTAGTGTTAACAATTGATCTTGCTCTTGAAGAGCAAAGATTTTTGCCGCATTATTTACAACCAACTTTAAATTGTCAGGATGCCAAGGTTTGGATAAAAATTGATAGATTCCAGCCTCATTAATGCCTGCTATTAAATCTTGAGTATCGGTATAAGCAGAAACGATAATTCGAACAATTTTAGGATGTTTGCCTTTAACCTGTTTTAAAAACTCTATGCCTGTAGTATTAGGCATTTTTTGATCAGACAAAAAACAGTCACAGGATACTGGTAAATAACCTCCCATGCATCCTTGGCACTTAATACACAATGCACTTTAAAATCACGCTTTAAGGTTCGATTATAGGTCTCAAGGGCGCTCTGCTCATCATTAACGACTAAAATATGTGGCTTACTCATTACTATCAATACATATAAAATTAACTACTTTTTAAGGCTTTAATACTAGCCATATGCGCTCTAAGCCACTGATACCATTTGTCCATACCCTCTCCACTAGTAGCAGATACTTGCAACACTTGGATCTTTGGATTGACTTGACGCGCATAAGCGATACAGCTTTCAACATCAAAATTCAAATGCGGCAATAAATCAATTTTATTTAACAACATTAAATCTGCGGCTGCAAACATATCAGGATACTTTAATGGCTTGTCCTCACCTTCTGTGACTGACAAAATGGCAACCTTGCAATATTCACCTAAATCAAATGCTGCCGGACATACTAAATTACCAACATTTTCAATAAATAAAAGACTATCTTCCTCGATGTTAAGCGTGTCGAATGCATTGCCAACCATATTAGCGTCTAAATGACACCCTTTACCGGTGTTTACTTGAACCGCATCAACGCCAGTTTTATTGATTCTATCCGCATCATTAGTTGTTTGTTGGTCGCCCTCAATCACCTTTAGACTAAACTCATCTTTTAATTTAACCAAACTGGTTTCTAAAATTGATGTTTTGCCTGATCCTGGGCTAGATACTAAATTTAGCGCTAAGATACCCTTGTCTAAAAAATAGGCTCGGTTATTACCAGCATAATCATTATTTTTGGACAAAATGTCTAGCTCTACTTGAACAATCTTTTCTTGACTCATGCCTGCAATATGTAGACCTGCACTGCCCTTGCCATAATGGTGTTGATGATCATGACTTTGGTCGTGGCTATGGTCGTGATCGTGTGAATGACTATGGTCGTGGTCGTGTGAATGACTATGGTCGTGATCGTGGTCGTGTGAATGACTATGATTTGTTTCGCTACATCCGCATACTGTGCACATATCTTACTCCTTTATTGATATCTGTTTAATTTTCAACTCTTCTCCGCCAGTCACTGTTAACTGGTGAGAGTCGCATTTTGGACAAGCATCATATCTTTGCTTGACCACTACTGTTTCGTCACAATTAAAACACCAAGCCTCAGCCTGGGTTTCTATAATTTCTAGCTCAGCACCATCTGCTATAGTGTCGCGTATTGCTACATCAAAACTGAATTCTAATGCCCTAGCCTCAACACCTGAAAATGGACCAATTTCTAGCCACACTTTATCAATGGCCTTGTAATTATTTGCCTTTGCTGACTCTTCTAAAGATTCAACTATACTCATACATATGCTCATTTCATGCATGGTCTACCTCTATACTATACCCCACACAAGGATCAATTGCATTGACTAGTAATCTCACCTTACTTATCAAATCTTCTTTATCAGTAAAGTTCAAAGACTTAATCATATGATTTAGTATCCCTTCAGGATGAAAATTCCATTCTGTTGGTGCTAATATTTGATAGGTTTTAATTTTCTCATTCTCAATGCATAGCTGATGAACAAGTCTACCTCGTGCAGCTTCTAGTTGAACTAGGGCGCTGGTCGCCAGCACAGGAAATTGTATGTTGTAACTTATATTTTCAGACTCAATATTTCTATAATTACGCTTAACTTTATTTAACAATTCAAATACCTCAAGCAATTGTGAAACCGCTCTAGTAAGCACCCCGTTACCATGAACATTAACCAATTGCTTAATGAACTGATGTTTTGACTGCCTAGAATAAGGTGTAGTTTCACATGTTGTATCTTGATAACTAGGGCGTTGAATATATGCATCATTATTTAATAGAATGCTAACCTCCTGTAGATCTAAATCTGGAAGGTGGGACACCTCAACATTGCCTATTTCGTTGAGCTGATGCTGCTGCAAATAATTCAAGAAAGTTACACTCTTGCTCTTGCCAACTTTTAGCCAGTCATTAAAACTGTCCATGTCTGTAAATACAAATTCTGCATTATTTTTAGAACCAATCAATAAATTCTGCAACTGCTGCTCTAATTTTAATATTAACTTATCAATCGAATTAAAGGATTGTAGCTCCTTATCAGCTAATGACAATGGGTCAGTATTTACGAATAAAGTAGCGCTTATCTCTTTAAGTATGGCTAATAAATTTATAATATTGGTATCAACTATGTTATCTGTGTCTTGACTCCATTTAGAAGCAATACTAAAACAATGCTCTCTTATGGTTTCTAGATCTAATAACAATTCATAAGCTTGAATTTCATTTTGACTCAATTTAATTACCGTACTCTCATCTAACAAACGCAGGAAAGCAAATCTATGTGCTGTATTGCATAAGTGATATATGGCATTCATTATATCGGCAACACTATCAATTGATTTTCCAGCAAACAACTTAGTGATATGCAGTGGACGAGTTGATGTGATTGATACAGCTTCAACCTGACCAGATCTTGCTACTACACTAATTTTGATCTCGCCTTCAATCGGCATCTACACTACCACCTCTAAGAAACGCTCTTCTTGAAGACACCTTGCTTAAAATCTCTTGGTCTTTAATACGTTGCTTTTCTATCTCTTTATCCTCTTCAACCTGCTTGAATTGTTTGGTTTGCATGAGTTGCTGCATAACTGCCTCTGCCGTACCTCTAGCTTGCTCCTGGGTTTTAAAATCAAACATAGGTGAAAACAATGAACAAGTTAAATAGACGCCAAACTCTGAATCTTGTTGAGTTAGAAAGGAGTACTCACCATCTGGAAATAGAATATTTACAGACTTTCCTACTCTCACCTCTTGCTTCATACCCTCTTTTGGAAGTAAGACAATATTCATAAACCACGGAGTTATTAACACTCCAACCTCAGCAGCAGACTTACTCTTATCATGACCCCAATCAATAAAACCCACAACCTCAACCTCGAGTTTATTATTAACGATAGGAATATCATTCATCTTATGTGTATGCACATACTGATAATGATCTTTTAATCGATTGACATTACTACTAGGCATATTGATAATTAAAGAATATCTTTTCGATCAATAATCATGAATTGCTCCATAAACCCATCACAATTAGGACAATGCCAATGATCTGGCAACTGGGAGAATGACGTATTAGGCTCTATCTGCCAATAATCATCACCCTCTTCGGGTTTGTATACATAGTGGCAAATCTTGCACTCCATGCAAGAATCATCAGCTATTTTAGCCTCATCACCTAAGTAACTACCCTCAAAAGTCTTCATAATTCTTCAAATTGTTCCTTTAATCTTCCAGCACTTTCATCTAAATCTTCTTGCGCAGCACAGGCAACAATTGGCATATTAACAACTTCAATGGTGCTCAAAATTTCCTTATCTCCAGAGTTAAAATACTTAACCCACCAAATAGAAGAAACACCGGTTGAAGTGATACGACAGTTACCATAACCTCTAGAAAGGATGACCGTATCACCGTTTCCTAAAACAGCACCAATACAATTAAGATCTTCCTCAGTATGTGGCAATAATGTTAAGTTAATAGCTTCGGTAGGATTAGTCATAGCATCAATAAACTCAATGTCGCCATTTTCGGTAAGCTCATTTCTTTTATCCTCAAGCTCAGTTAATATTGCAGGTGCATTCGCAACATTTTCTGGAAACATAGCACTATCAAATAATACTTTATTAGGTTTTTCCTGATTCTTAACAAGAAGAATCTCAGGAATATCGCCCGCTTCAACATAATCATTAAGTAGATGATTATCTTTATCAACAACAGTAACACGCCAGATGCCTGTAAATATAGATTCCTGAATATTAACGATTTGATTATCTTCATGAATAACAGCACTCACCTCACCCTCAGCAAGCAATGCATTAAGATATGCCATATTATCAGCGTTAAGCTCACCAACTGGGAAAATTAAATTAGCATTTTGAACTTTATAATCAACCAACTTATTATAAATATTTTCTAGAAAAACTCTACATTCTGAAAGATCTGTATTTTCATCAAATTCATAAATTTTTGGATTTAATTCAAAGGTAGACATCTCATTAGGCATATCCATAAACTCAAGCGGATCTTCCTCAACTGGTTGAGAACCTGCTGACAATAAGAAATTTGTTGGAATTGGTGGTACTGGTATTGATGACATATAATTCTCCTCTTAGTTTTGAGATAATTCGATCTTAATTGGTGGAGCTGATGGTTCTGAAAGCATGATTTCCTGGATATTATTGATGTACTCGTCCCAATCTCTAACTTTAGAAATGGTGCCTACATAAGCACCATCTTTAAAAAATACCAATGACGGCCAAGTTTTAAAACCGTATTTTCTCTGAATGTTCATTTCATCATCACGACTAATAATTGCAGGTTCTATTTGATTATTAAAAGCAGCTATAAGCTCAGGCAAGATAACCGCAACATCCAAACTTTCCGGGAACATTTTTGCATCGTTACAGAAAAACAATACACTGTAGTGATGCTGTTCAACAAAAGTGCCGACTGTTTCTTCAGTTAGTAGCGGGTAGTTATTCTTTGTAATTAGTTGTTGTATTAATTCTGGAAACATAATTTACTCATTATTATTTGAAAAAGGGTTGATAGGCTCTCGGCCAATAAGATCACCAAACAAGGCTTGAACCCTATCCTCTGGACCATCTTGCATGGCGAGACTTACAGCGGTTAGTGCGGCATCAATTTCTTTAGCTTTAGCATCAGAGATTACCTCTCTAGCAGCATCGATAAATACCAATACCCAAGTGCCTGTAATTTGTTGACCTACTAATTGCATGTTAATAGTTTTATTGACACCATTATCTTGGCAAGTGGCGAAAGTATCACTGACAGGATCGATCACCTGCATTGGAATTCCAATACACATTATTGATCCTCGAAGTGTTTTCTACCATCAACAAATACATTAGTTCTGCAGTCAGAATCAATCAGTTCAGAGTCTCTTTGCTCAAAGGTATTATCAAATAAAACTCGCTCATCACCACTTCTACAAGCCATTTTTTCAGAAGGTCTGTGCGCTTCATAATCGTGTAAACCAATCGTTGGGCTATTTACACCATCTTCTTCGGAAAGCGGTACAGCACGTTTTTTATATGGCACTGAATAGCTATCCAAATATTTAAGGCAATGCTCAATTGCTGGTTGCATTTGCACTTTAACCACATCTCTTAAACTACCGCCAAAATCCTCTAGCACTTCAGGCTGCACCCCAATTAGAAAAATATGATCAGGAGTCTCTCCAGTTAATTCAGCAGTAGATAAAACCTCTTGAAATCCAGTCTGGTGTAAGCTCATTTTTTTAGCACCCATGAATTTAGGTACATCTTCATCGTGAATTAACTTCATGGTTCCCGGCTCTAAACCATAGTCAATAGCATCGAAAACAATAAGCAGGTCACATTCTTGAACGTGTTGAATTAGGTACAAGCCCTGGGTTCCACCATCCATTAACTTGACCTCTTCATCGAACTCATATTGTTGGTTAATAGCCTCAACTGTACGCACGCCAAAACCTTCATCAGACCATAAAATATTACCAACACCCAGGATTAAAACTTTCATATATACCTTTTTTAAATCATTGCACAAAAATTACACTAATTTGTCATTCTATATTGTGGCAATTCTTACAATATAACCTCTAATCATGATTTTTTATATTTAAAAAAATTATGATTAGAGGACGTTAAAAAAAGGGAACTGTTTACAGCTCCCCTTCTTTTTAAAGAAAAGTATCTGTTCATGCGCCCTACTCAAAACCTAAGAGACTACATGATCAGAAATTTAATCTTTACGGTCGTCTTTCCATGTTCTCCAACCATTAATCATCGTACTAACAAGCGATTGTCTTGACATAATGTCCTCCCTAATCGCAGCGTAAATATGAATCATAACAAATGTTAAGATAAACCACATACCTAGATGATGCCATGTATGTACATCCTGACTTTGGCCAAATAACGGAATCAACCAACCAGCAAACGCATCATACCACCATGTTCCCATCCCTTGACCTTCTGCATATAGAGCAAAACCAGTAAAGAACATGAAGAAAGCACCCGTTACAAACATAAGAAACATAAATAATGAAGCCAAAGGATTGTGTCCCACATACTTTCTTGGCTCACTTTCCAAGAAAGCATACCAACGTGCTTCATGCCATATCTCACCCCACCAGTCTTTACTAAATAAAGGAGGAACGAACAGCTGTTTAGCATGCCCATTACCAACAAATGCCCAATAAATTCTACCAATCAACCCAATGGCAAATAAATAGGCTGCGACAAAGTGAAAGAAACGAATGTACCCCATAACATAAAAATCACTCGCCTCACCCGACATACTGGGCAATGGGGAGCCGATAAAATAACCCGTAAGTGCTAAAACAGTAATCGCACCTGCATTCACCCAATGCCACAAGCGCACTGGAGCTTCATATACATAAGTTGCCGCTACTGTTGATTCAATGCCTGATGATGGTAAATCACCAATAGCACTTTTCATCTTCTTAATACTCATAACTTACTCCTTAATAAACGATTAAGATAATAAAAGACTCATACCCAACATTGAACCAGCAAGACCCAATACCATTAACACCACAGTTAGCACTTGCTTTCTCTTAGATACGATAACTGCACTTACAATAAATGCCATGCTGATCGTTAACATTGCAACAATGTGATATGAATTGGTAAACATGTGTCTAGCAGCCTCAAGAACGCCAGAAAATTCAAATGGCGTATGGCCTGAATGTGCTAGTGTTGCTGCTGAAAACAACATTGATACTACTACTAATAATGATTTTTTCATTTTAAAAACTCCTATCGTACTTTAACGTTAATTAATTCCTCACCATCTTCACTCATGACATGAGTAGAACAAGCAAGACAAGGATCAAAACTATGCAGTGTGCGCAAAATCTCAACTGGCTCTTCAGCTCTTTCAACAGGCGTACCTAATAAACTCGCTTCAAATGCACCGATATTACCTTCAGGATCTCGAGGTGAACCATTCCATGTAGTTGGAACAACAGCCTGGTAATTTTCAATCTTACCGTCGTTAATTACAATCCAATGTCCTAGTGCACCACGTGGCGCTGACGCAGTACCGACACCCTTAGCATGTTTTGGCCAAGTTGATGGATCCCACTTCTCCATATTAGCTGTTGAACTATCACCGTTTTTAATATTTTTAATTAATGAATGCCAATCATCTACCATCATTTCAGCACAGTACTCAGACTCTAATGCTCTAGCAAGAGTACGACCAATGGTTGACTGTAACGCAGCTTTAGCGCCTAGATTAGTACCAGCAAGCTTATTAAAGGCAGATAAACTCTTATTAATCTGTTCAGTAATATGCTCATGACCTTGGGCGAATGCCAATACATAACGCGACAATGGACCAACTTCAACTGCATGACCTCTCCAACGAGGTGCTTTAATCCATGAGTACTTAGCACTTTCATCAATCTCTTTAATATCAGTTCTAGTACCTTTGGTTTTAGAACCCAATTCATAATTTGGCTCAGTAATGCCATCCCATGGGTGTAAGCCTTTAGATTCATCTGGGTATTTGTACCATGAGTGTGTAACAAATTCTTGAACCTGTTCTGGATCTGCAGGATCAACTGGGAATACTTCGTTCCAGTTGTCGTTAAGAATAGCACCACCTGGAAGTTGATCAGTAGACTTGTCATAGTTAACTTTAGGGTATGAACCATAATCCATAACACTCTTAGCGCCGATACCACCGCCCCACAAATCATCTTTGTAGAAACTAGCAATGGCAATTACATCAGGAACATAAACATTTTTGTTAAACTGTACCATTTCATCGATACGGGCCTTAACAAAGTTTAAACGCTCCATATTAAGAGGTGCGCCTGCAGCCATATCACCATCCATATTAATAGCACATGGAACACCACCAACTAAATAGTTAGGATGCGGGTTCTTACCACCAAAAACTGTATGCAATTTAACAAATTCTTTTTGCAAGTCAAGTGCTTCAAGGTAATGAGCAACCGCCATAAGATCTGCTTCAGGAGAACATTTGTAAGCTGGATTGTCCCAATAACCATTTTTAAATGGACCTAGTTGACCTGACTCAATAAACTTACGGATTCTTGTTTGAATATCCTTAAAGTAACCTGGGCTAGATTTAGCATGCTTTGGTGATACAACATTTTGTAGGCCAGAAGTTGCTTTTGGATTAGCTTTTAATGCGTTAACTGGGTTTATCCAATCTAATGCATGTAAGTGATAGAAATGCACAACATGGTCATGTACTTGTAATGTCTTCGCCATCATTTCACGAATTAAATGCGCATTAGGTGGAATTTCGATACCTAAAGCATTTTCAACCGCTCTAACTGATGTAAGTGCGTGACAACCTGTACATACACCACAAATTCTTTCAACAAAAGCCCATGCATCACGTGGATCACGACCTCTTAGAATAACTTCAAGACCACGCCACATTGTGCCAGTTGATACAGCGTTTACAATAACGTTGTTTTCATCTAGGTTAACTTCACAACGCATGTGTCCTTCAATTCTTGTTACTGGATCAACAACAACTCGTCTGCCGCTGTTATCCAGTTTATAACCATTTGGTGTTTCAATAATAGACATAATTTATTCTCCTTTAGTGTCTTCTTGACTGTTCTTAGCATTCATTAATGCACTAGCTGCAGCGTGAACTGCAATGGCAGCACCGGTAGCACCAGCAACCGCAAAACCAATCTCATCTGCATCGGCTTCAATACCGAAACCATGTACTTTGGTTAAGCGATCATAGAATGAGCCTTTATCCCAGAAACCGTCTTCTGAACAACCGATACAACCGTGACCCGCTTGAATTGGGAATGAAGTGCCTTCATTCCAGCGAATAGTTGAACAAGCATTGTAGGTGGTAGGGCCTTTACAACCAACCTTATATAGACAGTAACCTTTCTTAGCATTTTCATCATCAAACTCTTCAACAAATTGACCAGCGTCAAAATGTGGACGGCGATAACATTTATCATGAATTCTTTGTGAGTAGAACATCTTAGGTCGACCTTGTCTATCTAATGTTGGCATTTTATCAAATGTCAACATGTAAGTAATTACACCAGTCATTACCTCAGCAATTGGTGGACAGCCTGGTACTTTAATAATTGGTTTGTCAGTAATTAACTTATGCGTTGGTGTTGCTTGAGTCGGATTTGGTCTAGCTGCTTGAACACAACCCCAAGATGCGCATGCACCCCAAGAAATGATTGCTTTACAATGTTTTGCAACTCTTTCAATTTGATGATGGAATGGCTTACCTGCAATAATACAAGACATGCCATCTTGATTAAGCGGTGTGTTACCTTCAACGGCAAGGATAAAGTTACCATCATATTTTTCAATAGTTTCATCAATAATGGCTTCTGCTTGGTGGCCTGCTGCTGCCATGATAGTATCATCATAGTCTAGTGAAATCATGGACAATATCACATCTTTTGCCAATGGATGAGCTGAACGGATAAATGACTCTGAACAACAAGTACATTCCAGACCATGCAACCATAAAACTGGAATTCTAGGTTTGTTTTCCATTGCATGTGCAATCTTACCAACAAAAGCCGGCCCTAATCCCAAGGCTGTTGCTGTCAAACTACAATATTTTATAAAACTACGACGACTAATGCCCTGTCTGCGCATGACATCATAAAAACTTTCAATTGGTGATGCTATATCTGTGTTAGCCATATCCCCTCTCTCCCTTTTTTGTTAATATTAAAAAAAACTAAACTATATTAAACTCAATATGAGCTAAATCAATATGAGTCAAACATAAAAAATGCTCATGATACATGCTACTATTTTTTTTGCAAATGTATAATGTTTTAATGATATATAAGCAATAACTATTAGCGCAAGAATTAACTATCGGTGAGCCTTCACTCTCTCGTTTACTCAAAGGTAAATATGCCAATACGCCTATTGGTGTTATTCGCATTAAAGATCTATTTTCATCAAATATTAACAATCATTCATCAACATCTATCAAGTAAATGGTTGCTGAGATTATTCGCAAAGAGGATAAGGCTCTTTCTGATCAAAAAATAACTGACATACTAATACTGGAGGACATTCGTATTTCTAGAAGAACAGTTACAAAATATAGAAAGGCACTTAAAATACTCTGCGCTCGCGATAGAAACAGGATGAAATAGACTTAGAAGGACATCAAATATCTTGTTTACTTAATCAGACCAAGCATTTTCATCGCAAATTTTCTTACGACAAGGCATGATCCACATTTGATAGAGTGAAGTCGTCAACATTATGGTAGAAGCAAGGGTATATCCAAAACCACCGATAATAACAAGCCAAGCAAATGCAGGATCAAGACGCGTTAACCACCAGGCACTAACGTCAATTAACAAAAAGGCAAATGGGATAAAAATTAAAATTGCCTTCACCCATTTATTAAATCCTACTGCAAATGAAAAAGATAAACCCAACAAAAAAGAAAATAAAGGCAATGCCAAATAAGTGTATATGAGAGACCCGGGTTAAACTTGTCACATCTGCCCCCAAATCTACTTCAGCCAGTTCTTTAATCACCTTATATTGGGTGATATTTGGTAGAGAAGGAATACTTGTATGACATCTGGCACACTTATCTTGTACTATTGGGCTAATCGATTCATTCCAAGTATGCTCATCAGAACCATTAGTAATCCATTTTACGATCTTGATATTTTCTTGGGTAGTCGCTTTATCCTTCATCGACCCATTTAATTTTGCCTCTAACTTAGAACCAGATCGATTACCATAGTAACTATAGACAATATCATCAACAGAGACCCCTAATTTACCATCGGCCATACCATGAGTTAATATGATTTGCGCCCCCAGCCATTAATAACCCAATACCGACTACCAAAATATAGCCAGTAAACAATGCTTTAATAGACATCGATACACTGGGTAAATTAATCCATGAGTTAATGTGTTGATCTTCTTTTACGGTAGCCATCAATTAATCCTTTATTATCATTTAAATTATTTATCGTCCAACAATAAAATGGTCATCACTCGAGGGTTAGTGAATAACTTAATACTCTCTAAATAACTCGTTAGCATTTGATTCCAAGGCATACCGTCATGACGCCAGCCATTAACATTGCCACGTTGGTCTTGCTCATCAAGATCGCCTTCAAAAACCTACTCCTAAAGACATTAGTATACCCATTATCCATC
>AJXC01001921.1_pt1 | contig 19384 bp, 24 predicted proteins | sample 404948 | NCBI WGS metagenome assembly AJXC01 (sample SAMN02954314, study PRJNA77837) | marine metagenome | biome: aquatic; feature: Guaymas Basin Hydrothermal Plumes; material: sea water; isolation source: Guaymas Basin Hydrothermal Plumes and Background water depths 1600, 1775... ... | reverse complement strand
AAAGTACCAGCTAAGTGTACTGAATTAGCATCACCACTAATCAACGGGTGCCAGTCAAATAAATCCTTACCTTCGGAGAGTAATCGATAAGCACAAGTATTTGGCAGCCAGTTAAATTTTTTCACCCCAATCAGGATAAATGGTTAGGCAGTCTGGCACTAAAGATTGGCGAGTATCGTAGTGTGGGCACTGGCAAGTTTCTTCATCTAGGTAGCGACAAGCGACATCCGTAAAGTAAATTTCATCGGTATCTTCGTCTTCCAATTTGTGCAAACAGCAACGCCCACAACCATCACAAAGCGACTCCCACTGAGTTCGGCTCATTTGATCCAATGTGAGTGTTTGCCAAAAATTGGATATTGGTTTATGTGTCATCGGTCTATTGAGCAATAGAGACTAGATAGGATAGAATCTGCTTACCCTCTTGGTCACCTTGACGCGTTGAGGTACTAGCCCAAAAATAAGCCGACTGGTAATTGGGCTCAACGCCAACACCATTGATATACATCATCGCCAAAGAGTTTTGAGATTGTGTCAATCCTTGTTTGGCAGCTTCTTGCATCAACATAAAAGCCTTCCTATTGTCTTTCGGTACCAAAGCGCCAATGCTAAACAAGGTGCTTAAATTATGCTGGGCAATCGGGTTGCCTTGCTTAGCACTGATCACTAGCTTTTCAACATTACTCATAACCTTAGTGTTGTCAGCCAATGAACGGGCAATTTTCTCTTCATTAGTAGGGATTAAATTTAACACGGGCTCGTTAGGGTTAACACTTAAAAGTGGGGGCACTGACTCAGATTGAATTTGTAATGTTTCTAAATCAGTATCATTCGATTCGAGCACTTCAGTATTGTCGCTATTGGCTTTTTCCTCAGCAATTTTGTCTGCCGCTAATTTTACTTCGGCCAGTAATGATTTTGCAGGTGCGTAATTTTTTTGAGCAGATAACTCTAACCATTTAACTGCATCTTGCCATAATTGTTTTTGCTGATAAAGATGGCCTAGTTGGAATTGGGCGATGGAGTATCCACCCTCTGATGACCGATGCAAATAGACCCTGGCCAAGGTTTCATCTCGATTAACAATTTCGCCTTGGTTGTAAATTTTGTACAGTTGATATTGCGCTAATGCGTGCTCTTGCACTGATAAATTCAGNAGCATCGAGAGTGCTTTTTCCGAATCTTTATCAGCTCCATCACCTGTTAATAACAATAAAGCTAGATGGTAGCGAGCCTCTACATTACCCTGATTAGCCGCCTTTTGATACCAATAAGCTTCTTGCTCAGTGTCTTTTTTAACTCCCTGGCCTAGCTTATATCTTAATGCTAATAAATATTGCGCCGGTGCATATCCGCCCTTGGCAGACTTTAATAACCATTCGGTTGCCTTTGTATCCTCTTTTTCTACCCCTTCGCCTCGCAGATAACGTAATGCTAATGCATGTTGCGCCACGGCCAAACCTTGATTAGCTGCCGCCTGATACAACTGCGCAGCTCGGTTGGCATCTTGATCTACGCCATTACCTTTTGCGTATAACGTTGCTAGTTGATACTGCGCTTGGGCATGATTTTGTTCGGCAGCTTTGTTGTACCATTTTATTGCCTGAGGTAAATCTTGCTTAATTTGAGTGCTTTGATGATAGATTTGTGCTGATAAAAACTGCGCATCAACGCCGCCTTTTTTGGCCACCAAAAGTGCCCATTTGAGTGCCGATGCATCGTCTTGATTAACCAGATAACCTCGATTATATAAATCTGATAAACGAGATTGTGACAATGTAAATCCTTGATTAGCTGACTTTCGATACATGAGCAACGACTGCATTGGCTCACCCTGACGCTCAAAGAAATCTGCTAAATAATATTGCGCTTCAGCGTCTAATTGTATGGCTGCTTTTTCGTACCAATGCTGAGCCAACCTTAAATCTTTTTCAGTACCTAAGCCTATTTCATAAAGCTTGGCCAGTTCTAATTGTGCTGGCGCAAAACCAAGCTGAGCCGCTCTTTCATACCAATAGTGGGCTTGATCATAATCCACTGTGGAGGCCTCACCCTGGTGATACATGTTGGCCACTTTGTATTGCGCATCCACAAAATCTTGTTGGGCTGACTTTTCATACCAAAACAGTGCTTGCTCTAAATCTTGGGTAACACCGATACCACGGTAATAATCTTCCGCTAGATTAAATTGAGCCGTGGCATAGCCTTGTTCAGCAACTTGGGTGTACCAATAAAAAGCCAACTTAACATCTTGTTTAACATTCATACCCTTGTGGTACATGTTGGCCAAACTAAACTGTGATCGAGCATCACCACTTTTGGCAGATTTTCTCAATTGGGTGTGAAGTTGTTTGGCAGACAATGACTGCTCGTCAGAAGACTCTTCTAAACGTTGTTTAACCGTATCATTGCCTTCTTTTGATTGTAAAAGCTGCAATGCTTGCACAGGTAATGCTATAAATAACAACAGTGAAATAAATTTAATCATGACTCATTTTAAATTAATTTCACTGAACAGTCGCACCATTCCAATAGCCACGCCGGCACACTGGGGTAGCGACGATTGAATAGCCTCTAAATAACCTTTATTCAAATCAAGTGTATATTTTTTAAGCATTCTACGTTTTGCTATTTCTTGCTCAAATACTATTTGATACTCATTAGCATGACGCAACTCATCATAACCATTAGCAACCTCTACCCCATTTATATACAGCTCAAATCGGTGCGATACTTTACCTTCCACTATTGCCAAAGCAGATTGTGCGGCTGGATAGTCATAAACAAAACACAAGGGTAAGTCTTTTAATTTTGGCTCGATCAAATGCGTAAAGAGTAGAATTTGCAAATCTTCAATCCATTCAAAATCTGTACTTAGGCTATGTGTCCTGGCAATAACCTTTAACGCTGCAAAGTCAGTATTAAGAATGTCAATATCGCCATATTCAAAAAAAGCTTGTGCATAAGACAGCTTGCTCACTCGACCCTCAATACCTAGTGTTTTTAATAGCTGAACCATATCATCCATCAACTGGTGAATATCAAAACCTAGGCGATAATATTCAAGCATTGTGAACTCATTAAAGTTCTGAGAGCCCTGCTCATTGTCACGGAATACTTCACAAATTTGATAGATATCACCACTGCCATTTGCCAAGAGTTTTTTCATCTCTAGCTCTGGAGAAGTGTGTAAATATCGAGTTTGTTCTAAGTCGATACCTTGGTTGAGTTTCATGCTCAGCGAGTCAATGTAGACATCAGTTGCTGGCGTATTGAGTAGTGCAGATGTTTGAACTTCTAAGACACTTTGATTGTCAAAAAATGTGCGAATTTTTTGTAGAAAATCGCTGTATTTTTTAAGATCTTCCCGCATATTCGTTTGTGCGTGTGTCCACTTTTACTTTTTCACCAATACTAATAAATAATGGCACTTGAACCACCACGCCGGTATTCATCGTGGCTGGCTTTCCGCCGGTACCAGCAGTATCACCTTTAAGGCCTGGGTCAGTATCCACCACTTCAAGCATTACATGATTAGGTGGTGTCACTGAAATTGGATTGTCATTCCAAAGCGTTACCACACACATGTCTTGTTCTACTAAATAACCCCTAACATCATCCATAGCATCATCATTAATCAGATATTGCTCAAAAGTATCTGGATCCATAAAATTCCATTCACTGCCATCGTTATACAGATATTGCATATCTAATTCCATCACATCGGCGCCTTCTACAGATTCACCAGATTTAAACGTCTTTTCTAAGGTTTTGCCGGTGATTAAATCTCTCAACTTGACTTTATTAGAAGCTTGGCCTTTCCCAGGCTTACGAATCTCATTACTGATAATTGAGCAAGGATTGCCATCTAGCATTAATTTCAAGCCATTCTTGAATTGACTGGTAGAGTAATTTGCCATTTTTTTAAGTATTAAGTGTAAAATTCAAGCATCTTATTTTACGCACTTTTTCATGCACATACACGAATACCAAGCCAAATCCTTATTCAGACAATTCAATATTCAAACGCCTGAAGCGGTGCTTATTGATAGTGTATCTCAAGCTAGTGACGCTTGTACATCCTTGGGTGGTGAACTTTGGGTTGTTAAAGCGCAAGTACATGCAGGTGGACGTGGTAAAGGTGGCGGTGTGATTTTATGTCGCTCAATCAGCGAAGTTGAAAACGCTTGCAATCAATTATTTGGTTCGAACTTAATAACACCACAAACAGATGCTAAGGGCTTACCTGTTCATCAACTGCTAATTGAAGGCGGGCAAAACATTGAACGTGAACTCTACTTAGGTTTGCTGGTTGACCGTCAAACCCAAAAAATCACCATTTTAGCTTCGACTGAAGGTGGCATGGATATTGAAAAAGTAGCCGCTGAAACGCCGGATAAAATTATCAAATTTGGAATTGATCCACTCGGTAGTTTAAATACCCAAGACTGCGCCACCATTGCATCACAACTCAAACTTAAAGGTGAATTGGCTGATCAATTCACTAAAACGTTATTAGGCTTGTATGAAATATTTACCAGTAAAGATGTGAGTTTGATTGAAATCAACCCACTGATTACGACGGCAGAAAACAACTTACTGGCACTCGATGGCAAAATTGACTTTGACGATAACGCCCTCTATCGCCATGAGGATATTGTTGAGTTGCGTGACACCTCACAAGAAGACGAAAAAGAAAAATGAAGCCAATGAACACCAGCTGAACTATATTTCGCTTAATGGAACAATTGGTTGTATGGTGAATGGCGCAGGTTTGGCGATGGCCACCATGGATCTGATTGAACACCATGGCGGTTCACCTGCTAATTTTTTAGACGTGGGTGGTGGCACAACAGCTGAGCGTGTTGCTAAGGCTTTTGAATTAATTCAAACTGAAGACAATGTTGAAGGTGTTTTGGTGAATATTTTTGGCGGCATTGTCCGTTGTGATTTAATCGCCGAGGGTATCTTGCAAGCTATTGATAAGGTCGGTTTAACTTTGCCAATTGTTGTGCGCTTAGAAGGCACCAACGCAAAACAGGGGTTGGCATTATTAGACGAGTCAGAATTTGATATTACTACTGAAGCCGACCTCACACAGGCAGCCATCAGAATTGTGGCGTTGTCAGAAGGGGTCTCAGCATGAGTGTACTCATTAATAAAGACACCAAAGTTATTACTCAGGGTTTCACTGGCAAACAAGGTACTTTTCACTCTGAACAATCGATTGCCTATGGCACACAGTTTGTTGGTGGTGTAACGCCCGGAAAAAGGTGGGCAAACCCACTTAGACTTGCCCGTATTTAATTCAGTACAAGAATCCATGAATGAAACCGGTGCGAATGCCACCATGATTTACGTACCACCGCGCTTCGCCTACGCTTCAATCATTGAAGCGATTGAAGCTGAAATGCCAGTAATCGTTTGTATCACCGAAGGCATTCCAGTGCAAGACATGATTAAAATCAAGGCAATTTTAAAAGACTCAAATTCAACATTAATTGGCCCTAACTGCCCTGGTGTGATTACGCCTGATGAATGTAAACTCGGCATCATGCCAGGCAATATCCACCAAACAGGTAGTGTTGGTGTGGTTTCTCGTTCGGGTACATTGACTTATGAAGCAGTACATCAAACCACGCAAGCCGGGCTTGGACAAAGCACTTGTATTGGTATTGGTGGTGACCCAATCCAAGGCATGAACTTTATTGACTGCTTAGAATTATTCGAAGCCGATGATCAAACCCAATCTATCATTATGGTGGGTGAGATTGGCGGATCCGCCGAAGAAGAAGCGGCAGAATATATTAAGAACAACGTATCTAAACCAGTGGTGTCTTACATTGCCGGACTCACAGCACCCAAAGGCAAACGCATGGGGCATGCCGGCGCAGTGATCAGTGGTGGTAGTGGCAAAGCCATCGATAAAATCAAGGCACTTGAAACTGCAGGCGTGGCGGTAGCACCTACCCCAGCCACCATGGGGTCAACTTTATTGGAAATTTTAAAATGAAAAAACCCATTGTTGTATTAGGCATCGGCGAGCTTGGCAGTGTTTTTTCACGTGCTTTTTTAAAAACAACCATGCTGTTTATCCAATCACTAGATCAACAGATATTGATGCATTAAAATCCAGTATTAATCCTGAGCTAATCTTAGTTTGCACTGCTGAAGGTGACCTACAATCTGCACTATCCTCTATCCCCACCGAGTGGAAGGATCGAGTGGCAATGATGCAGAATGAACTTCTACCACGTGATTGGGAGTCTCACAACTTTATAAATCCCACAGTAATCTCGGTTTGGTTTGAGAAGAAAAAAGGCATAGACTCCAAGGTGTTGATATCTTCGCCCACTTATGGTGCAAAAGCACAAATACTCTGCGACTCGTTGGCATTGATCGATATTCCAGCACATGCTGTTGCTAACGAAGATGAATTATTATTTGAGTTGGTACTAAAAAATCTTTATATCCTCACCACCAACATTGCCGGCCTGGCGATACACAGCAGCCCTCTGGGAGGGATGACAATTGAATCAGGTAGTAATGTTAATGACTTACGTAATCAACACTTAGCGTTAATGCGTGAAGTATCAGCCGATGTGCTTAAGTTGCAAAGTGCCCTAACAGGGAAAACATTTAATGATGTCGAATTAGAGCAAGGCATGATCAAAGCTTTCGAAGGTGATCTTAATCATGGCTGTATGGGTCGATCTGCCCCTGCAAGATTAGATAGAGCGTTAGATCAGGCAAATGAATTCAACTTAGAAGTGCCAACCCTGCAAAAAATTAAAGACAGTCTTTAGTTGCACTTTTAGTGCAACTTATACTAGTTGTGTTAGCCATTCATTTTGGCGTAGGTTTTTTCAATCTCTTGTTCTAATGCTAACAGTGAAAACCCTCTCACCTCTTCAATAAATTTCTGTCCCATAAAAAACACCTGAACAACGGGCAGAGAAAAAACACCGTGCTGAGCACAAACTTCTTGTAGCTGCTCACAATCAATATAAACCATTTCTAAATTTGGAAATTTGAGCGAGAATTTTTCATCAATTTGGGGTTTGATGGTTTGGCACACGCCACAATGTGCACCACCAAATAGAATCAATACTGCATCTTTTTCACGCTTTAATACATCTAATTGCTCTTGATTCTCTAATTGGTTCATAGTTGCTACTCCTAGTTGAGTAAAAAATACCTCAAAATTAGGCAGATCTAATTGTGATTCCCTTTGTTGTGTGCCCCACATTGGTTCTGGAAAGTGGCTATCCCCTTCAAAACGTGCCATCACATGCCAATGAACATGGGGCAACATATTCCCAAATGAAGCGATGTTAATCTTATCTGCATTGAAATAGCTTAGCATTAATTTCTCAGTGATATCAATAATTCTAAAAATTTCAGTTTTTTCTTCTACTGTGCATTCACTAAATTCTTTAATTTTTCGTTGAGTAAAAACCTTCACCCAAGGGATTTCGCTTGGCTCAATTTCTACAATCACTAAATCATTTTCATAAATCATACTCACCTCTTTATTGTATTGGTTCTTGAAAATCATCAGCACGTAATGTGTTGATTAATGCCAGAAATTGTTTGCCATATTTTTCATATTTAACTTCACCAACACCATTAACTTTCAAAAATTTATCTTTATTATTGGGTAAGAAGTATGCCATGGCCTGCAAGGTTTTGTTGTCAAAAATAACATAAGCAGGCATTTCAGTTTCTGTTGCAATCTCCAATCTTAATGCGCGAAGTGATTCAAATATAGCTTCATCAAAATTGTATTTAGGTGGGGCAGACCTTGACTTTTTGGATGAAGACGACCCCTTCTTACTAATATTAAAATTAACTGCACGAATATCAACAGATTCTTCAGATTTTAAAACTGATCTTGCTTGATTAGTGAGCACCAAACTTCCATATTCACCACTTACTTGGATCAACTCTAACTCTAGTAATCTATCGCCAATCATCTTCCATTGAGGCTCTNNNAACGCNNTTGCCCTATGCCATAAACAGACAGATCTTCGTGTCGATTGTTTAGAACTTTCTGAACTTTTGACCCTCTCAACACGTCAATAACGTAATTCTGTCCAAAGCGTTGTTCGGTACGATAAACGGTTGATAAGAATTTTTGTGCCAGCTCGGTAATGTCTTTACGCTCAGTATCGGGCTCATTACAACTGTCGCACATTGTTTTACACGGTTCGATATTTTCATCAAAATAACGACTTAGTGCTTGATGACGACAACTTTCAGAGAAGGCATACTGTTTAACAGTATTGAGCTTTCCAAACGCTAAATTACGGTAATCTTCATTTTCCACTTCATCAATAAAGCGGCTGAGCACACCTATATCAGCAGTACCATATAACAACAGCACTTCGCTAGAGACTCCATCTCGACCCGCTCTACCAATTTCTTGATAATAAGCCTCAATGGTTTTTGGTATTGAAGTATGAATAACAAAACGAATATCGCTTTTATCAATGCCCATACCAAAGGCAATAGTTGCCACCATAATATCGGTTTTTTCACCAACGAAATTGGCGAAAGCAGACTTCCTATCTGTTGGGCTTAATCCTGCATGATATGCCTGTGCTTGAAAACCTTGCTCTTGTAAAAATTTAGCCAGAGATTCGGTCTTAGCACGAGATTGCGCATAGATAATACCTTGCTCATTTTGACGTTTTTCTAAGAAACTTAATACCTGCTGATAACCATTGCCTTGTCTGACACTAGCATTAATATACAAATTATCACGAAACACTGTGCCGCGAATAATATTCTCTTTTTGTTTGAAATTCAACTGCGCAACAATGTCTTTTTCAACTTGCGGTGTTGCTGTGGCAGTAAAAGCTGCAACGCTGATGTCGGGGAAGCGGGTTTTCAACAAGCCTAATTCTCGATAATCGGCTCGAAATTCGTGTCCCCACTCGCTCACACAATGCGCTTCATCAACGGCAAAGAATGCAATGTTTAACGAGTCTAGAAATGACAAAAAATAATCATTATTAAGGCGCTCTGGTGCAACAAATAAAACCTTAATTTCTTGGTTTTTTAACGCCTCTTCAGTTACTCGTATTTCCTCCATGCTTTGCATAGATGATAGCATTGTCGCACTAATTCCTTTACTTTCTAAACCTAGTATTTGATCTTGCATTAGTGCTAATAGTGGTGATACAACTACCAAAATACCATCCATTAACAACGCAGGCAACTGATAACAAAGCGACTTACCACCGCCTGTCGGAAGGATTAATAAAACATCTTCACCGGCTAAGATTTTGTCAACTGCCTGCTCTTGCAGGGGGCGAAAAGAATCAAATCCAAAAACCTCTTGCAAGACTTGTTTCTTTCTATTTGTCATCATATTTTTTTCAAAAGCATTGCATCACCATAAGAAAAAAACCGATATTTTTTATCAATTGCGTGCTGATAGATTTCCATCATTTTATCTCGACCAATAAATGCACTCACCAACATCAATAGTGATGACTTTGGTAAGTGGAAATTAGTAATCATCATATCGACTACTTTGAATTCATAACCAGGGTAAATAAAGATGTCAGTTTCTTCTTGTACAGCTTTTAACTTGCCACTCTTAGCAGCTGACTCCATAGACCTTACAGCTGTTGTGCCCACGGCAATAATGCGCCCGCCATTAGCTTTGGTTTGGTTTATTTTATCAACCGTTGTTTGGTCAATTTCAAAATATTCACTGTGCATTTTATGATTGGCAATCTCATCAACCTTAACTGGTTGGTATGTGCCTGCACCGACATGCAAAGTAACAAAACAATGATCAATGCCTTTTTCTTTTAAAGACGATAGTAATTCATCGTCAAAATGTAGGCCCGCTGTGGGTGCAGCTACTGCGCCATCACGCTTGGCAAATACGGTTTGATAGCGCTCTAAATCAGCTTGTTCATCACTACGCTCAATATAGGGTGGTAGGGGAATATGCCCAACATTATCAAGTAAATCGAGCAGTGAATCTGTGACAAAATCAAGCGTATAAAAGCCATTTTCTTTATTAATCACTTGTGCTTTTTCGCCATTCTCAAGGGTGATAAAACTGTCAATTTGTGGTGCTCTGGAGGCTTTCATCATGGCCAATACTTGTCGATCACTTAACAAGCGTTCAATCATAATTTCAACCTTTCCGCCTGATTCTTTATGACCGAATAATCGCGCTGGAATTACCCGAGTATTGTTCATAACTAATAAATCACCAGGTTTAATAAATGATGCTATTTGATGGAAAAATGAATCTATAATAGTCGATTGTGGTACTAAAAGTCGTGAATCTGTTCTATTTTCTGGTGGATTCTGGGCAATGAGTGACTTCGGTAACTCGAAGTCAAAATCAGTTAATTTCATGTTGAGTAAAATAAACCAGCACCTGGTAAGCGGCACTTACAATTGCTCTCGGGGTAATGGTCGCACCAGTGAATGAATCAAACACACCGCCATCACGTTTTACTTTCCAATTATTTTGATTAGGGTTTGATAAAGATAGCCCACTAAATTGTTTAATCCAATCTGATTTTCTGGTTTCTATCTTGTCGCCTAAGCCAGGCGTTTCTTTATGTGTGATCACTCTAACACCCAATAACTGACGTTTAATATCAAACCCAGTCAATAGACGAATGTTGCCGTTATAACCGTTGGGGTAAGTGTGCTCAACCAGATAAGCAAAGGTTTTACCCTGTTGCTTAGCAGGGTAAATACCCACTTTTTGTTGCAAGCCATGTAATTTTATCTCTTTCAGAAATTTATCTTCCAAAATGTTATTGTCATAACCTGACACTAACTCACCAAGACGTTTAATTAACAACTGGTCTTCATTGTATTTGATTTTTTCCCTGGTAGTGTCTTGTGTCAATGCAACAAAAAAACACTGATTGCAGTAAAAATAAGCAATAAGGCACCAGCTTTCAGAATTGGGTTCGGGGTCATTTTCCAAACACCTTAGGCTGTGTGTAATAATCAATTAAAGGTACGGTAATATTCATCAGCAACACTGCAAAAGCCACACCGTCTGGGTAACCACCAAACACACGAATGACAACAACCAATACACCGATTAAAAATCCGTAAATCAAGCGTCCGTTTGGTGTCGTACTAGCTGAGACTGGATCAGTGGCGATAAAGAATGCACCCAACATAGTGGCACCCAACATCAGATGGTTTTGCATTGGCAGATATATTTGATCGTTAATAAGATATAGTATCGATGAGATAATCACCATACCAGCAATAAACGCCACAGGAATATGCCAAGTAATAATCTTGCGAACAATTAAATACAATCCAACCTAATAAAAACCCAGCATTAATCCAAGCTTGGCTGATTGAAGGTACATCTAGCTCAGCAACCACCTTACCTAATGCCAGTTGGGTTTTAACCTCGTCTAACTGTGTGGCACCACTCAGTGCGTCTACTGAAGTTAAATTAAAAATGATATCGATTGCTTGGGACAAACCTAGAAACTCACCCGCCCAAGTGGTCATTTGTAATGGATAAGAAATCAGCAAAAAGGCATAACCCAACATTGCTGGGTTAAAAGGGTTATTACCTAAGCCACCATAGAGCTGTTTGCCAAAAATAATCGCAAAAGCCACACCGACAACAACAATCCACCATGGTGCAATACTCGGGATTGAAATTGCTAATAAAATGGCTGAAAGGATGGCTGAACCATCACTAATAGCAGGTTTAACTGGGAGTTTTCTAAGACTTAAAAAGGCAGATTCAACGACTATGGCTGTTACCACTGCTAATACAATTTGTACAACAATACCCCAACCAAAGTAAGAATAAGCTGCAACTACGCCTAGCACCAAAGCGTAAATCACCTGACGCATAATTTGATTGGTATTAAGTGTGTTACTATGCATCATCATTTGCCTTCTTTGTTTTTTTGACACGTGCCATGGCTGCCGCTATTTTGTCTTTTTGTACTTTGTCATTGGCCATTTTTTTCTTTAATTCTTCTTTTTTAGCCGACATCATTTCAGCACGCTCTTGCTTATTGCGCTCTAATCGATACTCTCTAAATTCAAATCGTTCTCTTGCAATGTCTGTTCGGTATTGGTCTTCAGTGGTTTTACGATGCAGCGCTTTGGCAAAAGAAAAATATTCAGCCAAAGGTATGTGACTTGGGCACACATAATCACAACACCGGCATTCAATGCAATCTGCTAAATTATAATCCATTGCCTTGTCCGTATCTTCACTCTTGGCATACCAATAAAGTTGCTGAGGTAGTAAATCAACCGGACAGGCTTGATTACATTGCCCACAACGAATGCATTCTTGTGTGCTGGGTTTTGTCTCTAGCTCGTTAACAAAAATACAGTTGGTAATTTTTACAAATTGGCACACTGATTGTTTCAACATCAACCCCCATCATCATGCCGCCCATACGTATGGCATGTTGATGAATGTTCGGTTTTGACATTGCCACAATATGTTCAAATGACGCGCCTAAACGCACTTCATAATTATTCGGTGACTCAACGCCCGAGCCAGTCACCGTTACGATTCTAGAGACCAAAGGCTTGTTGTCTACCACTGCATCAAAAATTGCCTTAGTGGTAGCGACATTTTGACAAACAACACCAGTATCAATTGCAAATCCGCCTGAAGGAATCTCAATACCGAGCAACGCTTTGATTAGTAATTTCTCAGCACCTGAGGTGTATTTAGTTGGAATCTGTTCGATGCTAATACGGTCGTTATGGCAATACATTAATAGCGAATTTAGCGCTTCTTGCTTATCATCTTCAACAGCGATGATTGCACGTTGTGCACCACAAATATGCAATAGAATCTCCACGCCACGAATCACTTCACGCGGATGGTGCTGCATAAGTGCATCATCACACATAATGCCTGGTTCACATTCAGTACCATTGATAATTAAAGTATGGCAATCTTGAATACCTTCTAATTTGGCATGTGCAGGAAACCCAGCACCGCCTAAACCAACAATGCCTGATGACTGGATATATTCAATCATCGTGGCTTGGTCACAATGCAGAAAATCACTGCCACAGCCTATATGCTTCGCCCATTGGTCTTTGCCATCTGATTCAATGGTAATACACTTGGACTTTAGGCCTGATTTGTGTGGAATTGTTTGCTCAGCAATAGACACGACCTCGCCAGAAATAGAGGCATGAATAGGCACACAAAAATGATCTTCGGTCTTGGCGATTACTTGACCAGTAAGAACTTTATCACCCACTTTGACACAAGGGATGGCCTCATCACCAATGCGTTGTTGCAAAGGCAAAACAACTTTGTCTGGCAAAGGTGCTGAGATAATTTCTACCGTTTCCACTGGATGTGGATTAGGAATTACAATACCACCACTAAATGACTGTCTAAGCATGGGCAATCTCAGCAACATCGGGCACATAAGTGCTTAGCGTTGGGGCAACTTCCAATACATGAATGCAATCTACAGGGCAAACTGGAATGCACAAATCACAGCCTGTGCATTCATCTGCAATCACTGTTGTCATTACTTTGGAAGCGCCAACAAAAGCATCTACTGGGCAAGCTTGAATACACAAGGTGCAACCAATACATACTTCTTCATCAACATACACCACATGGTCAGGTTGAGTTTCTCCATGATCTTCATTGAGTGTTAGTGTCTCAACGTCTAGCAACGCTGCCAATGCATCAACCCCTTCTTGGCCACCAGGTGGACATTGGTTAATTGGCGCTTCGCCATTCGCAATGGCAGTCGCATAAGGTCGACAACCTGGATAGTCACACTGTCCACATTGGGTTTGCGGCAAAATTGCATCGATTTGATCGACCAAAGGATTACCTTCAACTTTAAATTTAATCGCAGCAAAGCCTAAGACCAAACCGAGTCCAAGTGCTAAAGCGGAAAAAATAAAACAGAATCAAACATCAAGCTAATCCAATAAAACCCATAAATGCCATCGACATTAGCCCAGCAGTAATCAATGCGACCTTGGTGTGCCTTGAAACACCACAGGCACATTGGCACTATCAATACGCTCACGAATGGTTGAAAACACGACCAATACAAATGAAAAACCAATAGCCGCACCAAAACCATACACACCTGAAGCCAAGAACCCGTGATCTTGCCCAACATTTAATAATGCCACACCCAGTACGGCGCAGTTAGTGGTAATCAGCGGCAAAAACACACCCAAAGATTGATGCAAAACTGGTGAGGTTTTATTCACCACTAATTCAGTAAAGCCAACTACGCCCGCAATGGTCACAATAAAGGCAATAGTACGTAGGTATTCCAGCTCAAACGGAATAAGAATATAGGCATTAATCAAATAACTTGTTAGGCTTGCCAATGTGAGTACGAATGTCGTGGCAAACCCCATTCCAATAGCAGTTTCTACTTTTTTCGATACACCCATAAATGGGCATAAACCTAAGAATTTTACCAAGACGAAATTGTTGACCAAAATCGTACTCACCAAAATTAAAACATATTCATTCATGTTGCTGATTTTAACTCAAAAATAGCTTGAATAACCCAAATGAACTGATGACAAATAAAGCACCGCCAACCCAACGTTTAAAGGCTTCATCATTTTGAGTGATGCTTTGATGCGCTTTGATACCGAGCACATGCCCAATCGCTGCTACAGGAATAAGCGAAAGTGAAAATTCCCAATCAATATCAACATCCATGATCACAAAAGTAATCATCTTAATACTGACTAGAATAAACCACAGCACAAACAATGTATTGCGCAAATATTCTTTGGCAATATGGCGCATATATACGGCCACAATCAGTGGTGCACCGGTGAGTGATGTGCCCGCCACATAACCACCCAAAATAAGTAATAATTTATCTACCCACAGGCTATGTGAAGTGATTTTGGCATTAAAGATCCAAGTAACGGCGTAAAAAATAGTGATGGAATAAATAAATACCACAATCACATTATCAGGAAGTCTTATCAGTCCAGCTACACCAACTAAGGTTGGTGGAATAATCCACAATAATGAGCGCTTAAGATAAGCCCAATCTACTTTTTTTAAAGATTTAACTAAAGTCAGTGACGAAAAAAACAATAAATGAATACCGATAATTGGCAGCCAATAAACGGGCGTTGCACCCACTAGTAACATCAAAGGCAATCCTAATGCCGCACCACCAAAACCTAAACCTGTACGAACAAACCCTGCCCAAAGAAAAATTAAACCGACTAAAACCAGCTCGGTAAGATCAAAAGTCATTAGCGAAGTACGTCGGCTAGCTGTTCTGCGCTTTGTTGTACTAAATCTAAATCCTTGCCTTCAACCATGACGCGAATCAGTGTCTCGGTGCCCGAGGCACGAATCAACACGCGACCTTCATCACCCAAAGCTTTTTCGACTTCAAGTTGAGTTTGTTTTAAAACTGTATGTTGATTCAAGTCAATCTTTNCNTNNNTNNGTAACGTTGATTAATACTTGGGGGTATTTTTGCATTTCGGACTTTAATTCGCTAAGTGTTTTACCACGCTTAGCGATCACTTCTAATACTTGAAGCGCTGCAATCATTGCGTCACCAGAAGTAGCTTTATCCAAGCAAATAATATGACCTGAGCCTTCACCACCTAAAATAGCATTATTGATTTGCATCTGCTCCATGACAAAGCGATCGCCCACGTCAGCTTCAATAAAATTAATTTCTAGATCTCTTAATGCATGTCGCATGCCCAAATTACTCATCTTTGTGCCCACAACAGTATTACTCAGTAAATGATTTTGACTATGCCAAGACTTAGCCAAGATAAACACCAGCTCATCGCCATCTACCAATTCACCGTTTGCATCAATCATAATTAATCGATCGCCGTCGCCGTCAAAAGCAATACCTAGGTTAGCTTTTTGTGCCAATACAACATCGCGTAAATGCGCTGTATCAGTCGCCCCACACTTAAGATTAATATTAAAACCATCCGGTTGATTGTTAATTATCGTAATACTAGCACCTAAACCTGAGAAGACATCCTCAGCAAGGTGATAAGTTGCACCATGTGCACAATCAATCACAATATCCAAGCCGCCTAAATTAACGGAATAATCAAAACTTTCTTTACAGAATTTCACATATTGGCTGATCGGATGTTCGCAGCGTGTTGCTTTTCCAAGGCTTGAACTATCAACACTCACCATCGGCTGTGCTAACTTTTCTTCAATTTCTTTTTGGTCTGCATCGCTAAGCTTAAAACCTTCTGGAGAGAAAAACTTCACTCCATTATCTTCAAAAGAGTTATGTGAAGCACTAATGACAACGCCGGCATTTGCATTATATTTTTTTGTTAAATACGCAATGCCTGGTGTTGGCATCGGACCAAGCAAACCCACGTCAACACCTGCAGATAAAAACCCAGCCTCTAAAGCAGATTCAAATATATAGCCCGACACCCTAGTGTCTTTGCCAATAACAACACTGGACTTGCCCTTTTTAGCCAAAACTGAGCCAACTGCCCAACCGAGTTTTAAGAAAAAATCAGCTGTAATCGGTGCAACACCTACTTTGCCGCGTATACCATCGGTACCAAAATAACTACTCAACTCACACCCCCTAAAATCGTCAATGCATCTTTGGTTTCTAGCACATCATGCACACGCACAATATCTGCACCATTTTGCACTGCTATTATAGCCCCTGTTACACTGCCAACAACTCTTCCATCAACATTTCTATCATCCAAAAGTGTGCCAATCATCGACTTGCGAGATAGGCCTGCCAATAGTGGCAATCCAAAGCTTTTAAACTCATTAAAACGTTTTAAAATTTCTAGATTATGATCTAGTGTCTTACCAAATCCAAAACCAGGATCTAAAATAATTTTATCCTTGGCAATACCAGCCTCAATACACGCTTCAATTCGTTGACTAAAAAAATCTTTAATATCATCGACTACATCATTATAAGTCGGGTTCTTCTGCATAGTTCTAGGACTGCCTTGCATGTGCATCAAACATACATCAACGCTCAACATAGCTGCAGTTTCCAACGCACCATCAGCACTTAAAGCACACACGTCATTAATCATATTGGCACCAGCCTCAACGGCTAATTTCATCACTTCTGGTTTTGAGGTATCTATTGAAATAGGGGTATCAGTTGAATACTGCAGTGCTTCAATGACAGGAATCACGCGCCTTATTTCGTCAACTATTGAAACCGATTGTGCGCCTGGACGAGTGGATTCGCCGCCAACATCAATAATGTCTGCACCCTGGATAATCATGCGTTTGGCACTTTCGATAGCTTTATCAGTATCAAAGTACTGACCACCATCTGAAAACGAATCAGGGGTGATATTCAACACACCCATGATCAAAGGTTTTGATGTTTGTATAGTCATACTGACTACAGCTTGGTATTAAGCTACTTGCGGATTGCCATCTACTGGCTTATCGTCTGAATCGTTATTTTCATCAGCCTCAATGCCGGAACCTAGCTCAGTAGAAACCACATCAGAATCAATAATCACTGCAGCTTCTCGAATAGGTTTCCGATCCATTAAATCATCGATTTGCTCTTTATCAATGGTTTCAAATTCCATTAAAGCCTTAGTCATCTCAATCAAAATATCTTTATTTTCTTCTAAGATTTTTTGTGCTACTTTGTAATTGACGTCAATAATATTTCGAATTTCAGAATCAATCACTTTGAATGTATCTTCCGAAATATGCTTGTGTTTCGTTACCTGACGACCTAAAAACACTTCCCCTTCATCTTCGCCATAAGCTAACGGACCTAGTGTATCTGACATTCCCCAATGTTTAACCATTTTATGAGCAATTTCTGTTGCACGCTCAATATCATTACTCGCACCTGTGGTGACAGCATCCGCACCATATATAAGCTCTTCTGCAATACGTCCACCAAATAATGATGCTATCTGAGAATTTAACTTACGTCTAGAAATACTGTAGCTGTCCTTCTCTGGCAAGAACATAGTCACGCCTAATGCTCTACCCCTAGGAATAATACTTACTTTGTAGACTGGATCGTGTTCAGGCACAAGTCGCCCAACAATTGCGTGGCCTGCCTCATGGTAAGCAGTCAATTCTTTTTCCGCTTCATCCATAGCCAAAGATTTACGTTCAGCACCCATCATAATTTTATCTTTGGCCCTTTCAAATTCCTGCATACCTACCAACTCTATATCTTTTCCAGCAGCTAGCAGAGCAGCTTCATTACATAGATTGGCTAAGTCAGCCCCTGAAAAACCTGGGGTACCTTTGGCGATACTGATTGACTGAACATTTTTAGCAATAGGTAATTTACGCATATGAATTTTTAAAATTGCATCACGGCCATTAATATCTGGCAAACCAACTGTAACTTGACGATCAAAACGACCTGGTCTGAGTAATGCCGGGTCTAATACATCTGGTCGGTTGGTTGCTGCAATTACAATTACACCTTCGTTGCCTTCAAAACCATCCATTTCAACCAACATTTGGTTCAGCGTTTGCTCACGTTCATCGTGTCCGCCACCCATGCCAGCACCACGTTGACGGCCCACAGCATCAATTTCATCAATAAAAATAATACAAGGCGCATTTTTCTTAGCTTGTTCGAACATGTCGCGTACGCGTGATGCACCCACACCAACAAACATTTCAACAAAATCAGAGCCAGAAATAAAGAAGAATGGCACGTCTGCTTCACCTGCAATGGCTTTAGCCAATAGGGTTTTACCCGTACCTGGAGGACCTACCAATAAAACACCCTTAGGAATCTTTCCGCCCACTTTGGTAAATTTGCCAGGATTAGACAAGAAGTCCACCAACTCCGCTACATCTTTCTTAGCTTCATCAACACCTGCAACATCATCGAAGGTTGTATTAGACTCATCTTTAGGTATAAGTCTGGCTTTAGACTTACCAAAACTCATTGGGTTTTTACCACCCATTGAACCGCCAGCGCCTTTCATGGTGTAGAGAATCACACCAATTAATAATAAAATCGGCGCTAAAGATATAATTAACTGCTTAAAGAATCCGTCTTTTTCTGGTGGCTTGGCCTCAACTGAAACACCATTATCCAGCAAATCACCCATTAGGCCTAGATCACCAGGACTGTAGGTTGAAAACTGCTCGCCGCCTGCACCAACACCTTTAATGTTACTTCCTGAAATGGTTACGCCAGAAACATCACCCTGCTTTACGCTTTGAATAAACTGAGAATAATTGATCTCATTCTTTTGCTCGCTCTCCTGAAATTGGCTAAAAATTGAGGTTAGGACACTGCCCAAAACCAACCAAAGTAATAAATTTTTAAACATAATAAAAAGTCAATAAAAAGAAGAATACAAATATACCCTATTGCGCTCTTATATAGGGCTT
>AJXC01001888.1_pt1 | contig 20123 bp, 17 predicted proteins | sample 404948 | NCBI WGS metagenome assembly AJXC01 (sample SAMN02954314, study PRJNA77837) | marine metagenome | biome: aquatic; feature: Guaymas Basin Hydrothermal Plumes; material: sea water; isolation source: Guaymas Basin Hydrothermal Plumes and Background water depths 1600, 1775... ... | reverse complement strand
TGGCGAAGTTCGTGACCTTACCACTGATATTACTAAAGCAAAAGAGCGGGTGTATTAACCATTGTTGCTTGTGATATTTTTGGCGCTAACCTTAATTAAAACACCAGCTGAAATGGGCGCTGATATTGCCATTGGTAATTCACAGCGCTTTGGCGTTCCAATGGGTTTTGGCGGTCCACACGCAGCATTTTTAGCCACGCGTGATGAGTTTAAACGCATGGTGCCAGGGCGAATTATCGGTGTATCTCAAGATGTCCACGGTAACCCAGCAATGCGTATGTCATTACAAACGCGTGAGCAACATATTCGTCGTGACAAAGCCACCAGTAATATTTGTACGGCTCAAGTGTTATTAGCGGTATTGGCAGCGGCCTATGGTATTTACCATGGCGCTAACGGTTTAAAGAAAATTTCCAACAAAGTACATTCTAAGGCGAGCAGCCTTGCCAAAAGCCTAACTCAGGCTGGTTTTGAGTTAGCAAGTGAGCAGTTCTTTGACACGATTACATTGAATACAACTGACGCTCAAGTCTTGTTTGCTAAAGCGCAAGCACAAAATATTAACTTACGTTTATTAAACGATAATCAATTAACTATTGCTGTTGATGAAACCACAACAACACAAGATTTATCTGAATTATTGGCAGTTTTCTCTGTTGATTCTTTAACTGAAGTTGAATCTAGCCTAACATCTGCTATGTTAAGAGATTCAGACTACTTAACCCACCCAGTCTTTAGTCGTTATCACTCTGAGACAGAAATGATGCGTTATTTAAAGCGCCTAGAAAACAAGGACATTGCTCTTAATCATTCAATGATTGCACTTGGATCTTGTACGATGAAACTTAACGCTGCTACGCAAATGTATCCAATCAGTTTACCGGGTTTTTCATCAATGCACCCGTATGCGCCGGTTGATCAAACTAAGGGCTATCAGCAATTATTTAAAGATTTAGAGCATGCATTGGCCGAGGTAACAGGTTACGATGCAGTATCGTTACAGCCAAATGCGGGCTCTCAAGGTGAGTTTTCAGGGTTATTGGCAATCCATTCTTATCACGAGTCTCGCGGTGATTTCGATCGCAATATTTGTCTTATTCCATCATCAGCGCACGGCACTAACCCTGCTAGTGCCGTAATGGCTGGCATGAAGGTGGTGATTGTAAAATGTGATGAATCAGGCAATATTGATATTAATGATTTAAAAGCTAAAGCAGAAAAGCATACTGATAAGCTTTCAGCAATCATGGTGACATACCCATCAACTCACGGTGTGTTTGAAGTTGAGATTAAGCAAGTTTGTGATATTATTCACAGCCATGGTGGTCAAGTTTACTTAGATGGTGCTAACCTTAACGCTATGGTGGGTATTACTCGCATGGGTGAATTTGGCGCTGATGTGTCACACATTAATTTACATAAGACTTTTGCTATCCCACACGGTGGCGGTGGTCCGGGCATGGGACCCATTGGCGTTAAGGCGCATTTGGCAGAATTTTTACCAGGCGATCCTTTAGAGAAAGATTCAAACGCAGTGTCAGCAGCGATGTATGGTTCTGCCTCAATTTTGCCAATTTCATGGTCGTACATTAAATTGTTAGGTAAGTACGGCATGCAGCGCTCAACAGAGGTCGCCATTGTTAGTGCTAATTATATGGCTAATGAATTGAAAGAATTTTTCCCAATCTTGTATCAAGGCGATCAAGGTTTTGTTGCACATGAATGCATTATTGATATTCGTCCACTTAAAGAACAAAGCGGTATTTCTGAAGAAGATATTGCCAAGCGCTTGATGGATTATGGCTTTCATTCGCCAACCATGTCATTCCCAGTGGCAGGCACGTTAATGATTGAGCCAACTGAAAGTGAATCAAAACGTGAAATTGATCGTTTTATTACAGCAATGGCAAGTATTCATAATGAGATTCAAAAAGTAATTGAAGGCACTTGGGATAAAGACAACAATCCACTGAAAAATGCACCACACACAGCACTTGAAATGGCTGGAGAGTGGGGTTATCCATACTCAAGAGAAGAGGCGTTATACCCGGTAGAGTCGTTAAAACAAAGCAAATATTTCCCACCGGTTAAACGTATTGATAACGTCTATGGTGATCGTAACTTGTTTTGCTCTTGTATTTCAGTAGAAGACTTTGCATAATTCGTCTATCCTAGACAAAAAGTTGCATTAAAATAACTCAAAACTTTTACATAAAAGCGAGTTATTTCCAGGGGGAGAATGAGCCAAATTGGCCTTGAGCAGCAAAGCGTAGCAGAATTTAGTGAACGCGCTTATCTTGATTATTCAATGTACGTCATTCTTGACCGTGCGTTGCCTTTTGTCGGTGACGGCCTTAAGCCTGTACAAAGACGCATCATCTATGCGATGAGCGAATTAGGTCTTAAATCCACAGCAAAATTTAAAAAATCAGCTCGTACGGTAGGTGATGTTTTAGGCAAATTCCATCCACATGGTGACAGTGCTTGTTACGAGGCGATGGTGCTCATGGCACAGCCTTTTTCTTATCGCTATCCGTTTATTGATGGACAAGGTAACTGGGGTGCACCCGATGACCCTAAGTCCTTTGCAGCCATGCGTTATACCGAGTCTAAATTGTCTCGTTATGCTGATTTATTACTAAGTGAAATTAACCAAGGCACGGTTAATTGGACAGATAATTTTGATGGCTCGTTGCAGGAGCCTGTCAATCTACCAGCACAAGTGCCTAACTTATTACTCAACGGTACCTCGGGCATTGCTGTAGGTATGGCAACCGATGTGCCACCGCACAATCTAACTGAAGTGGTTTCTGCTTGTATTCAATTATTAGATAAGCCTTCAACTGATTTGGATGAAATTATGCAACTCATCCCAGCACCAGATTATCCAACCTCTGCTCATATTGTTTCGTCAGCAACAGATCTAAAACAGATTTATGAAACCGGCCATGGCTCGGTGAAGATGCGTGCTACTTATAAAAAAGAAGAGAGTGATATTATTATTGAAGCACTGCCTTTTCAAACATCAGGTTCTAAGGTAATCACCCAAATTGCTGCACAGATGCGCGCCAAAAAACTTCCATTGGTGGATGATATTCGTGATGAGTCAGATCATGAAAATCCAACCAGAATTGTGATTGTGCCACGTTCTAATCGTGTTGATGCAGATGCGCTGATGTTGCACTTATTCGCGACGACAGATTTAGAAAAAAATTATCGTGTCAATATGAATGTGATTGGTCTTGATGGCAAGCCACAGGTCAAGCCATTGATACCAATGCTAAAGGAATGGCTAACGTATCGCACACAAGTGGTTACCAATCGTCTAACGCACCGCCTTGATAAAATTTTGGCACGTTTGCATATCTTAGAAGGTTTGTTAATTGCCTTTTTAAATATCGATGAAGTAATCGCCATTATTCGCTCTGAAGACAAGCCTAAGCCAGTGCTAATGTCGCACTTTAAGCTAAGTGAAATACAAGCAGAAGCAATTTTAGAATTAAAACTTCGTCATTTAGCCAAATTAGAAGAAGTGAAAATTCAGGGTGAGCAAAAAGAATTAGCCGCTGAAAAAGAAAAATTAGAACTGTTATTGTCAAGTGATACACGCTTAAAAACCTATATTAAAAAAGAGCTTAAAGCCATTGTTAAAGATTTTGGTGATGATCGTCGCTGTGAGATTGTATCGAATGTTAATTCTGCTCAAGCCTTTAGTGAAGATGATTTAACCCCAGCTGAAAATGTCACCATTGTACTAAGTGATAAAGGCTGGGTGCGTAGTGCCAAAGGTCATGACATTGACCCAACCACACTGAATTACAAATCAGGTGACGGTTATATGGTGAGTGTTAAGGGTCGCAGCAATAAGAGCGCTATCTTTATTGATTCTACGGGTCGATCTTACGCTTTAGCTGCTAATTCTCTACCAAGCGCTAGAGGACAGGGCGAGCCATTAACAGGTAGATTAAGCCCGCCAGCTGAGGCTGAATTTATAGATGTGATTATGGGTGAGGCAGATCAAAAAATCCTATTATCTTCTGATGCAGGCTATGGTTTTATTTCTACCATTGGTGATCTAGTTTCTAAAAAGAAGGCTGGCAAACATGCACTGTCTTTACCGATGGATTCAAAGGTTATGCCGATCGTGAGTGTGGATGATCTCGAGACCCAATTTGTCGCTGTGGTGACTAATCGCGGACGTTTGTTGGTTTTCCCAATTGCTGAATTGCCAATTTTGTCCAAAGGTAAGGGTAATAAATTGATCCAAATTCCAAGCAAAGATATCAAGGAAAGACAAGAATTTGTTGTTGGTATTTGTGTTTTGTTAGACACGCAAAACCTTAAGGTTTATGCAGGTAAACGCCATCTCACGATTAAATTCCAAGATCTGACCAATTATGTGAGTAACCGCGCTCGTCGTGGTAATGTATTGCCTAAAGGTTATCAAAATGTTGCTTCTATTGAAGCAGTTGATTAAGATTCACCCAACCACCTAATAATTGAGGGTGTAATTAATCGAGATAAATCGGTATAATGATTGGTTTTTTAACGATTTTTCCGAATTATGTTCGTCCTAAAAATTGTCACTGATTTTGCCTCCGCGCATTCACTGAGAAATTATCCAGGTGACTGCTCACGTCTACACGGTCATAATTGGCAAGTTGAGGTATCAGTTGAATCCGAAGTGCTTAATGCTTTAGGTATTGCAATAGATTTTCGTGAAATTAAAAAACAAACTAAAGCCGTCGTTAAGCGACTAGATCATCAATATTTAAATGAGATCCCCCCATTTGATGAACTTAATCCAACGGCTGAAAATATCGCCAAGTATTTTTATGACGAAGTGGCGAAGCTTATTAACAATCCAGATGTTCGCGTATGCGAGGTTATTATTTGGGAAACCCCTAGAGCATCCGTTGCTTATTCGGAGAAACAATGATGAAATCATGCGATTTACCTGACACACAAAACAACAAAGACACACGTCAAATCGTGATTGACAAAGTAGGTATCAAAGATATCTCCCACCCAATTACATACGTTGATCGAAATGGAAACCGTATGCCAACGGTTGGTAATTTCACTATGACGGTAACCTTGCCAGAACATGTTAAAGGCACACACATGTCACGCTTTATTGAGATCTTAAATGATGGTCCGTGTGAGTTTAACAGCGGTAATTTTGATAGAATTATTAACAAGGTCCGTGAAAGGCTAGAATCTGACACAGCACACATCACCCTAGATTTTCCATTCTTTAGAAAGAAAGCCGCCCCTTCCTCAGGTGTGGAATCGATGATGGATTATCAGGTGACCTTGTACGGTGTGTTAGATAAAGGCGAATCAGAAGTGATGATGAAAGTTGTCGTGCCGGTAACCAGTTTATGCCCTTGTTCTAAGAGTATTTCTAAATATGGTGCACATAATCAACGTTCGCACATTACCATCAAAGCTAAAGCCACTAAAGGTCAAACACTTTATATTGAAGATCTAATCGATCTTGCTGAGCGTAAGGCTTCATGCGAGCTGTACGCTATTTTAAAACGTGAAGACGAAAAGGTTGTGACCGAAAGAGCGTATGATAACCCTGCTTTTGTTGAGGATTTAGTACGAGACATCGCGGTTGAACTCAACAGTGATGAGAAAATTAGTTACTACCGTTTAGAGTCTGAAAACTTTGAGTCTATTCACAACCATTCAGCTTACGCCCTAATTGAAAACCAGAAATAAACTGTGCAACATAATACTGATAATTTAAGAATTACCTCGAGTGCGCCAATGATCGCACCTAACGAACTAATGGAAAAGTATCCATTAGGCGAAAAAGGCTCTGTTAATATTTTCCAAGCTAGACAAGCCATTAAGGATATTTTAGAAGGACGAGATCATCGACTAATGGTCATCGTAGGGCCTTGCTCAATCCACGATTCTAAATCTGCACGTGAATACGCTGAAAAATTAGTTGCATTAAGAGAATCATTAAAAGATGATTTACTCATTGTTATGCGTGTGTATTTTGAAAAACCACGTACAACCATTGGCTGGAAAGGCTTGATTAATGATCCAGATTTGGACGAAAGCTTTAACATTGATAAAGGTCTTAACATTGCCCGTCATTTATTGACTGATTTAGCAGCCATGAATATGCCAGTTGCAGTGGAATACCTGGATTTAATCACCCCTCAATATATTTCAGATTTAATTTCTTGGGGCGCAATCGGCGCACGTACGACTGAGAGCCAATCTCACCGTGAGTTAGCCTCAGCCTTATCTTGCCCTGTTGGCTTTAAAAATGGCACCACAGGCTCGCTTAGTGTGGCGATTGATGCGATTAAATCAGCTAATAACCCTCACCATTTACTCTCTGTTAATAAGGAGGGTGGCGTTTCTCATTACACCTCATCAGGCAATGAAACAGCACATATTATTTTACGTGGTGGTGCTGACGGGCCAAATTATGACAGAGAGTGCATTAAAAAAACTCGTAACAAACTCAGAGAAGAAGGCTTGTTAGCAAAAATTATGGTAGATTTCTCTCATGCTAATTCGCAAAAACAGTTTAAAAATCAACTGCTAGTCGGAGATGAGATATCTAAACAAATTAGTGCCGGATCACAGGATATTTTTGGGGTAATGATTGAGTCGCACATTAATGAGGGGAACCAAGCTGTTGGCCCTCTAAAATCACTTAAATACGGGGTTAGTATTACCGACAGTTGTATTGGTTGGGATGATACTGAAACCCTGCTTAAAACATTGGCACAAGCTGTACAAAAAAGAAACGCATAAGTCATTGATTTTTAATTAATTTTTTTAATTATTTTTTTTATAAAAAACACCATTTTATTTCCACATTTTTGTTGTGTGAAAATACCAGTTAGGGTACAATTAAAGCCAATCTAATTAAGCCTTTTTTGTATGTCTGAAAACACTGATAATCCAGAAAGTTTCGAGCCTAATTTTCCCATAGTTACCATTGAAGATGAGATGCGAGATTCCTATTTGGAATACGCAATGAGCGTCATCGTTGGTCGTGCTTTGCCTGATGTTCGAGATGGCCTCAAGCCGGTGCATCGTCGAGTGCTTTACGCAATGGAAGTATTGGGCAATGACTATAACAAATCTTACAAAAAATCAGCCCGTATTGTCGGTGACGTGATTGGTAAATATCACCCGCATGGTGACACAGCCGTATACGACACCATTGTACGTATGGCACAACCATTTTCAATGCGTAACATTTTAATCGATGGTCAAGGTAACTTTGGTTCGGTTGATGGTGATTCGGCAGCAGCAATGCGTTATACGGAAATCCGTATGGCTAAGCTTTCACACGAATTATTACGTGATCTAGAAAAAAACACGGTTGATTTTAATGAAAACTACGATGGCTCTGAATCTGAGCCATCAGTACTTCCAACCCGTGTGCCAAACTTATTAGCCAATGGTTCATCTGGTATTGCCGTTGGTATGGCGACTAACATCCCGCCGCATAATCTAGGCGAAGTGATTGAAGCTTGCCTTAGAACCATCGACAATGAAAACATCACCGTTGATGAGTTATTAGAAGTTATGCCAGGGCCAGACTTTCCAACAGCCGGTATTATCAATGGTGCTAGCGGTATTCGCCAAGCTTATGAAACCGGCAAAGGTAAAATTTACTTACGTTCAGTTTCCCATGTTGAGGGTGAAGACAAGCAAAGCATTGTGGTGACGGAATTACCTTATCAAGTCAACAAGGCCAAACTCATTGGTAAGATTGCTGAGTTGGTTAAAGACAAGCGCATTGATGGTATTACTGGCCTTCGAGATGAGTCTGACAAAGATGGTATGCGTATGGTGGTTGAACTTCGTCGTGGCGAAGTGCCAGAAGTTATGCTCAATAATCTTTACAAGTTGACCGAAATGCAAACCGTATTCGGCATCAACATGGTGGCAATTGACAAAGGCATGCCGAAGCTTATGACGCTCAAAGGCATCCTAGATGCGTTTATTGCGCATCGTCGTGATGTGGTGACCCGTCGTTCTATCTTTGATCTAAACAAAGCCAGAAACCGTGCTCACTTGTTAGAGGGTTTATCGGTTGCATTACATAACATTGATGAAATCATCGAGTTGATTAAAGCCGCAGCCAATCCTACCGAAGCAAAAATCAGTCTAGCAACTAAAACGTGGCAAGGTTCTGTGATTAAAGAGCTTATTGGTGATCGAGATATGGCGATGTTTAAGCCAGAAGATTTACCAGCAGAGTTGGGTTTGCAAGCCAGCGGTGATTACCAGCTATCACAAAAACAAGCGCAAGCCATTCTCGACCTTAAACTTCATCGTTTAACGGGTTTAGAAAAAGACAAGATTTTCGATGAATTTAATGAATTATTAGAGCGCATTAAATACTTATTAGATATCTTGCAAAATCCTGACAGACTGATGCAAGTGATTCGTGACGAACTGATTGAGATTCGTGACAACTTCGCAAATGCTCGAATGACTGAGATCCTTGAACATAAGATCGATTTAACGCTTGAAGACTTAATCGCCCAAGAAGAGCGCGTAGTGACACTGTCTCATGGTGGTTATGTGAAGGCGCAATCGCTGAGTGATTATCAAGCACAACGTCGTGGCGGTAAAGGCAAAGCAGCGACGAAGATGAAAGACGAAGACTTTGTTGATCAACTGTTTGTGGCTAACTCCCACGATACCGTGTTGTGTTTCTCATCTACGGGTAAGGTGCATTGGCTCAAAGTTTATGAATTACCAATGGCATCACGTACTGCACGTGGTAAGCCAATTATCAATCTATTGCCACTGGAAAAAGAAGAAGTTATTAACGCAATCTTGCCGGTATCAGAATTTGACGAAGCACAGTTTGTGTTTATGGTAACCAGTAGTGGTACTTGTAAAAAAACTTCATTGATGAATTTTGCCCGTCCAAGAAAAGGTGGCATCATTGCCATTGAACTCAGAGATGGTGACAAACTGGTTGGTGTAGAAATTACCTCTGGCGAGCACGATATTATGTTGTTCTCAGCCAATGGTAAATCAATTAGATTTAAAGAGTCTGACGTGCGCGCAGTGGGCCGTACTGCTATCGGTGTACGCGGTATCAAGCTCAAGGATGACGAAGTAGTATCATTGATTGTTGCAGAACAAGATAGCTCAATTCTAACAGCTACTGAAAAAGGTTACGGCAAACGTACCGCCTTAGATGAATACCGTGCACAAGCGCGTGGTGGTTCGGGTGTAATCTCTATCAAAACTTCAGATCGTAACGGTAAAGTGGTTGGTGCTATTCAAGTGACTGACGAAGATGAAATGATGTTGATTTCAAATAAAGGTACGTTAGTTCGCGCAAGAGCTGTTGATGTCTCCATCATTGGCCGTAATACTCAAGGTGTGACACTAATTAACATTGCCAAAGGTGAGAAGCTAGTCTCGGTTGCTAAGATTGCTGAAACTGAAGAGGAAGACGCAGAAGGCGAAGAGCAAGTTACTGAAGAATAGCTTTGATAGGCTTTAGCTGTTAACAAAAAAAAGCCTTGAAGTTAATTATTACTTCAAGGCCTTTTTATTACAATAAGCAAATAATATAATTGATTAGTAGGAGTGAGTATGTATTTGAGAAAATTAAGTTTAAGTATTGTTGCCATGATCATAGCAATGCCTATGGCTAGTGCACATATGCATCATGCCAATATGAACCACGCGGCAATGATGGGCAACAATACAGCTACTACCCCAGTAGTATTAACAGAATCAGGCACTGACCCATTCGCAACCCTGCAAGAGGTTATTACTGCGCTGGAAGCTAACCCTGGCACCAATTGGGAAAAAGTCAACATTGAAGCGCTACGATTGCACTTAGTTGAAATGCAAGATATGACGATCAATGTTGATGTTAAACAACAGTATATCGATAATGGTTTTCAGGCCGTGGTTACGCCGACAACCAATAGGGCAGTTAAGTCACTCACTAGAGTGCTATCAGGGCATCCAGCGCAAATGAAAGCAGAAACGGGTTGGGACATGCAAGTGCAAAATAACAATGGTGTATTTACACTAACCGTAACGACTGATAATGTTAAAGATGTTGCCAAAATCAGAGGCTTGGGCTATATTGGTGTTATGGCTTACGGTAATCATCACCAGCCTCACCATTGGGCCATGGCTTCAGGTGACAATCCACATGCTGGGCATAGTATGAAACATTAGTAGTAATTAGGGAGTATCTGTGAAAAACTATATAGCGATCTCAGGATCAATTTTTGCCATTGTAGCATTTGCGCATTTGCTTAGAATTATTGATGGATGGGAAGTCATTGTTAATGGTCAAGCAGTGCCTATGACCATTTCTTATATGGCTTTTGTTGCTACAGGCATGTTAGCTGTATGGGCGTTTAGAGCTAAATAATTAGTGCTCTCTAGTTGCGCTAAACACTAGGTTTGGATGGCGCTCTATCGTCAATTGTAGATTAACCATAGATGGCGCTAGATACGTCAGCATTCCAGCAGAGTCAATCGCTACATTGTTACCAGCTTTGATTTTGAGTTGTTCGATATCCTTATCATCACCTGTGACCCAGCGTGCAGTGGCAATGGCAATAGATTCGAACTGACAATCAACCCCGTATTCATATTTGAGTCGATGCGCCACCACATCAAACTGCAAAATACCCACAGCACCTAAGATCTGAGCACTATTCATTACTGGACGAAACACTTGAGTTGCACCTTCTTCTGAGAGTTGATTAAGGCCTTTTTGTAGTGCCTTAGCCTTAAGAGGGTCTTTGAGTTGGGCACGGCGGAATAGCTCTGGGGCGAAGTTTGGAATACCTTGGAAGGTTAACTTTTCACCTTGGGTGAAAGTATCACCGATACTAATACCGCCATGATTATGAATACCAATCACATCGCCGGCATAGGCTACTTCAGCCGAGGTGCGTTCACGCGACATAAAAGTCACTGCATTAGCGATTTTTATTTGTTTGCCAGTGGCAACCTGTAAGACTTTCATGCCTTTTTTATACTCACCACTAACGATGCGCATAAAAGCTAAGCGATCATGGTGCTTGGGATCCATATTCGCCTGAATTTTAAAGACAAAGCCTGTCAGCTTAGGCTCATCAGGCTTTACTTCACGCACGTCTGATTCACGATTTTGAGGAATGGGAGCATACTCAATAAAGCCGTCAAGTAGATTTTGGATGCCGAAGTTTGAGATAGCAGAGCCAAAGAATACAGGTGTTTGTTTGCCTGCTAGAAATTCATCCAAATCAAATGGCGTTGTAGTCTCGCGAATCAGTTCGACTTCTTCACGCATCTCAGCAGCCATTTCTTCACCCAAAATGGTATCGATTTCAGGATTGTCAACACCATTAATGATGACATTTTCACCAATCTCAGAGTTCTTACCAGCTTCGTATAAATAAACTTTATCATCGAGTAAATGCACCACACCCTTAAAGCGTTTACCCATGCCGATCGGCCAAGTGATGGGTGCACATTCAATATTAAGAACAGTTTCAACCTCGTCCATCAGGTCGATTGGCTCTTTACCTTCACGATCGAGTTTATTGATAAAAGTAAGGATGGGTGTATCACGTAAGCGACAAACTTCCATGAGTTTGATGGTGCGCATCTCGACACCTTTGGCGACGTCAATCACCATCAGTGCCGAATCTACTGCCGTTAGTGTGCGGTAAGTGTCTTCAGAGAAATCTTCGTGTCCTGGGGTGTCGAGCAGGTTGATGACATGATTATCATAATCAAACTGCATGATCGATGAAGTAATCGAGATACCTCTTTCTTTCTCCATTTCCATCCAGTCGGATGTTGCATGGGTGCTGGCTTTTCTGGCTTTAACACTACCGGCAGTTTTAATGGCACCTGCGTATAGTAAGAGCTTTTCAGTAACCGTAGTTTTACCGGCATCAGGGTGAGAGATAATCGCAAAGGTGCGACGTTTAGACACTTCAGACATTATTCGCCTTTAATGATGAGTTCGACACCCGCTTCATCAAACATTTCTTGTGAAAGTTTAACGCTGTCATTCCAATTACTGAGTTCCTTAGATTTTTCAATCACCACTTTTTTAATGCCGACTTGGATAATGCCCTTGGCACACTCTGAGCAGATTGGTAAGCCATGTACATAAAGGGTAGCACCATCGAGTGAAGCGCCTGAATAAGTAGCGTTATAGATAGCATTCATCTCAGCATGGACGACAAATTTGTATTTGGTTTCTCGGTCGTTGTAGCGCTCATCGGTGTCATGAATACCACGAGGAAAACCGTTAAATCCTTGAGATAAAACTTCTTTTTTACTACCAACGGTGACCGCACCTACTTGGGTAGATGGGTCTTTTGACCAGGTAGCGACTTCAGCTGCTAAGGCTAAATAACGTTCATCCCATTTATCGAGTGTGCTCATAGTTAACGTATTTTAATAGATGCTAGACTAATCATTACCAAGATTAGAGTTACCATCCAAAAACGCACAATGATTTTAGGCTCTGATAGACCTTTTTTCTCGAAGTGATGATGGAGTGGCGCCATTAAAAACACCCGTGTTTTAGTGCGTTTGTACCAACCTACCTGAATAATAACGGATAGAGTTTCGGCAACAAACACACCGCCCATAATAAACAACAAGACTTCTTGACGAATGATAATGGCAATCACGGCCAAAATTGCACCGAGTGACAACGAGCCAACATCACCCATAAAGATTTCAGCAGGGTAGGTGTTAAACCATAAGAAGCCCAGGCCTGCACCAATCAGCGCTGCACAAATAACAAAGATCTCGCCTGTACCCGGCATAAATGGCATATTGAGATAATTGGCAAAATTATAGTTACCACTAATATAGGCAAAAATTGCCAATGCGCCTGAAATTAAAATAACCGGCATAATGGCTAAGCCATCTAGGCCGTCAGTTAAGTTGACCGCATTAGAGCTACCAACAATAACAAAATAAGACAAGACGGTAAAACCAACAATACCAAGTGGCACGGTCCAGTCTTTAAAGAATGGAATGAGTAAATCAGTAGAAACCGGCTGGTGTGTATTGTTAACCAGCCAAATGCCAATCACAATAGCACCTAAAGATTGGGCTAAGTATTTTTGTTTAGAACTCAAACCATCGGAGGATTGATGTTTGATTTTTAAAAAATCATCAATAAAACCAATAGCACCAAAAATAAGTGCCGTCACAACAATAATCCAAAGGTAAGTATTGTGCCAATCACCCCAAATAATAATACTACTGATAAATGAGAATAGAATCATGACACCGCCCATGGTTGGTGTACCGGCTTTAGACAAATGTGTTTTTGGCCCATCAGGACGAATCACTTGTTTTATTTGATATTGCTGAAGGCGTGCAATAAAGAAATGACCTAGCGTTAAACTAATAAACAAAGCCGCTAACATTGCCAAAACCGCTCGAACGGTTAGGTAGTGCAGTACGTCAAAGCCTGGATTAAACTGGGTAAGAAAACTGATTAATTCTAAAAACATATTAGTCCACGTCGTTGATAGATAAAAGCTCTAGGTTGAAGATCATTAGAGATTTTTGAGATAAGCTACCACGTGCACTATCGCCGTAGATTTGTGCATAAGAAGCAATAATAGTCAGGTTTTCACCAACACGCATACTAAGTACAGCATTATCAATGACTTCAATAATGGTGCCTGAGCCTGCAGCGAATGGTGGTAGAGGTTTGCCTGCCTCACGCATGTTGGTGCCGTCATCTAAATCAATGGATAAATGTACTTTAACCAAATCACCTAATTTGGGTGAGTCACCTGTACCTATTTGATTGATTTGTACATAGTGGCCTGCTTCTGCAACTTTGGCGTTAGGATAGTTAGCTTTGACAAAGCTAATCAATTTTTCGCGTTTTTTAGCTTTTTTGGTGATTTCTAAATCAATAAATTTTTCATTGTACGCTTTAAAGGCAGCCTCATCGGTTTTGAAATTAATGGCTTTTTCACCAACACGAATAATTTTTACTTTGCGAATAAAATCATCTTTTTTAATGGTATTGACCACACTCATACCTTTAACCACATGACCAAAAACAGTGTGCTTACCATCTAACCACGGTGTTGCGGTATGCGTAATGAAAAATTGAGACCCATTGGTATTCGGGCCAGAGTTAGCCATGGATAAAATACCGCCTTTGTCGTGAGTTAGGTCTGTAATTTCATCATTGAATTGATAACCAGGACCGCCAGTACCATTACCTTTGGGATCGCCGCCTTGAACCATAAAGTCATTAATAACACGGTGGAATTTTAGATCATTATAAAAAGGCTTACCAATTTGAATATTTGATTTTTTTGTACCTTCTGCCAGGCCGACAAAATTAATTACCGTGAGTGGCGTTTCTTCAAAGGCAAGTTTGATAACAATATCACCTTGATTGGTATGTAAATTGGCATATAAGCCGTCGTCTAATTTCGCGTGAGATTGGAATGATAAAAAAAGTGTTAGAAATAAAGTAAGAAAGCGCATCATTAACCCCAAAAATAAAACCAATATGTTACCAAAGATATTGGGTTTAATCAGTTAAAATACCAGGCTATAAGCCAATAGTAATGATTGGCCGACTGATCTAGGAGAAAGTATGTCTTTATTAATTACCGATGAATGTATTAACTGTGACGTTTGTGAGCCAGAGTGCCCAAATGAAGCGATTTATATGGGTGATGAAATCTATGAAATTGATGGAGATAAGTGCACTGAATGTGTGGGTCATTTTGACACACCTCAATGTGTGGAAGTTTGTCCGGTAGATTGTTGTTTATCAGACCCTGATCGAGTAGAAACTGATGAAGAATTATTAGCTAAGTTAGCATAAATAATATTTATTACAAAAAAAAGGCGACCATAGGGTCGCCTTTTTAATGCTTTAAACTTAAGCTTACTTGTTAAGTGTGGCTTTAAGTGCTGCTAAACATAAGGTAATATTTTCTAAGCGTGAAGTATGGCCCATTAGACCGATACGCCAAACTTTACCGGCGTAAGCACCTAAACCTGCACCAATTTCTAAATTGTAATCGTTTAACAAAGTAGAGCGAACAGCGGCATCGTCAGCGCCTTCAGGAATAAACACGGCGTTTAGTTGTGGCAGACGGTCTTCTTTTTTCACTAGGAAATTAATACCCATTGCCTCTAAACCATCTCTTAAGATCTCATGGTTGTTTTGATGACGTGCCCATGCATTTTCAAGGCCTTCATCACTAAGCATTACCAATGATTCGTGTAAGCCATATAAAGTATTAACAGGTGCGGTATGGTGATAAGTACGTTTAGCGCCTTCGCCCCAATAACCCATTACTAAGTTAAGATCTAAGAACCATGAAGTCACGGGTATTTTTCGATCAGTTAATTTTTTAATAGCGCGTTCACTAATACTGATTGGTGAAATACCTGGCATTGCTGATAGACATTTCTGTGTACCTGAATAAATCGCATCAATTTCCCATTCATCTACACGAAGCTCAACGCCGCCTAATGAAGTTACCGCATCAACGATATTAATACAATCGTATTGATGTGCCAATTGACATAAAGTCTTAGCATCAGAAAGTGCACCTGTTGAAGTTTCTGCATGAACAAACGCTAGAATAACGGCATCTGGGTTGTCTTTAAGTGCTTGCTCAACCTTATCAGTTGAAACTGCTGTACCCCAGTCGTCTTCAACCACAATCGCTTCACCGCCAAAACGTGTGATGTTTTCTTTCATGCGTATGCCGAATACACCATTGATACAGACGATCACTTTATCGCCAGGCTCAACCAAGTTAGCAAAGCAAGTTTCCATTCCTGCAGAACCTGGAGCCGATACCGGCATAGTTAGGTCGTTTTCAGTTTGGAATGCATATTTAAGCGCCTCTTTGGTTTCATCCATCATCCCAACAAAAGCAGGATCTAGGTGACCAATGGTTGGACGTGCCATTGCTGATAAGATTCTAGGGTGTACGTCAGAAGGGCCTGGGCCCATTAAAGTTCTAATTGGTGGATTAAATGATTTCATAGTCTTTTTGTGGTTAATAAAATTAAATAAGCCATTATAATTGCTTGCATGTCTATAGTCCAAGAATTATCTCGCGCTTTACCTAAGGGTATTGTCATTACTGGAGAAGAAAATACTCGCCCATTTGAGTGTGATGGCCTTAGTGTCTACCGACAAAAGCCTTTAGCGGTCGCTTTGCCCGAGAGTATCGAGCAAATTAAACAGATTTTAAAAATCTGTAAAGCCAATAATACGCCTGTAGTGACACGTGGTGCAGGTACGGGTTTGGCAGGTGGCGCCATGCCGTTGGAAAAGTCAATCGTATTGGGACTCTCAAAACTTAACAAAGTTAAGTCTATAGATGCAGAAAATCAATTAGCTGTCGTTGAACCAGGTGTTAGAAATATCGCTATTAGTGAAGCAGTTGCTGAATATGGCTTGTATTACGCACCCGATCCATCAAGCCAAATTGCCTGTACGATTGGCGGTAACGTGGCTGAGAACTCAGGCGGTGTGCATTGCCTTAAGTATGGTTTAACGGTTCACAATATCGAATCTCTAACCATGCTCACCATGGACGGTGAAGAGCTAACCCTGAGTCGTCAAGACGACGGCATGGGCTTGTTGGCGCTGATGAATGGTTCTGAGGGCTTGTTAGGCATTATGATTGAAATCACGGTGAAGCTTACCCCAACACCGCAACTCGCCAGAGTGGTGATGGCGGCTTATGATTCAGTACGTGATTGCGCTAATGCCGTGGCTGATATCATTAAAGCCGGTATTATTCCAGCAGGTTTAGAGATGATGGATAAATTTGCTATTGAAGCGGCTGAGGGTTTTGCACAAGTAGGTTATCCATTAGATGCTCAAGCTTTATTGTTGTGTGAGTTAGATGGTACTGAGGTGCAAGTACAAGCTGAGCTCGATATCGTGTTAAAAGTATTGTCAGGCGCCTCTACTTTAAAAGTATCGGATAGTGAAGAAGAGCGTTTGAATTTATGGAAAGGGCGTAAATCAGCATTCCCAGCGGTAGGGCGTTTATCGCCTGATTACTACTGCATGGACGGTACTATTCCACGTCGTCATTTGGCAGATATGCTAGATAAAATTAATGAACTCTCTGAAAAATACCAACTGAGAGTAGCCAATGTTTTTCATGCAGGTGATGGTAATCTACATCCACTGATTTTGTATGATGCGAACATTCCAGGCGAGTTAGAAAGAACCGAAGAATTTGGCACTGACATCTTAAAACTCAGTGTAGATATGGGTGGTACCATTACTGGTGAGCATGGTGTCGGCATTGAGAAGCTTAATGCTATGTGTCATCAATTCAACAATAAAGAGCTAGAAACCTTTCACAAGATTAAGCAGGCTTTTGATCCAGACTCTTTGTTAAATCCTGGCAAAGCAGTGCCCGAGCTTCACCGTTGTGCTGAGTTGGGCGCTATGCATGTGCATCATGGTGAGTTGCCACACCCAGAATTGGAGCGATTTTGATGACAGATAGAATCGTCCAACTACAAGCATTGGTTCAAGCGTCAGACAGTTTGCACATCAATACCGAATGGCTAGATTATGCTGGTGTGGTGGAATACTACCCAGAAGAACTGGTGATGACCGTTAAGGCGGGCACCACCATTGCTGAGCTTAAAAAACAGCTAAGTAAAAACAACCAATCCTTAACTTTTTATACCAAGGATGACAGTGACAGTATTGGCGCTGTATATGCCAATGGCGGACAAGATATCTCTGACAGCGTTTTAGGGGTGCAAATTATTGATGGCAATGGCGAGGCATTAAATTTTGGTGGTCAGGTGATGAAAAATGTCGCTGGCTATGATGTGGCGCGTTTATTGGTTGGGTCTAAAGGTAAGTTAGCTGTGATTACACAAATTAGTTTTAAGGTGTTGCCAAGTACTTATGTTGGTGAGCTTTCAGTACCGATTAAGGCTAACAATAACCCAGCATTACGAGTTGAAATTGAGCAAAGATTAAAGTCAGTATTTGATCCTAAGGGTATTTTTCAGTAATGCAAACGAACCATATTCAAAATCAAAAAGCCAATGAGATTATTCGTAAGTGCGTGCATTGTGGATTTTGCCTAGCCACTTGCCCCACTTATCAACTTTTAGGTGATGAATTAGACTCACCTCGTGGGCGTATCTATTTAATTAAATCCTCACTTGAGAATAATTATTTTTCCGATGAAAGTATCAAGCACCTCGATCGTTGCTTGACTTGTCGTTCGTGTGAAACAACTTGCCCATCAGGGGTTGAATATGGAAAGTTGATTGATATTGGTCGTGAATTTGTCGAACAGAAGCGCCCAATTTGGCAAAAGGTGATGCGCTATTCTGTGCGTAAATTATTAACTACGCCATTATTGTTTAATCCGATTGGCTTTATTTCAAAACACTCAAGCAAGCAAGGCGAGATCATTAAGCCAAGTGTCAATAGTAAAAAAGTATTACTATTGGGTGGTTGTGTACAGCCGGTACTTGCGCCGAACATTAATCACAGCATTAAAAACATCTTGGCCAAGTTGGGTTATGACGCGATTGAAACGCCGCAAAAACAATGTTGTGGTGCAGTTGATCAGCATTTGAGTGCTGAGCAAGATGCCATGGTTAAAATCAGAGCGAATATAGATGCTTGGTTAGCATATGACGTTGACAGTGTTATTTCTAGTGCTAGTGGTTGTGGTTTAATGGTGAAGGATTACGCTTCCCTGTTTAAAGTCGGTGATGACTATTATCAAAAAGCAAAACTCATCTCTGGCAAAACTCAAGATATTGCCGAGTTTTTAGTGGATAAAGATTTGTCAAAACTCAATTTAGACAAGGTTGATATTTCTTATCATGAGCCATGCACATTGCAGCATGGACAAAAGTTAGCAGGTTTGGTTAATTCTATTTTAGATTCGTTGGGTTATCATCCAGCCAAAGTGCAAGATTCTCATTTGTGTTGTGGTTCGGCAGGCACATATTCAATCTTTCAGCCAAAACTTTCACAAGAACTAAAGATTAATAAAATGAAACACTTGCAGGCATCTAATCCACAGATGATTGTTACCGCTAATATCGGTTGTTTAATGCACCTGCAAAAAGGCACTAAAATACCGGTCAAACATTGGATTGAGTTATTAAATGGGTAGAAGAAGAAAACCAAAGGCTAAAACTTACGAATTAGAAATCGAATCACTCTCACACGAGGGGCGTGGTATTGCGCATTTAGAAGAAAAAGTTATTTTTGTTAGTGGCGCATTGCCAGGTGAAACCGTGATTGCAGATCGTACTTTTTCACGGGCTAAGTTCGAAGAGGCGGATGTTAAAGAGGTATTAAAGCCAGCAGATAATCGAATTACACCTAAGTGTGAAGTGTTTGGTATTTGTGGCGGCTGTTCATTTCAACACCTGTCTAGTGAAGATCAGATTGAAGCTAAAGGTAACTGGCTTAAAGACGCTTTTTCTGGCCAAGCCAAAGTTGAGCCCAAGCATTGGCTAGAGCCACTACAAGTCGAGAGCTGGGGTTATCGTCGTAAGGCGAGGCTCGGCGTGCGCTATGTGGCCAAAAAAGAAAAAGTATTGGTGGGTTTTAGGGAAAAGAAATCTGGCTTTATTACTAACATGAGTCGTTGTGAGGTGTTACACCCATCCTTGGGTGATAATCTTGAAGTGTTAGCTGAGGCAATAGAAAAGCTCTCAATCAAATCACAAGTTCCACAATTAGAAGTTGCAGTGGCTGAGAATAACACGGTGTTAATCTTACGACATTTAGAGCTGCTAACGGCTAAAGACGAGCAAATATTACTTGATTGTGCCAATGAGTTAGATATTACGTTTTACACTCAGAGTGGTGGTGCAGATACCGTTAAGCCANNNGATCAGCCAGTTGTGCTGACGTATTCTCACCCTGATCATGATATCGTGATGGAATTTTTACCAACCGATTTCACTCAAGTAAACTTTAAACTTAATCAAAAGATGATTAACTTAGCGCTTGATATGCTCGAACTTAATGATGAAGATGAAGTGATTGATTTGTTTTGTGGTTTGGGTAACTTTACTTTGCCAATTGCCAAGCATGCTAAACATGTGGTGGG
>AJXC01001800.1_pt1 | contig 20488 bp, 22 predicted proteins | sample 404948 | NCBI WGS metagenome assembly AJXC01 (sample SAMN02954314, study PRJNA77837) | marine metagenome | biome: aquatic; feature: Guaymas Basin Hydrothermal Plumes; material: sea water; isolation source: Guaymas Basin Hydrothermal Plumes and Background water depths 1600, 1775... ... | reverse complement strand
CTAACGATGCCTGTATCAGCTCCAGGTTCTGCCGGTATGGAAACTTGCTTTGCTAACTTAGTTGAGCCGGGCGACAAAGTGATTGTCTGTATCAATGGTGTGTTTGGTATGCGCATGCAAGAAAACATCACTCGTTTTGGTGGTGAAGCGATTGTGGTTGAAGACGACTGGGGTACAGCAGTTTCAACGGATAAAGTTGAACAAGCGCTAAAAGACAATCCTGATGCATGCATCTTAGCATTTGTGCACGCAGAGACTTCAACCGGTGCGTGTTCAAACGCTAAAACTTTATGTAAACTTGCCCATCAATACGATTGCATTAACATTGTTGATGCAGTGACTTCACTTGGTGGTATTGAATTGCGTGTCGACGAATGGGAAGTCGATGCGATTTATTCAGGCTCTCAAAAATGCTTATCAGCCATGCCAGGAATCTCGCCAATCAGTATTAGTGAACGTGCCATCAAAAAACTCACCAACCGCAAAATACCGGTAACTTCATGGTTTTTAGATCTTAACCTAGTCATGGGTTATTGGGGTGAAGGCGCTAAGCGTACCTACCATCATACAGCACCTGTTAACACTCTATATGGCTTACACGAATCATTGGTAATGCTAAGTGATGAAGGCCTTGAAAATGCATGGGCACGTCATCAAAACAACCATGAGATTTTAAGAGATGGTTTAGAGGCTATGGGTATTAATTTCCTAGTGAAAAAAGAAGACCGTCTGCCACAATTAAACGCTGTGTTCATTCCTGAAGGTGCTGACGATGCTGCCGTCCGATCTACTTTGTTAAATGATTACAACTTAGAGATCGGCGCAGGATTAGGTGCTTATGCAGGTAAAGTTTGGCGCATCGGCCTAATGGGTCATACTTCTAGAAAAGAAAATATTACCCTATGTTTGGCAGCGCTTAAAGAAACTCTGGCTTAATTGAAAGATTAGCATCAAGCAATAAAAAGCGACCAAGTGGTCGCTTTTTTTTAACCTTAAGGTATGTTAAGCCAACTTGGCTAAAAGCTCTTCTTCAGTTTCAACCCGATTAGCATCAGGTAAACAACAATCAACGGGGCAAACTTCTACGCATTGTGGGGTGTCAAAATGCCCTACACATTCAGTGCATTTATCTCCATCAATTTCATAGATTTCATCACCCATGTAAATAGCATCGTTTGGGCACTCTGGCTCACAAACATCACAATTAATACATTCGTCTGTAATCAATAAAGACACGGTTATCTCCTAAACATTCTAATAACAAATTTCAGGTTGGATTATAACTGATAGTTGAATAATCATCACACAATTTTTTAGGTATCATTACTCAACTTATTAAGCAATTTTCATCCAAATTATGCGCTTTTTTTTACTACTTTCAACACTACTCGTTTCACTGCAATCACAAGCAAAATTAGACGATGGACTCTACGCTAATCTGCACACCAATCAAGGTGATATTATTGTGAAATTGGCCTTTGAAAAAACGCCACTCACGGTTATTAACTTTGTCGGTTTAGCACAAGGCACAAAACAGTTCCAATATTCAAATCGGAAAACCTTTTTACAACGGCTTAAAGTTTCACCGAGTTATTGATGACTTTATGGTTCAAGGCGGTGATCCACAAGGAAACGGCACTGGTGGTCCAGGCTATGATTTTGCTGATGAGATTACAGATCTTACTCATGACACTGGTGGTATTTTATCCATGGCCAACTCCGGTCCAAACACCAATGGATCACAATTTTTCATTACTCACAAAGCCACTCCATGGCTTGATGGAAAACACACTGTATTTGGACACGTTGTTAAAGGCATGAGTGTAGTTAACACCATCAAAAAAGATGATTTTATCCGTAAGGTAAAAATTATTCGTATAGGTGAAAAAGCAAAAAATTTCAAAACCGATGAGTCTGCATTCCAAGTACACAGCCAAAAATACCTAGTCAAAGAAACAGCAAAGCAAGCCAAAAAAAAGAAAAACTCATTAACTTTGCAGAGTCAAATTATCCAAATGCTAAAGTCGATACCGCAGGCCACTACGTACAAATTAACCAAACGGGGAATGGCGATGCACCTAAATCTGGGGACTTAGTCAAAGTCAACCTATCCATCGATTTAGACGATGGCACCAACATGCGAAAAGCGGACAAACCACTGCCTTTTGCCGCAGGATCGGGCACCATCATAAAAGTAATCGACCAATCCGTATTAACCATGAGCGTTGGTGAGAAACGCACGATTATTGCAAGTTACGCACAAATTTATGGCGACAGCGAACGCAGTAGTCTTTCACAAGATTCGCTACTTATTTTTAACTTAGAATTATTGTCTATTAACGATATCGAATAAAAAATGTTTTTAGAATTAATCAGCTTTCTTACACAATTTGATCCAGGTTTTGATGTCCTGCGTTATTTAACGGTTCGAGCCGTATTGGCAATGCTAGCTGCTCTTTTTATTAGTTTAACAATGGGGCACTTTTTTATAGGCCAACTACGACAATACCAAATAGGGCAAGTAATTCGTCCCGATGGCCCAAAAACACATTTGGCTAAAGCAGGCACGCCAACCATGGGTGGGTTAATGATCTTGTTTTCATTTATTACCAGTATTTTAATTTGGGGCGATTGGCACAATTCCTATCTGTGGATTGTTATTATTACTGCACTTATTTTTGGTAGTATTGGCTTTGCGGATGACTATTTAAAAATTAAAAAACAGTCCTCTGATGGTCTGAGTGGTAAACAAAAATATTTAGCCCAATCTTTAGGCGCAATCATTATTGGATTATGGTTAGTTAATAATACACACCAACCTATCTCTAGCGATCTTTTGGTTCCATTTTTTAAAGATTGGACAATTCCTCTAGGTGCATTGGGTTTAACCGTCCTTTCTTACTTTGTAATTGTTGGTAGTTCCAATGCCGTTAATCTGACCGATGGTCTGGATGGTCTGGCCATTATGCCGGTAATTCTCATCTCGGGCGCATTGGCGATTTTTGCTTATATTTCAGGCAATTATAATTTTTCCAATTATCTTAATATGCCGTTTATGCCAGACTCGGGTGAAGTGTTTGTAATTTGTGCAGCACTGATTGGCGCGGGTTTAGGATTTTTATGGTTCAACACTTACCCTGCTGAAATCTTCATGGGTGATGTGGGTTCACTCTCTTTAGGTGCAATTCTAGCAGTGATTGCTATTATTGTCCGTCAAGAGATACTGTTGTTTATTATGGGTGGCGTGTTCGTTGCTGAAACGCTATCAGTGATAATCCAAGTTGGATGGTACAAGCGCACTAAAAAACGTATTTTCCTGATGGCACCACTGCACCATCATTTTGAAAAAATGGGCATGTCGGAGCCAAAAATTATTGTGCGTTTTTGGATGATGACATTCATTTTAGTATTGATCAGTTTAGCATCCATTAAAATACGCTAACTATGAGCACACTCGATAAATGGGATGAGCGTTACTTATCACTTGCAAAAGAAGTAGCGACTTGGTCAAAAGACCCTTCTACNCAAGTTGGTGCGGTAACCGTTGGCAGTAAAAAAGAAGTACTTTCACAAGGTTTTAATGGTTTCCCTCGTGGCATTCATGACACCGATGAGCGCTATAACCACAGAGAAACCAAATACAAATTTGTTGTCCACGCAGAAATGAACGCAATCTACAACGCCACGTACTCAGGCACTTCGCTTGATGGCGCTACGTTATACGTACACGGTTTGCCAATCTGTTCAGAATGTGCCAAAGGCATTATTCAGGTTGGTATTAAAAAAGTGGTGATTGAAAAATCCAAAGAACTTGACAACTGGAACGAAAGTGTTCAACTTTCAAAAGAAATGTTTAATGAAGCAGGTGTTGAACTCATCATAAAAGACAAGTTGTAAATTATGTCTGAAGTGTCCAAACGTCGCACCTTTGCGATTATCTCCCACCCTGATGCCGGTAAAACCACCGTTACAGAAAAACTGCTGCTTTACGCCGGTGCGATCAAAACTGCAGGCAGTGTTAAGGCGCGCAAAGCCAGTACTCACGCCACATCCGATTGGATGGAAATGGAAAAAGAAAGAGGTATTTCGATTACTTCTTCCATCATGCAGTTTGATTATGATGATCATGTGATTAATCTATTAGACACGCCAGGACACGAGGATTTTTCTGAAGACACTTACCGTACACTGACCGCAGTAGACTCAGCCTTAATGGTAATTGACGTCGCCAAAGGTGTAGAGATGCGCACCATTAAGCTCATGGAAGTTTGTCGCCTGCGCGATACCCCTATTCTCACCTTTATCAACAAACTCGATCGTGAAGGTAAAGAACCGATCGACCTAATGGATGAAGTTGAAACCGTCCTTAATATTGAGTGTGCACCCATCACTTGGCCGATTGGCATGGGAAAACGATTCAAAGGTGTGGTGCATTTACTCGAAGATAAAGTCTATTTATACGAGACTGGAAAGAACTACTGAAATTAGGCGAAAACATTATTATTGATGGAACTGACAATCCTGAACTTGATACTATTTTAGGGGCTGATGTTGCCCTTGAAATGCGCGAAGAGGTTGAGCTGATCCGCGAAACCACAACGCCCTTTGACTTGGATGAATTTTAGCAGGCAACAAACACCCGTATTCTTTGGTTCAGCTATTTCTAATTTTGGCATTCAAAACCTACTTGATGGCTTTATCCAGTACGCGCCAATTCCACAAAATCGAGAATCAGATATTCGTGAAGTTAAACCCGATGAAAATAAATTAACGGGTTTTGTGTTTAAGATTCAAGCGAATATGGATCCCAAACACCACGATCGCTTAGCCTTTATGCGCATTGTTAGTGGTGAGTACAAAAAAGGCATGAAAGTTTTACAAGTATCCACAGGCAAGCAAATCAAGATTGCTAATGCGGTTACCTTTATGTCGCGTGAACGCACCTCGGCTGAATCAGCCTACGCTGGTGATGTTATTGGCATTCACAATCATGGTGGTATTAGTATTGGCGATACTTTCACTCAAGGTGAAAAACTCACATTCCAAGGTATTCCTAACTTTGCACCCGAGTTATTCCGTCGTGCACAACTCAAAGACCCTCTCAAAGCCAAAGCCTTACAAAAAGGCCTTGATCAACTTTCAGAAGAAGGCGCAACTCAGGTTTTTAGACCTATTATGGGTAACGCTCAAATCTTAGGTGCTGTGGGTATTTTGCAATTTGACGTTGTGGCACACCGATTAAAGTATGAATATAGCGTAGATTGTCAATTTGAAGCTATTGCCATTGCCACTGCACGCTGGGTAACAGGTGACGATAAAGACATTGAACAACTAAAAATAAAAGTGGGTAACAATGTAGCAGTTGACTCTGCTGGTATGCTGACTTATCTAGCACCATCTATGGTTAATCTACAGCTGACGATAGAACGCCACCCTAATCTAACATTCTCAGCCACAAGAGAGCATTAATTACTTAGCTCTAAATGCCCAAACAGCCAACAACCCTGTCGCTACAAAAGCAAAATAAGAGATGTGCATTGGTACTGCTTGATCATTAACAATGACTTCCCATCCATCAATAATTCTAAGCAAATGTGCAAATGCTACAATGGCAAAAATTGACCCTGAGATTGCGATATAGTTTTTCATGGATACTTCCTAATTACTACTAATGTTTCATACTGTGTCCAGCATGCGGATCATCACCTGATGCCATTGCCCAATGGTGCGGTTGATGATGGTTGCCATAGGCCATAACACCTATATAACCCAAACCTCTAATCTTTGCCACATCTTTAGCGTTCTCGGTCGTTACGTTAAGTGTAAATACACCGTTATTATTGCTTACTTGCATGTCCCAGCCTGTTTCTGCTTTCATTTGTGCTGGATGTGCTGATAACACCCTAGTCAGTGATTTAACCGCTCTAGACGATGTTGGAGCAACTACAGCTTTAAATCCATTATCAATATGTGTTTGCGTTACATCAACATCCAGTGTCATATCTTGCATTTCAACTAAGTGCAATCGTAATGCTTCGATGTTGACTTTCTCCCAATTGGTGTCAGGGTTAGCTTCCAGTGCAGCAATCGCCTCTTGCATAACAGCGAATGGATCAGTGCCTGACTCTGTTAAAGTCACCTCGTTGACTTGAATCATTGGTTGAGTGTGATGCATCATTGCCGAATGATCCATATTGGTATGGTCCATTTCTGCATTAACCACAGTCATTACCATTGAAATAACTATTCCTAAACTTAACTTTATCATCTCCATATTAACTCCTATTAATTGTACTGTTTGCTTGTTGCAATAAAAAAAGCCTTGAAACTATACTTAGTCCAAGGCTTTTTTTTAACAACTAAAACATGTTAATTCTTACTCTTCAGTCGTTTGATTCTCACCTTCAGATTCTTCTTCATCTGTTTCGGCAATCTTAGCCACGGATACTAACTTCTCAGCCTTAGCGATATTGATTAGAGTTACACCTTGGGTATTACGACCAATGATAGAAACATCGGATGCTCTGGCACGAACCAAAGTGCCTTTATTAGAAATGAGCATCATTTCATCTTCATCAGTGACTTGAATAGCACCAACCACTTTACCGTTACGATCTGAAGTTTTGATAGAAATCACACCAGCACCACCACGCGCTTGAGCGCGATATTCATCAAGTGCGGTACGCTTACCGTAGCCTTTTTCTGTCGCGGTTAAAATTGGATTTTCCGGTTGAGCGACAATCAATGACACCACTTCATCCTTATCTGCAAGCCTAATACCACGCACACCAATGGCTGTACGACCTACGGCGCGTACATTAGCTTCTTTAAACCTAATTGATTTACCGTTAGAAGAGAACAACATAATATCGTCTTCACCTGAGGTAATTTCTACGCCAACTAATTTGTCACCATCTCTAAGTTCGATGGCAATGATGCCGCCTTTTCTTGGGCGAGAACAATTGGACAATGCCATTTTTTTAACCGTACCACTGCTGGTTACCATAAAGATAAACTGATCGTTAGTGAATACTCTCACTGGAAGAATTGCATTGATCGATTCGTCTTTTTCAAGCGGAAGCAAGTTTACAATTGGCTTGCCACGCGCGGTGCGTGATGCCATTGGAAGTTCGTACACTTTCAGCCAATGCACCCTGCCTCGACTGGTAAAACAAAGCACAGTGTCGTGCGAATTAGCCACGAATAATTGATCGATGAAATCTTCGTCTTTCATCTTGGTCGCTGCTTTACCTTTACCACCACGGCGTTGTGATTGATAATCACCGAGTGATTGTGCCTTAATGTAACCGCCGTGTGACAAAGTAACTACACGATCTTCACGGGCGATTAAATCTTCAAGGGTTAGATCAATCTTATGTTCAAGAATTTCTGTCATCCGACCACTGGTAAAATTATCACGAATTTCAATTAATTCATCACGAATCACTTGCATTAGCTGATCGGGGTTTTGTAAAACATCCAATAAAGATTTAATGCGTTCTAACAATTCGTTAAATTCATCAAAAATCTTATCTTTTTCAAGGCCTGTTAAACGATGAAGTTTTAAGTCAAGAATGGCTTGCGCTTGCTGAACAGAGAGCTGATAATCGCCATTTTTTTGTAAGCCAAACTCTGGCGCTAAATCTTCTGGTTTGAACATTACCATGTCACGATCGCCAATGAGTTCTTTAATAACAGAGCCTTTCCAAGTTTTAGCCACTAAATTCTCTTTTGCCTCAGTTGGGTTGGCGGCTTTTTTAATTAGCTCAATAATTTTATCAATGTTATGCAGAGCAACCGATAGGCCTTCTAATAAGTGTGCACGATTTCTAGCCTTGTTAAGCTCAAAGATAGAACGACGGGTAACCACATCACGACGATGAGCAATAAAGGCCTCTAAGATGCCTTTAAGTGTCATTAGCTTTGGCATACCCTTGTCAATCGCCACCATGTTAATGCCAAATACGGTTTGCATCTCAGTCAGCTTATAAAGATTGTTAAGCATCACTTCTGGCACTTCGCCACGGCGAAGCTCAACTACCATACGCATGCCATCTTTATCAGATTCGTCTCGAAGGCCGGTAATACCATCAATACGCTTGTCTTTAACTAGTTCTGCAATCTTAGTAATAAGCTTGGCTTTATTTACTTGATAAGGCAACTCTGTAACAACAATGCTTTGTTTGTCTTCACCCTCTACGTGTGAGCGTGAGCGTAGGTAAATTTTCCCCTTTCCAGTTTCGTAAGCTTGACGAATGCCTGTGGCACCATTAATAATGCCTGCCGTCGGGAAATCTGGCCCGTGTATTACATCCAACAACTCATCAATACTTACTTCTTCATTGTCAATCGTCAAAAGACAAGCGTCAATTACTTCGTCTAAATTGTGTGGTGGGATATTAGTTGCCATACCAACAGCAATACCCGATGAGCCATTAACCAGTAAATTTGGAACGCGCGTTGGCAACACTGAAGGTTCAGACTCTGAACCGTCATAATTATCGATAAAGTCGACCGTTTGCTTATCAAGATCGCGCAATAATTCATGCGATATTTTCGACATACGGATTTCTGTATAACGCATTGCTGCCGCCGAATCGCCATCAACCGAGCCGAAGTTACCTTGACCATCAATTAAAATATTGCGCATTGAGAATGGCTGTGCCATACGCACAATAGTGTCGTACACAGCTGTATCGCCATGCGGGTGATATTTACCAATTACATCACCGACAATACGGGCTGATTTTTTGTAAGATTTGTTGTAATCATTACCCAAGACATCCATCGCGTATAACACTCGGCGATGCACGGGCTTGAGGCCGTCTCGAACGTCTGGCAAAGCACGACCGACGATGACACTCATGGCGTATTCCAAGTAGGAATCACGCATCTCATCTTCGATGGTAACTATAGGGAAATTAGGCTCAAAAACTTCTGGATTATCGGTGTTGTCAGACATACAAAAATAACTTAATTAAATTAGCTTTTATTGTACCCTAAGGGGTCAAAATACACAAATAAAATGTGGAAATAAATGGATTATTTTTTGAAAAAAAAATTAAGTAAAAATCAGTTAAAAATCAATAACTTACGTATTTCTTTTTTGCACAGATTGTGCCAGTGTTTTGAGCAAGTTTTCAGTATCGTCCCAACCGATACAACTGTCGGTAATACTAACTCCGTATTTGAGCGATTCTAATGGCCCAATTGTTTGATTGCCTTCATGCAGATGAGACTCGATCATCACCCCAAAAATCTTGTCAGATCCGTTGCTAATTTGCTTGGCAATTTCATCGCCCACTAACAACTGATTTTTAAATTTCTTTTGAGAATTGGCATGGGAAAAGTCCACCATTATTTTTGCCAATAAGTCTTCTTCTTTGAGTTGATTGTAAGTTTTTTTAATGCACGCTGAATCGTAATTTGGTCCATCGGCACCACCCCGTAATATAATATGCGCCGTTTCATTGCCTGATGAGGTGTAATGAGAAACACCACCCTCTTTATTAACTGAAAGCAAGTGGTGAGGACTATTGGCTGATTTAATCGCATCAATGGCCACTCTGAGCGATCCTGTAGTGCCATTTTTAAACCCTACTGGGCAAGACAAGGCTGAAGCTAACTCACGATGAGATTGGCTCTCAGTGGTGCGTGCACCAATTGCTCCCCATGAAATAAGGTCAGAAATGTATTGTGGTGTGATTAAATCAAGGTATTCAACCGCAACAGGCATGTTCATATTGGCCAAATCTGTTAATAAATGGCGAGCAATCTTAAGACCTTTGTCGATATTAAAACTTTCATCCAAATCTGGATCGTTAATTAGACCTTTCCAACCAATGGTTGTGCGTGGTTTTTCAAAGTAAACACGCATCACAATAAACAGCTCTTGCTTTAATTCTTCCTTAATGCTAGACAGTCTATCGGCGTATTCACGTGCAGATTTTGAATCATGGATAGAACAAGGACCAACAATCACCATTAAACGATTGTCCTTGCCTTCTAAAATGTCCTTAATGACTTCCCTTGCTTGAAAAATACCGGCCGAGCCATTTTCACTCAATGGGTATTTTTCCATTAATGCGTTTGGTGCAACAATGGGTGCACTTGAAGTAATTCTTAAATTATCAGTATTGTATTTCATCGATTAAAAAAGATCTTTAATTACTTTTGATTTTCAATTAATGCGTAAGCCGAATGATTGTGAATTGATTCAAAATTCTCTGATTCAAGACGATAGTAACTAATCTTTTCATCGTTATTTAAATCAAGTGCGATATCACGTACCAAATCCTCAACAAAAGCAGGGTTATCATACGCTCTTTCAGTTACTAATTTTTCATCATCTCTTTTAAGTATGGCATAAAGCTCACACGAAGCTTTACGTTCGGCTAGATCAATCAAATCTTCGATATGCAAAGTTTCACCTTTGGTTGCTTTGGCTTTAATGGTAATGTGTGAGCGTTGATTGTGTGCACCATACTTAGAAATACTCTTTGAACACGGACACAAACTAGTCACGGGAACCACAACTTTCATCATCACTTCAAATTCACCTTTGTCCAACGTACCGTATAAAGTGACTTGATAATCCATCATCGATTCTACCCCTGAAGACGGTGCTTTTTCTTACGAAAAAAAGGAAAATCAAGAATGATGTTTGCCGTGTTAGATTCTAATTTATCACATACCTTGCTAATAATTTTATCAAAATTACCACTATCAAATTCACAAGGGCCGTCGTTTAATATTTCAACAAAGCGTGACATGTGAGTGCCTTTAACGTGCTCGGGTAAAGTTACTGTCATGGTAAAGTTACCAATGGTCGGCATTTTATTGCCGTCACGATCCACGTAGGTAATTGGATGAGCAATGTCTTTAATGCCTACCTTGTCAATAACAATTTGACGAGTGTCTTTAGTATTTTGTGTATCGGGTAAATGGGTTGCGTTCATGACTTTCCTTGCGAGTAAGAAACAGATGCTCTGGATGTTTCCCAGATAATAACTTCGCGCACGCGAACATCTTGATTATTAATTAATTGACCCACTTCTTCATAAAAATATTTTGCAATATTTTCAGCGGTAGGGTTGAGTTTATCAAAAGGGGCAATATCATTTAAATATTGATGGTCAAGCCTTTTGGCAACTGCCTTGGTTTGTTTTTTAATTTCGCGAAAATCAATCGCAATACCAACATCATTAAGCACTTCAGACTCAACCAACATTTCAACTGTCCAGTTGTGGCCATGCAAACGCGCACAATCACCCGGATAATCTCTTAAAGAATGGGCCGATGCAAAATCAGTGACAATTTTTAGGACGAACATAATTCGGAAAAATCGTTAAAAAATGCCTAATTATACCTGTGAGCGCTTGATTATTACACCCTGAATTGCTGTGTGGTTGGGTTGTGTGTTATTTATTCAGTCAACGGCTTCGATTGAAACAACGTGCTGATAACCCTTAGGTAGTGTATTACCACGACGAGCGCGATTACCAATGTAGTTAGTTAGATCTTGGAACTTAATAGTGAGATGACGCTTGCCTGCATAAACTTTCAAGTTTTGAGTGTCAAATAATACGCAAATACCAACCACAAACTCTTGTCTCTCTTTGATGTCCTTGCTAGGAATTTGAATCAATTTATTACCCTTGCCTTTCGATAAAATTGGTAACTCAGCAATTGGGAATAACAGCAAACGACCGCGATTAGTGCTGACAGCTACAAATTGAGATTCAAGATCATCAACCATGATTACTCTCATCGCCTTTGAATCCATTGGTAATGACAAAGTGTGCTTGCCTGCTTTTTTCTTTGATAAAAGATCACCGATTGTTGCCACAAAACCATAACCCGCATCTGACGATAGTAAAATCTTTTGATCGGACTCACCCATTATTACGTCTATAAATTCAGCACCTGTTGGTGGACTGAGTCGACCCGTGAGTGGTTCGCCTTGCCCTCTTGCACTTGGCAAGGAATTTGCAGGCAATGTATAAGATCGCCCAGTTGAATCAATAAAGACAGCGCTCTTATTGCTCCTTCCTTTGGCACTGGTAAAATAACCGTCTCCTGCTTTATAATTAAACGTCGTTGGGTCGATATCGTGCCCCTTAGCAGAACGAACCCAACCTTTATCACTAAGCACAACGGTTACATTCTCAGCCGGCACTAAGTCGTCTTCATTAAACGCTTGTGCAGACTCTACGTTTGAAATAATCTCACAACGGCGATTGTCCCCAAACTCACTGATAATGGTTTTCAGTTCTTTTTTAATGAATGTTTTTAAGCGAGCATCACTGGATAACAATAACTCTAGTTTTTCTTTTTCAATGACTAGTTCTCCCTGCTCACCTTGAATTTTCATTTCTTCTAATTTAGCAAGATGGCGGAGCTTTAGCTCTAAAATTGCTTCTGCCTGAATATCGCTCAACTTGAAGTGCTTCATTAAAACTGGCTTAGGTTTATCTTCAGAGCGAATAATGGCAATCACTTCATCAATGTTTAAAAAAGCAATGAGTAAACCTTCTAAGATATGCAGACGTGCAAGAATTTTATCAAGACGATGGTTAAGTCGATTAGTAACCACTTGTGTTCTGTACACCAACCACTCTTTAAGCATTGGAATTAATGGTTTGACTTGTGGCTTGCCATCCAAACCAATCACATTCATATTAACGCGATAATTTTTTTCAAGATCAGTGGTGGCAAATAAGTGCAGCATTAGAGCGTCAATATCCACCCGATTAGAGCGTGGAATAATAACAAGACGAGTTGGATTTTCATGGTCAGACTCATCACGAATATCGTCAACCAAAGGTAATTTTTTACTGCGCATTTGACTGGCGATCTGTGCAATCACTTTAGAACCTGAAGTTTGAAAAGGCAGAGTTTCAATAACAATAACGCCCTCTTCTTTTTGGTAAGTGGCGCGCATCTTCACAGAGCCATGACCCGTTTCATAAAGCTGCTTAATTTCTTCAGCACTTGAAACAATATTTGCATAAGTTGGATAATCAGGCGCAGGCAACAACTCCATCAATGCATCCAAATCTGTTGATGGCTTATCTAAAAGTTGAATGCAAGCCGAAACAACCTCAGTTAAATTATGCGGTGGTACATCAGTTGCCATGCCTACAGCAATTCCAGAAGTGCCATTGAGTAATAAATTAGGTACTTGCGCTGGTAAGTGTTTTGGCTCTTTTAAAGATCCATCAAAATTATCAGTCCAACTCACCGTGCCTTGATTGATCTCTTCAAGCAAAAGATCGGAATACTTTGATAACTTAGACTCGGTATAGCGCATAGCTGCAAATGATTTTGGATCATCTTGCGCTCCCCAATTCCCTTGTCCATCGATAAATGGATAGCGATAAGAAAATGGCTGCGCCATGAGTACCATGGCTTCATAACAAGCGCTATCGCCATGTGGGTGGAATTTACCCAATACATCACCCACCGTACGGGCAGATTTTTTGAACTTAGCTGTGGATTTAAGGCCCAATTCGCTCATCGCATAGATGATACGTCTTTGCACTGGTTTCAGACCATCGCCGACAAAAGGAAGTGCACGGTCAAGAATGACGTACATCGAATAATCAAGATAGGCGCGTTCGCTAAACTCTGCTACGCTTTGCTGCTCAAGACCAATTTGACTCATTCTCCCCCTAGAAATAACTAACTTTTAATGCAATAAAAGTTTAAAGTTTTGAGCTATTTTAATGCAACTTTTAGCCTAGAAAGAACGAATTATGCAAAGTCTTCGGTAGTAATGCAAGAGCAAAATAAATTACGATCGCCATAAACATTATCAATGCGTTTCACCGGTGGAAAATACTTGCTGTTTTTTAGTGACTCTACTGGGTAGAGCGCCTCTATTCTTGAGTACGGATAGTTCCACTCCCCTGCCATTTCATGCGCCGTATGTGGCGCATTTTTAAGTGGATTATTATTTTTATCCCACTCACCAGAGGCTACTTTTTGAATTTCATCGTGAATACTAATCATCGCCGTGATAAAACGATCAATCTCATGTTTGGACTCACTTTCAGTTGGCTCGATCATCAGCGTACCTGCCACAGGAAACGACATGGTTGGCGAATGAAAGCCATAATCCATTAAGCGCTTGGCGATGTCTTCTTCACTGATGCCACTCTGTTCTTTAATTGGACGAATATCGATAATACACTCGTGTGCCACAAAACCTTGATCACCGCGATACAGAATCTGAAAATAATCTTTTAACTCATTGGCAATGTAGTTAGCACTCACAATGGAAACCTCAGTAGATCGTTGCATGCCGTACTTGCCTAACAATTTAATATACGACCATGAGATTGGCAAAATTGAGGCAGAACCATACATCGCCGCTGATACTGCATTTGAATCTCTTTCTAAAGGATTGCCTGGTAAAAATTCTGCCAAATGTGACTTTACTCCAATTGGCCCCATGCCTGGACCACCGCCACCGTGTGGGATAGCAAAAGTCTTGTGTAAATTAATGTGTGACACATCAGCACCAAACTCACCCATGCGAGTAATACCCACCATGGCATTCAAATTTGCACCATCAAGATAAACCTGAGCACCGGCATTGTGAATAATGTCACAAACCTGCTTGATTTCTGTCTCAAACACACCGTGCGTTGATGGATAAGTAACCATAATGGCTGAAAGTTTATCGGCGTGTTTTTCTGTCTTAGCTTTAAGATCGTTAATGTCAATATTACCTGACTCATCACATTTAACAATAACCACTTTCATACCTGCCATCACTGCACTAGCGGGGTTTGTACCATGTGCTGATGATGGAATTAAGCAAATATTTCGGTCAAAATCACCACGAGACTCGTGATAAGCATGAATTGCTAACAAACCTGCAAACTCACCTTGAGAACCGGCATTTGGCTGTAATGAGACAGCATCATAGCCCGTTACTTCGGCTAGTGCGTACTCTAAATCTTTAAATAATTGCTGGTACCCTTGAGTTTGTTCAGTCGGCGCATAAGGGTGTAGTGATGCAAATCCTGGCAAACTGATTGGATACATTTGCGTGGCAGCATTAAGTTTCATCGTGCAAGAACCCAGTGCAATCATCGAATGATTAAGAGCGATGTCTTTATTTTCTAAGCGTTTCAAATAACGCATCATTTCTGTTTCAGAATGATAATTGCTAAATACTGAATGCGTTAGATAAGTTGAATTTCTCAACGTGTCTTCAGATAAGTGCATCTCTGATTCTGCCATTGTGGAGATTGAAAATACTTCCAATAATGCTAATAAATCCTTATCAGTCGTAGTTTCATCAACAGCAATAGTCAGCTGATTATCGTTTAATAAACGTAAATTAATTTGATTTTTTTGAGCCTTAATAAACAAAGATTGAGCGTCATTAGTATTAATCGTAATGGTGTCAAAAAACTGACTACTTGCCAATTCAAAACCTGCATTTACTAGATTGTCGGCCAAACTACTGGCTTTATCGTGAACTTTTGATGCGATTTTTCTTAAGCCTTTGGCACCATGATAAATACCATAAGCTGCTGCAAGTACTGCTAAAAGAACTTGGGCAGTGCAAATATTGCTAGTGGCCTTATCACGTCGAATGTGTTGTTCGCGTGTTTGTAATGCCATGCGCATTGCCGGGTTGCCAAGCACATCCTGAGAAACGCCAATGATACGTCCAGGAACCATGCGTTTAAATTCGTCATGCGTGGCCAAAAATGCTGCGTGTGGACCGCCAAAACCCATTGGTACACCAAAACGCTGTGAATTACCAATGGCAATATCAGCGCCCATCTCAGACGGAGTTTTGATTAAGGTTAAGGCTAAAATATCACAAGCCACAATGGTCAATAAGCCACTGTCTTTTGCTTTAGCAATATCACTAGTCAAGTCTCTCACTTCACCATTTGTCCCTGGTGATTGCATTAACACTGCAAAATAATCGTTAAAATCGCTGGCTTGAATACTATCAACCACCAACTCAATTCCTAAAGGTTTGGCTCGTGTTTGTAAAATAGTAATGGTTTGCGGATGCGTATTACTGTCTACTAAAAAACGATTTGATTTATTCTTTTTATTGGCACGCTTGGCCATCATCATCGCCTCAGCAGCAGCCGTTGGCTCATCCAATAAAGAGGCGTTAGAAATATCCATACCCGTTAGATCGATGATCATTTGTTGGAAGGTAAGTAACATCTCTAAACGACCCTGAGAAATCTCTGCTTGATAAGGTGTGTAAGCCGTATACCAACCTGGATTTTCTAAAATATTGCGCTGAATGACTGACGGCATTAATGTGCCGTAATAACCTTGACCAATAAAATTAGTAAATAATTGATTTTGACCGGCCAACTTAGTTGCCAACTCTAAAGTATCACGTTCACTCAGTCCTTCATCGACCTCCATACGATTGCCAAATAAAATACTTTCTGGCACAGTTCTCGATACAACTTCATCCACAGAAGCACAGCCAATGCTGTCGAGCATGGTATCAATATCCGTTTGGTTTGGACCAATGTGTCTGTCTAAAAATTCGTTACTCATGATGTAAAAATATATGAAAAAATGAAGAGTTGAATTTTAGCCTTAATTCAAAGAAATTCAACCTAAAAAGAATAAGTCATTAACCCTCCTAGAGGATTGCTGTTTGTCGCTAACCCGGAGGCCAGGTTAATTGTCGACCTCCTAGGCAATGCAGATGGATATGGTATACCGTCTGTCCACCTTGCTCATTGCAATTCATTACCACGCGATAACCATCGTCAGCAAATCCAAGCTGTTTGGCAATCTTAACTGCTGTTAGTGTTAATTTTCCCACTAAAGTTGGGTCGTCAGCCTCATTTAAAGTGGCAATGTGCTGTTTAGGAATTACTAAAAAATGGTGTGGTGCTTGTGCACCAATATCATGAAAAGCAAAGACATCATCATCTTCATAAATCTTATCCGCTGGAATGTCACCAGCAATAATTTTACAAAATAAACAATCGCTCATGCTCTTCGGCCTTTATCGGTATTGACGTAAATACCACCAGCCAAATAGTTGCTTAGCATAATGCATCAAACGACAATTCGGTAGGATTATGCCACCTTTCATGGTTCGAGACACGTACATACCTTTGTTGTTTGAATCCACAATACACATTAGTTCAATTTTAAACGTATGGCTTGCTGGTTTATTGTCTAATGCATCTAATGCATTTTGAGCCGCGGCCGCAGCCTGAAGATCGGCCATGTGTGCCTGTTTTGGCATCCAATCAGGCCCTGGGAAAGACCCAGAATCTCCAGCCACAAAGATCTTATCAGTGCCTTCTACCTCACAAAACTGATTTGCCTTTAGTAGCCCGCCTTCACTGCGTGCAAGGTCAGTATTATCAAACCAAGTATTACCTGTCATACCTGGCATAAATAAAATCAAGTCTGCATCAAACTCACCACCTTCGGTAATCACTTTATCGGATTCAAACTTCTTCATTTTATTTCCAAGGTGTGTGGCGATATTACGCTTTTTCATCTCAGTCAACAAACCTTTAACGGCTTTTTCACCTAAACGTGCACCGGGTTTTTTTGCGGGCGTGAAAAAGGTTAAATTAAATTTATCACGTCGACCCTCAGCGCGAAGCTGAGTATCAATACCAAACAAAAATTCAAACATTGGGCCGCCACGCATTGCACTCGGTTCTTTAGGATTGCTAGCAAAACCAATGGCAATATTACCGCCATCCATGTCTTTAATTCGATCACGAATTTCCTCAGCTGCACTCAAACCTTCACAAGGAGTAATGGCATTTTCAATGCCTGGTAGTTTTTTAATAAATCGACCACCTGAAGCAATAATTAAAGCATCGTTCTCATGCACGCCAATTGGTGTGACAACTTTACGGCCATCATCTTCTAAACTAGTCACTTCACTTGCCACGTGATGAACCTTCATGCGCTTGAAAAAATTATCCAATGACACAACAATGTCTTTTTTACTGGCTATACCAGATGGCACCCAAATTAAACTAGGCATATATACTAATTCTGCCTTTGGAGAAATAAGTGTAATCTCACACTGCTTGTCTTTTTTCCGAATGGTTTTGACGGCTGTTAAACCCGCAAAACCCGAACCAATAATGGTAATTTTTTTCATCTTAATCCTTATCTAAATTATGGCAAAAATGGCCACTGTCCGGCTCTTCTACGCTTCTGGCAACATTATCTATAAACGCTTGCAATTCGTCAAATTCTAACACAGTTAGTATTCGAGTAACGATATCAGGTGACACTCTGAGTGTACATAGTCTACCATCTTTTAACTGAACCTCCATACCTGCTGCATTCATCATTAGTGCATCATCCGTTTGTTCCAGTATTTTCTCTAACTCATCTTGCAGTTCATCATACAAATCTTGTAATTCCTCTAATATCTCATCACTAGTCTCGTCAGCAATAGAGACAATCTCACCTTGAACCGAGCCAAAACCTTTATCATCTTTGCATTCAAACCTTATTCCCACTTTTGTTAAGTGGTCTTTAAATTTGGCCGAGAGACTGGTATCAAAAAATATATAATCTAACATAAAATTTTAATCGAATTAATAGGGATATTTTAATGCTTACAGATGACGCTTTAGACACTTTATTTAGAAAGGCCAGAAGTCACAATGGCTGGCTAGATCAAGACGTTTCAGAAAATCAAATTAACCAAATTTACGAGCTGATGAAATTCGGCCCAACGGCTGCTAATACTTGCCCTGCTCGATTAACTTTTGTTAAATCAGCTGAAGCTAAAGAGAAACTTAAACCACACCTTGATGAAGGCAATATAGAAAAATCCATGAGTGCGCCAGTAGTGGCTATTATTAGCTACGATACAGAGTTTTATGAAAAATTGGATTACTTATTCCCACATACTGATGCCAAGAGTTGGTACGCAGGCAAGCCAGATAAAATCACTGCTGTTGGCTCAATGAATGCCACCTTGCAAGGCGCTTACTTTATGATGGCAGCGCGCTCAGTTGGTCTAGATTGCGGACCAATGGGTGGCTTTAACGCAGAAACACTCGATGAGGAATTTTTTCCTGAAGGCAAAGCCAAGTCCATTTTTATTTGTGGTATTGGCTATGGCGATGCTGAAAAATCTTTCCAAGAGGTCCACGCTTAGACTTTGATAAAGCTTGCGAGATTATCTAAATCTTATACCGTTTGACCGGCAGCCCAGCCTGACGACCAAGCCCACTGAAAGTTATAACCACCTAACCAGCCAGTAACGTCAACGGTTTCACCAATAAAATACAAGCCTGCTTGTGATTTAACTTCCATGCTTTTAGAAGACAACTCATCTGTGTTGACACCACCGGTACATACTTCTGCTATACGCATACCCTCAGTGCCACTAGGGCGCAACACCCAGTTATTCAGCGTAGCGCCTAATGCTTTTAAATCACTTTGCTTGATCTGACCCAAAGGCAAGCTCGATAAGGGTTGATTAGTTAAAGTATCGGCCAAGCGAGTAGCCAAACGCTTAGGGAAAAGCTTGGATAAAATAGTTTTAAGTTCTGCCTTTCCACGATCTAATTGCATTTTTAATAGCCAATCACTGGCATCTAAGTCTGGCAGTAAATCAACACTGATTTCATCACCCTTGTACCAATAAGAGGATATTTGTAAGATTGCCGGGCCACTGATACCTCGATGAGTGATAAGCACGCCTTCTCGGAAACTTTGCCCATTGCAACTCACCATAGCATCAACCGACAAACCTGAGAGGTCTTTAAAATATCGATCAATATCATTTTGGTGAAAAGTAAAGGGTACCAATGCCGGCCTAAAAGAAATTGTTTTAATGCCAAATTGTCTAGCCACTTGTAGACCAAAATCAGTTGCGCCCATTTTAGGAATAGAAGGCCCGCCCGTGGCAATCACCAATGACTCTGATTGATATTTTTGCCCATCTGCAACCACAATATACTGATCTTTAAAATCAATACTTTCTACCTTTGATTCTAATTTGATACCGACACGCTTACATTCTTCAAGCAACATGCTTAATACCGCTGGCGCCTTATCATCACAAAACAACTGACCCAGTGTTTTCTCATGCCAACCCAACTTGTGCTTATCCATCAGTGCAATAAAATCCCACTGGGTATAACGTGCTAGCGCTGATTTACAAAAATGCGAGTTGTGAGAAAGATAAGCTTCAGGATCAATATGTAGATTGGTGAAATTACAACGGCCACCACCTGAGATTAAAATCTTTTTACCNACTTTATCACTGCTTTCTAAAAACTATCACTTTTCGCCCACGCTTACTGGCCTCAATAGCGCACATTAGCCCGGCAGCACCAGCGCCAATAATAATAACGTCGTATGAATTCAAAATAAGGTTTTAATAGTATTGGCAATAGGGTCGGCATCCCATTCAAGTGCGCCACGATAGGCGTATCGAATGGTGCCATTCTTATCTAATAAAAAATTAGACGGATAAGCGTAG
>AJXC01001890.1_pt1 | contig 20615 bp, 22 predicted proteins | sample 404948 | NCBI WGS metagenome assembly AJXC01 (sample SAMN02954314, study PRJNA77837) | marine metagenome | biome: aquatic; feature: Guaymas Basin Hydrothermal Plumes; material: sea water; isolation source: Guaymas Basin Hydrothermal Plumes and Background water depths 1600, 1775... ... | reverse complement strand
TTACCACTTGCGTGTCTCAGTTCATTAGCTTTGATTTAAAGCCAGATACTAGATATTCACCCATTTGTATGGTGTTGTTAAGAATGTCGTTTTTTTCAATAACCTCAAGCACTGTTAGCGCTGTTTTGCATGCCAGTGGATTACCACCAAAAGTGGAGCCATGTGAACCGGGCTGAAACAAGGTAGCTGCTTTACCTTTAGCCAAGCAAGCGCCAATTGGCATACCATTACCCAGGCCTTTGGCTAGGGTTAAAATATCAGGAGTGATGTTGTTATACTCGTGAGCAAATAATTTTCCAGTACGGCCAATGCCTGTTTGCACTTCATCAAGTATTAGCAGCCAATTATTAGCCTGGCAAATCGTCTGTACTTGATTTAGATAATCCTCTTTAGGAATAATCACACCGCTTTCACCTTGAATAGGTTCCAACATAATAGCCACAATATTGGCATTATTTACATGTGCCGTAATAGCATCAACATCATTAAAGTCAATGTGAATAAACTCACTGACCAGTGGTGCAAATCCAGATTGTACCTTTGGGTTGCCAGTAGCGGATAAAGTTGCCATGGTACGACCATGGAAACTTTGATTGGCAGTTAAAATAATTGGATTGTTAATGTGATTAGCATGAGCGTGCAAACGTGCAATTTTAATTGCCGCTTCGTTAGCCTCTGCACCCGAATTGCCAAAAAATACAGCATCCATCTTAGCCAATTTACACAGTTTTTTTGCTAAAGTTTCTTGGTGTTCTATGTGGTACCAATTACTGGTATGGATTACTTTTTGCGCTTGTGATTGAATAGCGCGTGATATTTCTGGATGAGAATGCCCAAGCCCAGTAACTCCTACACCACAAAGTGCATCCAGATATTGATTTCCTTTAGTATCCGTCAGGTAGCAACCTTTACCTTTAACAAAGGTAACTTCAAGCGGTGCATAATTTGACATTAAATAAGACATAATTTTTTAGTGTGTTTTTAAATTGGCCACTAAACAAAAAAGCCCCAAACGGGGCTTTTATTACCAATCAGAATTCTGATTATGATTGGTATTGTAAAGGCGGTGCCATTTGGTTATCGATTTCAGCTAACTCTTTTTTGTAGCCTTCATAGAAAGAACCTGCTGGTGGATTAATCCACTCTTCATATGAAAAACCGTTTTCATCTGTATGAGCTTTAAAAGTATTTTGTAGTGCGATTCTTTTTGCGCTTAATTCATTGGATTCTTGACTAACTGCGTCCATTTTTATCTCCTAAATGTGGAATAAGTAAAACATTAATTATAACCGTAAAATAGGTCTTGTGGGGCATATTATTTACTCAAAATAACAATAAATACTTAATACTTATAAAGTATTTATGCCACAATATAAGTGGATATTTTATAACTAGATAAGGAGCGCTTATGCAATTAAATATTTCTGGTCATCATCTCGATATCACTGAGGCAATCAAGCAACACTCTACTGAAAAACTCTCTAAAATCAAACATCACTTCGATCATTTAATTAATATTAATATGATTTTAGGTGTAGAAAAAGACATTCAAAAAGCCGAAGCAACGATCCATATTAGTGGGGCAGATTTATTTGCAAAAGCTGAAAGTAACAATTTATACGTTTCTATTGATCAAATGGTCAATAAATTAGACGCACAAATTAGAAGACACAAGGAAAAACTAAACAACCATAGAAAGAGTTAGACGTTAGTTTAGTTGACGCAGGTTAGGGAGTTATCCTCTGCGTTGCTTAAAAGGAGTAACAGTTAATGTCAGAAGTTGAAAACACTTCTTTCGAAGATTGCCTTCAAAGACTCATGAGTTCTTTGAAGGCATCTTTGTATGAGGAAGCCACCTCTCAACTTTCCGGTCTTCATCCGGCTGAAATCGCTCGTCTGTTAGAAGCCGTTCCTCCAAAAGAAAGGAGTAAGCTCTGGCAGGGTATTGATTCTTCTACTCAAGGAGATATTCTTAAGGAGCTTAGTGAAGACGTCCAAGAGCAATTACTAATTAAAATGGACGTTAGTTCGATTGTGAAAGCTACTGAAGGCCTTGATATGGACGACTTGGCAGACATCGTACCTAATTTGCCAGAATCAGCATTACACAACTTATTACTTACTTTGGATCACAAGCACAGAGACCATCTAAAGAAAGTTTTGTCCTATCCTGAGGACTCTGCCGGTGGGCTCATGAACATTGATATTATCACCGTTCGCAATAATGTCAATGTACGCACTGTGATTCGTTATTTGAGATTATTAAAAAAAATGCCAATCGATACCGATCAGGTATTTGTGGTGGATAGGTCTTATAAGTATTTAGGCGCTATTCATATTTCTACTTTGTTAACCAATGAAGCCGAACAAAACATAGATCCGTTAATCAATAAGACTCTAAAACCTATTCCTGCCGATATGCCTGAAAAAAAAGTAGCGAATCTATTTGAGCATCGTAATTTAATTTCTGCACCCGTTATTGATGAAAATAATCAACTGATTGGTCGTATTACTATTGATGATGTGGTTGACGTTATTCGTGATGAAGCCGAGCACTCAGTGATGTCTATGGCGGGTTTGGACGAAGAAGAAGATGTATTTGCCCCTGTGATACAAAGTACCAAGCGTCGCAGTATTTGGCTAGGGGTTAATCTCATTACTGTTTTTATTGCAGTCTTTTTTATCGGGTTGTTTGAGGTAACATTACAAGAAAAAATTGCACTTGCAATCCTTATGCCAGTAGTGGCATCCATGGGTGGCATTGCAGGCACTCAAACTTTAATTTTGGTAACACGTGGTATTGCAACGGGTAGGGTAACCACCTCCAACCTTAAAGTGCTCATGAATAAAGAAGTAGCCATTGGTTTTTTAAATGGCATTGTGTGGTCATTGGTCATTGCATTGGCTACTTACGTTTGGTTTGAAGATATCATGCTCAGCGCCGTCATTGCACTGGCCATTGTTGTTAATCTTATTTTTGCGGCTTTTTCCGGTGCATTTTTGCCATCACTACTTATTAAATTTAAAATTGATCCCGCACTTGCTGGTGGAGTAATTTTGACCACCATTACTGATGTAATCGGTTTTGTGGCTTTCTTAGGTTTGGCTTCACTGGTCATCTAAAATTCTAATCTTGTGAAGCTGTATAAATATGCCGTTTGTGCTCAAAAAATATAAGGCAGTTAAAGGCAAAAAAATTCAGCAATTTTTACTCGATGAAGCAGGCTTATCATTATCTGTCTCTCAAAAACTTTTATCTAAAAATAGAGTGTTTAACGACCAGGGAAATACCTTAAAAAATGGACAAATTTTAAAAGGTAAATATGTACAGGTAGCCGTATTTGAGGGCCATACAAGGGGCTTAAAACCACTATTTGAAGTTGAGGATTTTGCCGTCTTTGACAAGCCATCTGGCATTATGGTACACCCAACTCGAAAAACCACGCCCTATTGTTTGCTTGATGAGATAAGACATCATTTTGGTGATAAAGCAGACTTAGCGCATCGAATAGATGCTGAGACTTCAGGACTGGTTTTGGTGGCTAAAAACAAGCAAGCAAGTACCATACTAAAAACTCTGTTTGAAAATAGAGAATGCAGCAAAGAGTACTTAGCTCTCGTAAAGGGCCGGTTAGAAAATAAGATCACTATTGATAAACCCATATCAAAATCAAACAGCGCCATTGTAGTAAGGGTGACCTGTGGAAATGCACAGGGTAAAGCATCGATAACCCATATTCAGCCTTTAAAATTTAACGAAAAAGATAATACGACTTTGGTCAAGGCAATGCCCATCACAGGCAGACAGCATCAAATTAGAGTACATCTAGATTCAATCGGCCATACGATTTTGGGTGATCCAATCTATGGAGTTGATGATCAAGTGGCCGATCAATGCTTAAGAAAAACTTTATCAGACGAACAAAGGGTTGAGTTAACAGGTGCAAAGCGACTAATGCTACATGCCAACCATTTATCGTTTATTTACAAAGATAAAGAATATAGTATTACTTCAAAATTTAGCAAATTTTACGAATGAGCCAAATTTCACAGTAGGAAATCACGTAAATTGATAAAAAACAGCGTAAAAACGCTATTTTTAGGCTAAAAATAAGCTATTTTAACTAATTTTTAAGAAATTTTGGAAATAATTAAAATCAGAAGTCTTTGGTGGAAATATTGTTAGCTTCTAACCAAATTCTAAATTTTGCTTGTATTTCTTCCAGTGTTTTTTGATTATCCGACTCAAAGCGTAGTACCAAACATGGCGTGGTATTGGAAGGGCGTACCAAGCCCCAGCCATTAGGATAATCCACTCGAACGCCGTCAATCGTAGTGATCTCGGCACCTTCAAAGTTTACATTTTCAGCCAATTTATCCATTGCTGTAAATTGTTGGCCTTGCTCATCAAAATGAATATTAATCTCAGGGGTGTTGATACTGTCAGGCAAGTCGGCAAAAACTTGCTCGCAAGTTTGATTGGTTTTTGAGATGATTTCTAACAATCTTGCACCAGTGTAGAGTGCATCGTCAAAGCCGTACCAGCGCTCTTTAAAGAAAATATGGCCACTCATTTCACCACCGAGTGCAGCGCCGGTTTCTTTAAGTTTGGCTTTAATAAAGCTATGCCCTGTGCGTGACATGATTGGATCACCGCCATGCTCAGAAATGTCTTTAGGCAGTAAAGACGAGCACTTAACATCAAACACAATTTTGGCGCCTGGGTTACGTTCAAGAATATCTCTTGAATATAAAATCATTTGACGATCTGCCCAAATCACATTGCCTTTGTTGTCAATCAGGCCGAGCCTGTCGCCATCACCATCAAAGGCAAAACCCATGTCAGCGCCGGTGTTTTTTACCTCTTGGATAATATCAACGAGATTTTTTGGTTTAGAAGGGTCAGGATGATGATTGGGGAAGGTGCCATCGACTAGGCAAAATAGCTTAGTGACTTTAGCACCGAGTTGCTCGAATAGTTTTGGTGCGATATTGCCCGCCACACCGTTGCCCGCATCAACAACAATGTTAAGTGGTTTGTCGAGTTTGATGTCTGATTTGATACGATCAATATAATCTTGCTCAATGTCAACTTTGGTTGAAGTGCCATGACCGGTATTAAAGTCATTGTTTTTAATGCGCTGATACAGCTCTTGAATACGATCACCTGAGAGTGTTTCGCCAGCAATCATAATTTTAAAGCCGTTGTATTCGGGTGGATTGTGCGAGCCGGTAATCATTACGCCCGAGGTAGCAGCTTTGGTATAAGTGCCGTAATACACCAATGGTGTTGGTACCATGCCGATATCAACAATGTGACAACCACTTGATTTAAGACCGTCTTTTAAAGCGTCCATCAGTCCAAGACCGCTTAGGCGACCATCACGCCCCACAACGATACCGCGCTCACCTTTGGCGATGGATTCGCTACCAATGGCAAGGCCGATAAGTTTGACTGCATCGGGTGTGAGGTCTTGCTCAACGACGCCACGAATATCGTAAGCTTTAAAAATGGATTGTGAAATTGGCATGCTGATAAAATGAATTCAAATAAATAGTTTATTTTAATCACAAAGAGTACGCTTAATGAAAGAACAGTTTGAAGTAATTGCACTTGATAACGAAATAATGACACTCAAGGTGGATCGCTCAGGCGGGTGCCATAGTTGTGAGGCAAGCAGTGGATGTGGTACGGGAATATTAGCTAAATATTTTGATCATTATTCTGTGTTTAATAAACCTGTAGAAAATGGTGTGGCAGTGGGTGATTTTGTGACTTTAGAAATATCATCAACTGAGTTATTTTCTCGTGCATTTATGCTTTACATTTTTCCAATACTTTCGTTATTCGTAGGAAGTGCTGTGGGTATGAATTTATATCCATCAACAGAACTGTGGCAAATTAGCTTTGGTTTAATGGGTTTTATTGGTGCACTTTTATTGGTTAAATATTTTCTAAAGTAGGCCTTTAAACGTATTGTTCATAACAAGCCCTTGTGTATAATCGGTTCATTTATAAATAAATTATCTCTATTATGCCAGGCCAAGATATTGATCCTTTAGAAACCCAAGAATGGCTAGAAGCTTTTAAATCTGTCGCTAAAGTTGAAGGTGATGATCGTGCAAAATTCTTGTTAAATCAGCTTATGGACATGGCGCATCATGAAGGCATGGACTTGCCAACTGGTGTGAACACCTCTTATCTTAATAGTATTGGTTTAGATAAGGAAATTGAAACAGACATTAGTGCTGAGATTGAAGAGAAAATTTCAGCCATTATTCGTTGGAACGCCATGGTGATGGTAGTTAAGGCCAATCAACTGCCTTATGATTTGGGTGGGCACATTGCTTCATTTGCATCATCTGCAACCTTATACGAAGTGGCATTTAATCATTTTTATCGTGGTCCTGACGCTGATCAAGGTGCTGATTTAATTTTCTTCCAAGGGCATATTTCTCCAGGAATTTATTCTAGAGCTTATTTAGAAGGACGTATTACTGAAGAGCAAATGTTGTTGTTCCGCCAAGAGGCGGGCAAAGATGGTTTGAGTTCGTACCCACACCCGTGGCTGATGCCAGATTTTTGGCAGTTCCCAACCGTGTCAATGGGTCTAGGTCCAATCATGGCGATTTATCAAGCACGCTTTATGAAGTATCTTCATCACCGTGAAATTCAACAAACTGACAAACGTACCGTTTGGGCATATTTAGGCGATGGTGAAACCGATGAGCCAGAATCACTGGGCGCTATTTCAATGGCTGGCCGTGAGAAATTAGACAACTTGGTATTTGTAATTAACTGTAATTTACAGCGTCTAGATGGCCCAGTACGTGGCAACGGTAAGATTATTCAAGAGCTTGAAGGCATGTTCCGTGGTGCGGGCTGGAATGTCATTAAAGTAATTTGGGGTGGGAAGTGGGACGAGCTATTTGCCAAAGATACCAATGGGCTACTTAAAAAGCGCATGGAAGAAGTGGTGGACGGTGAGTATCAGGCTTATAAAGCTAAAGACGGCGCTTATGTACGTAAGCATTTCTTTGGTAAATACCCTGAATTATTGGCGATGGTTGAACACATGAGTGATGATGAAATTTATCATCTAAATCGTGGTGGTCATGACCCTTATAAAGTATTCCAAGCTTATCATGCTGCTAAAGCATGTAGCGACAAGCCAACGGTTATCCTAGCTAAAACTGTTAAAGGTTATGGTATGGGTGAAGCAGGCGAAGGCCAAAATACCACACACTCGCAAAAGAAATTAGGCTTAGAGCAAGTGGAGATTTTTGCCAAGCGTTTTGATGTGCCAGTTACGGATAAAGATGTGAAAGAGCTTAATTTTTACAAGCCAGCGCCGGACAGTGAAGAAATGACTTACATGAATGCTCAACGTAAAAAACTCGGTGGTTTCTTGCCCGTTCGTTCGTTTGAGTTGGAAGATTTAAAAGCACCAGAATTAGATGTATTTAAAGCTCTATTAGAATCTAGTGGTGATCGTGAAATGTCAACCACTATGGCGCTTAATCGAATCATGACTTTATTGGTACGTGACAAGCAGCTTGGGCCTAAGATTGTGCCAATTATCCCTGATGAGGCGCGTACGTTTGGTATGGAAGGTTTGTTTAGACAGCTGGGTATTTACTCGGCTTCTGGCCAACTTTACCAGCCGGAAGATTCTGATAAGGTCATGTGGTACAAAGAGGATATTAAAGGCCAAGTATTGCAAGAAGGTATTAACGAGGCAGGTGCAATCTCTGATTGGATTGCTGCAGCAACAGCCTATGCAACACACAATACCACCATGATTCCGTTCTACATTTATTATTCTAAGTTTGGTTTCCAACGTGTGGGTGATTTGGCTTGGGCGGCAGGAGATATGCAAGCCAAAGGTTTCTTGATCGGAGGTACGGCAGGACGTACAACGCTAAATGGTGAAGGATTACAGCATCAAGATGGTGATTCTTTGTTAGTGGCAAACACCATTCCAAATTGTATTTCTTACGACCCTACGTACGCTTATGAATTAGCAGTTATTATTCGCAGTGGTCTTTATAGAATGTATGAAAAACATGAAAATGTTTTTTACTACATAACAACCATGAATGAGCTTTACACTCATCCAGAAATGCCAAAAGATACTGAACAAGGTATTATTAAAGGCATTTACCCGCTTAAAGAAGTGGGTAGCAGTAAAACTGAAGTGCAACTCTTAGGTTGTGGTACTATTCTAAGAGAGGTTGAAAAAGCGGCACAAATGTTAGCAGACGATTGGGACGTTAAATCAAGTATTTGGTCAGTTACCAGTTTTAACGAATTAACCCGTGAAGCGCAAGCGATTGACCGAGAAAATCGATTCAGCACTAATGAGCCACAAGTGCCGTACATTACTCAATGCTTATCAGCCACTAAAGGCCCTGTTATTGCGACTACGGACTACATGCGTAACTATGCCGAGCAAGTGCGTAAATACATTCCGAATCGTTATGAAGTGTTAGGAACTGACGGCTTTGGTCGCTCTGATTCACGGGCTGCACTTAGAGACTTCTTTGAAGTGGATGCTAATTATGTAACTTTAGCAGCACTTAAAGCTTTGGTTGATGAAGGTGAGATGGACGAGTCAGTAGTTGCACAAGCGGTTGAAAAATACGGTATAAATACCAGTAAACCAAACCCAATGACTGTGTAAGTCAAATAATTTCAAATAGGAGGGAGAATGACACAAGAGGAATATTTAGAAGAGCTTAGATCGGGCGCGAGAATGAAATTCGAAGATTTGATTGACTTGATTGAAGATGACTATGACTATACGCCTTCTGCATTTACCAATGGTGAGGTTGAGAATACTTTAGATGAAAATCAAGGCAGTGCCAAGTTGTTTTGTTTTGCCGCTATTCATCAATTAACCCAGTTAGAGACACTGCATTGTTTTGGCCAATACTATCAAGACGTGCTCAATACACCTGAGAGTGATTCTCATGGAAATATCCGTAATTTTATTACTTACGGTTGGGACGGTTTAAAGTTTGATTCCCCGGTACTGAATAGAAAGTAGTTAAAGACGTCCTTAATAATGAGGCGGTCGATCATCAATTACTTGAGTATCTCCTTTTTGTTCATCGTTGAGTTGTTCTAATTGAGTTGATAAATGTTTAATCATTGCTTCTAGTTTATCAATTTTTTGTGTTTGACGGAAAATTACATCGTTGAGTTCTTCAACCGAATGATCAAGATGAGAAAATTTTTCTTCCAGTTCAGTAATTTTGTTATCCATTGTTTTTTCCATTCAGACCGTTGCGAGTTGTTTGTCCACCATATTCATAATAGCCCAAGCCAATTAGTACGAGAATGATACCGCTTAGTTGAGTGCTTGTTAAGGTTTCATAGTTAAGAGTTGCACCGAGTAGTAATGCAAACACTGGAGTAATTAGTGGCACAATTCCAACCACACGTACACTAGTATGCCTGATTAGATAATAGTACGACATAAAGCCAATTACCGAGCCAAAGACTGCTAAATAGCCAATTGATAGGGTAGCTTTGAGTGTGATGATTGGAATATTGCCTTCGGTTAAGGCCCAACTTAGGATAAACAAAGGTACGCTAATAATTAATGCTCCAGTAGTAGTTTCTAGTGCAGAAATATTTGCATTAATTTGTTTGAGTTTCACTGAAATAAAAGACTGGAACGTCATGGCAAAAGTAACTGCCAATAATCCTAGTATTAATTCAGAAGCAATCGTTAGTGTGTGACCAAAAATAATTATTAGTCCACCTATTCCTAATAACAGTCCAACTATTTTGTGCAATTTAAAGAAAGGTTCTTTGAGTAATACCAGTGCAAACACTCCAGTAATAATTGGGGTAAGGCCAAATACAACCGAGATAATGCCAGAAGGAATACTTTGGGAAGAATAATAAACCAAACTCATGGTCACAAACACACCAACCCCTGCGTAGATATAGTTACTAATAGCAATACTACTGGTGTTTAGTTTTTGTTGTTTTATTAGCAATAATAATAGGCAAATCCCTAAGCCAATAAACATTCTGGAGGCTACACCAAAGTTAAAGCTTGACCCTAATGTTGACCATTGGATAGCAAGTGGTGTGGTTGACCAGATGGCAACAACGGATAAAAATACTAGATAAATAGGCATGATTAAAAAAGCCACCTTAGAACGGTGGCTTTAAATTAGATGGTTAATCAGACGATTATTTATCTAAAAGCACTTTGCGAGACAGTTTAATACGGCCTCTGTCTACACCCAGTACTTTTACTTCGATTTCATCGCCTTCTTTCAGATAATCCTCTACTTTTTCAACACGCTCATGAGCGATTTCAGAAATGTGCAACAAACCATCTTGGTTAGGCATAATGTTAACAAAGGCACCGAATTCAACAATTTTAGCTACTCTACCCGAGTAAATTTTATCCACTTCAGGTACAGCAGTCACATCTTTGACCATTTGAACAGCCTTATCATAACCCTCTTGAGTATTAGCAAAAACGTTTACGTTGCCATCGTCATCAACATCGACACTAGCGCCAGATGTTGAGATAATGCCTTTAATGGTTTCACCACCTTTACCAATAAGATCACGTATCTTATCTTTATCAATTTTGATAACAGCAGTTTTAGGTGCATTTTTGCTTGATGTGTTAGGCTCACAAATTATTTGATTCATTTGACCTAAGATATTTAATCTCGCTTCTTTCGCTTGCTTCAAGGCAATGTCCATAATCTCTTGCGTGATGCCTTGGATTTTAATGTCCATTTGTAAAGCGTTTACACCACGTGATGTACCAGCCACTTTAAAGTCCATGTCACCTAAGTGATCTTCATCACCCAAGATATCTGTTAGTACGGTAAATCTATCATCTTCCTTTACAAGGCCCATTGCAATACCCGCTACTGGCGCTTTGAGTGGTACACCGGCATCCATGAGTGATAATGAAGAACCACAAACACTCGCCATAGAGCTGGATCCGTTGGATTCAGTAATTTCAGACACAACGCGAATTGTGTATGGATATTCTTCAATGCTTGGAAGACAAGCAGCAATGCCACGACGAGCCAAACGACCATGACCGATTTCACGACGTTTAGTAGTTCCAACACGACCCGTTTCACCAACGCAATACGGAGGGAAATTATAGTGCAGTAAGAAATAGTCATTTTGACGCTCAGAAGCTTCTAGTTTTTCAATGAGTTGTGCATCGCGCTTAGATCCTAATGTGGTTACCACTAATGCTTGTGTTTCACCACGGGTGAATAGAGCAGAACCGTGAGTATTATCCAATACGCCAGTTTCAATTTTTAGTTCACGCACAGTTTCATTGTCACGTCCATCAATACGTGGTTCGTTGTTTAGAATGCGCTCACGAACGGTTGATTTTTCAATTTTCTTGAAGTATTTATTAACTTCATCGGCTGAATTTCCATCTTCGTCGTCACTGACTAATGCTTTGATAGCGGCAGTTTTAATTTCACCAATTTTAGCGTAACGGTCTAATTTTTCTTTAATTTGGTAAGCCTCATCAATTTGTACACCAAATTGAGATTTAATGTTATTTAACAGCGTTTCATTAATAGCAGGAGCTTCCCAATCCCATTTTTCACCGCCAACTTCAGCTGTAAACTCAGCAATGTTAGTAATGGCTACTTGATACTGATCATGTGCATGCATAACTGCGCTTAGCATTATTTCTTCAGAAAGTTCGTTGGCTTCTGATTCAACCATTAGCACCGCTTCATTGGTACCGGCTACAACCATATCCAGGTCTGAATCAGCCAGTTCAGAATAAGTTGGGTTAAGAATGTATTCACCGTCTTTGTAACCCACTCTAGCGCCACCAATTGGTCCGCTGAATGGAACACCAGAGATGCTTAATGCTGCAGAAACACCTAGCATTGCAATCATGTCTGGATCAACCTCAGAGTTGGCAGAAATAACCGTAATTAAAACTTGAATTTCGTTCATAAAACCAGCAGGGAATAATGGACGGATAGGGCGATCAATTAAACGCGATGTGAGTGTTTCTTTTTCGCTGGGTCTTGCTTCACGCTTTAAAAAACCACCAGGAATCTTACCATTAGCGTATGTTTTTTCAATGTAATCCACTGAAAGCGGGAAGAAATCTTGTCCCGGGCGCATTTCTTTAGAGCCAACCACAGTAACTAATACTTGTGTGTCATCCATGCTTGCTAATACTGCACCGTGTGCTTGTCTAGCGATACGACCAGTTTCTAATGTAATTGTGTGTTTGCCCATGGCAAAGCTTTTTGTAACGATATTCATTTCCATGAAAAATTCTCCGTAAGATAAATAGGCAATTCCTCACGCAGTAGGTTTTGACTATTACAGGTTTATAAAAGACGCTCTATGGTTTGAATTGAATAAGCTTTATTTGAAACACATCTAAATGATTAACTGTAAATGCATTTTAGATAAAACTTAAGGCAGAATTTAAGCCATAAAACCCGAGCTATTATCCCTAAAATCAATCTTGTATGTATATTAAATTTTGCTTAAATAGATTTTTAGTTAGTTGCTTATGATCTTTGGTATCGATTGTGCGTTGATTGCAAAACTGTATTACAGTTTCAGCATCAAATTCTTGAGTATTAAAATATTCACCATTGATAAACACTTTGGGTATTTTGTTAATTAGTAAGTAGGCAATTTTGCAACTTGGATGTAGCTTGTATTGTGTTTGTGAATTGAATGGTTCAGATTCAAAATGCTGTAACAATCGCCTATCTAAGGTATCTAGTTTAGTGACAAAGCAGGCAAATTCATCGGCATTAATATTTAGTATTTTTTGTGCTTGAATAATGGCTACCTCAGGTATTAGTGCAGGTGTGTTATGTTGTTTCCAAATAGGGTCTTGATAGTAGTTTTGCTCTTGGTCTGAGCATTTTAAGTTTAATGATTCAAGTAGTTCTTGTGATGAATAAGCACGATAACCAAATGAAAGTGTTGTGCATTCATCATCCAGACTAACACCATGATGTGCAACTTTAGGAGGGATGTACAAAACATCACCCGGCTCTACGTTCCATATTTGTTCTGCCTTAAAAGTATCCATGATTCTGAGCGGTACATTGCTTAAGTAATTATCCATTTCACAATGCTGTGTGCTTAAGTGCCATTGTCGTCTACCGCTTCCTTGTAGTAGAAACACATCGTAATAATCAAAATGCGGGCCGACACTACCACCTTTGGCTGCGTATGAAATCATTACATCGTCAAAACGCCAACGAGGAATAAAATCGAAATGGTCGATTAAATCGTAAACTTCATCCACAAACCGATCTACTCCTTGCACCAATAGCGTCCAATCCTGCTCAGGCAGTTGGGTAAAGGTGTTTTCGGTAAATGGACCATTAGTGAGATCCCATTTACCATTCGAGGTTGAACCTCGCACAAGGCGCGATTCAAATTCTTCTTCTAGTGATAAACCAGCCAACTCATCAGGAGTAATGGGTGAGATAAAGTTAGGCAATGCGTGCTTGATAAGCAAAGGTTTTTTCTGCCAATAATCGCTCAGAAATTCATGCTCAGAGATTTTTCCAAATTTAATCATTGAAATTTTTGTCTCAATAGTTGGAAAATTTTTCTCAAGTTTAAGGTGTAAGAAAAGTGAAAGTTGGGAGTTTATTTAATAATAAATGACCGACTAGAGCTTTTAGACAACACAGGTGTTGAAAAAATTTACCACTATTGATGGTAGTTTGGCGCCTCTTTAGTGATTGAAACATCATGCACATGAGACTCGACCATACCGGCTGACGTCACTTGCACAAAGACAGCATCTGTGCGCATCTTCTCTAAATTTTCACAGCCTGTGTAACCCATTGATGATCTAACGCCGCCAACCATTTGATGAATGATAGGGCGGATAGACCCTTTGAATGGCACACGACCTTCAATACCTTCTGGTACGAGTTTATCTGCTTTAGAGTCTGATTGGAAATAACGATCCGATGATCCGTGTGCTTGATTCATTGCACCAATTGAACCCATACCACGATATGATTTATAAGAACGACCTTGATAAAGTTCCACCTCACCTGGAGATTCTTCAGTGCCAGCAAGCATTGAGCCAAGCATTACACAGTATGCGCCAGCGGCAAAGGCTTTGGAAATATCACCTGAATAGCGAATACCGCCATCAGCAATGAGTGGTATGCCAGTATCTTTAAGTGCCTCTGCTACATCAGAAATTGCAGTAATTTGTGGCACACCCACACCGGCAACAATGCGTGTGGTACAGATACTTCCTGGACCAATACCAACTTTAACACAATCTGCACCTGCTTTAACCAAGTCAAGCGCTGCATCTCCTGTGGCAATATTGCCAGCAATAATGTCTAAAGTTGGGTGTGATTTTTTGGTTTTAATGACTCTATCTAGTACACCTTGGGAGTGACCATGTGCCGTATCAATCACAATTACATCGACACCCGCTTCAACTAACGCATCGATGCGCTCGCCTGTACCACTTGCAACACCAACTGCTGCACCAACACGTAGTTGCTCGGCATCATCTTTACAAGCATTTGGAAAGTCAGTGGATTTTTGAATATCACGAACAGTGATCATGCCTTGAAGATTGAATTTATCATCAGTGATAACCACGCGCTCAATACGATGTTGGTGAAGTAATGCTCTCACTTCAGACATATCCGTACCTTCTTTAACAGTGATGAGTTTATCTTGCGGTGTCATAAGGTTTGCCACTGTCTCGTCTAAGTGTGTTTCAAAACGCACGTCACGACCGGTAATCATGCCGACAATGGTATTGCCTTCAACCACAGGAAGGGCAGAGATTTTGTGCTGCTGCTGCATATCAAAAACATCTTTAATCGTTGCTTTTGGATTAATGGTAATCGGATCACGAATAATGCCTGATTCAAAGCGCTTAACGTTGCGCACCTCATTGGCTTGTTGCTCAACAGACATGTTTTTATGGATAATACCAATACCACCTTCTTGAGCAATAGTGATGGCTAATCTAGCCTCAGTAACTGTGTCCATGGCTGCTGATAGAATAGGGGTGTTGAGAGTGATGTTTTTGGTTAATTGAGTCTTTAAACTAACCTCTTTAGGCATTGTTGTTGAATGAGCAGGGACTAACAATACATCATCAAAAGTTAGTGCAGTTTTTAGTAAGTTCATTTAATACCTCCTTTGATTTGTAAACTTTGAAAAGATGAGCCCTATTACCATTCCAAAAAATAAAATAAGGGCACCGACAATAAACCAATTTCTAGAGCTGGATTCTTGACCAATGGTATTGTTGTTTTTTAGTAGTTGGACTTCTGTTTTTAGCTGTAAGACTTCTGTTTTTAGTTTTTGATTAGTGTATTCAAGCTTGAGCGCATCTTTATAAACTTGTTCAATGTGTTCCTTTTCTGCTTGTGATTTTCCTGTTTGAACAGACAGTAGTGTATTTTTATTTTTTAATGATTTGACTTGCTCTTCAAGGTCAACACTTCTTTGTTTAGTATTTAAAATTTTACGTTTATTGGCATTGTAAGTTCGTTTAAGTTTTTCGAGTTGAGCTTGAGCAGGTGGATTATTGGTCAAGTAGCGTGAAATCATCCAGCCTATGGTTTCCTCAAATTTAACTTTAGTCCAGCCATTCTCAGTTGAAAGTATTTCTAATTTGGTTCCTGAAGGTAACATTCTTAGTAGATTATCGCTTGTAATTTTGTTGTCTAATCGTATTGGAATGTCAACCATATCAGTTACATACACGTATGATTGAGCACTAACAATGGTGCTTATTAGTGCTAATGGTAATAAAAAATATTTAATTAATTTCATAAGGCTGTTATTTTTTTTAATTGCGAACGTAAGTCAATAATAGCACTTTCAACCGACAGTAATTTTTCTTTTTCTTTATTAACAACTGCCTCGGGTGCGCCAGAGACAAATTTTTCGTTGTTAAGTTTGGCTGAAAATTGTGTTTTTTGTTTCTCTAATTTTTCAATTTCCTTATTGAGACGTGCAATCTCTTGGTCTTTGTCGATCAATCCTGCAAGTGGTATTAACACTTTCATATCGCCTACAAGTGCAGTGGCTGATTCTGGCGCTTCATCGGTTTCTGAAAGCTGGTTAATTGCTTCTAATTTTGCAAGACTGGTTAATAGTTGAGAGTGCTCATTAAGGTATTGTTTGTCAATGTTAGTGGTGTTTTGTACAAAACAAGGTAGAGGTTTTGAAGGAGGAATGTTCATTTCACCGCGAATTTGACGAATACCAAGAATGAATGTTTGCAGCCATTTCACTTCTTCTTCAGCTTGTGTTGAAACTAAATTTTGTTCAACTTCAGGGTAGGCTTGAGCCATTAGACTTTCACTGTCCTTGCCTGTAAGCGTACAACATTGTTCGTAAATCTCTTCAGTGATAAACGGAATGATTGGGTGTAACAAGGTCAAAATCTCATTCAATACCTTTAATAGCGTTGCCTGTGTGCCGGCCTTAGTTTTATCATCTGCCAATAAAGGCTTGGATAGTTCTAAATACCAATCACAATAGTCATGCCATACAAATTCGTATAGTTCTTGACTCATTAGATCAAGACGGTAATCTTCTAAGTGTTTTTCAACGTTTACTTTGGTGGCTTGTAGGCGCGATAAAATCCACTCATCTGAAGTGGATAAAGTAGCTTTGGCATCAATAGTGTCGCCTTCAAGCTTCATCAATACAAAGCGAGAAGCATTCCATAACTTGTTACAAAAATTACGATAACCCTCAACACGCTTAAGATCAAACTTAATATCACGACCAAATGAAGCGAGTGCTGCAAAGGTAAATCTAAGCGCATCGGTGCCGAATGAAGGAATACCGTCTGGGAATTCACCTTGGGTTTGCTTTTTAATTTTTTCAGCCTATTTTTGGCTGCATCATGCCTTGGGTTCTTTTAACCAGTAGGTCGTCTAAGCTAATGCCATCAATCAAATCGATTGGGTCTAAGACATTGCCCTTAGACTTAGACATTTTTTGCCCCTGTCCATCTTTGATTAGCCCTGTAATGTAGATGTCTTTAAATGGCACATCGTCGGCAAATTTTAACCCAAACATAATCATGCGAGCCACCCAAAAGAAGATAATATCAAAGCCAGTAACCAAAACATTGGTTGGATAAAAACGCGATAGCTCTGGCGTTTTCTCTGGCCAGCCTAGGGTTGAAAACGGCCATAACGCAGAAGAGAACCACGTGTCTAATACATCCTCATCTTGTCTAAGTGCCACACCTTTGCCAGCTTGCGTTTGCGCTTCTTCTAGTGAATCTGCGACATAAATATTACCCTCAGTGTCGTACCAAGCAGGAATACGATGCCCCCACCAGATTTGCCTAGAAATACACCAGTCTTGGATGTTGTCCATCCAGTTGAAATAAGTTTTATTCCAGTTTTCTGGGATAAAACGAATGTCGCCATTTTTCACCGCATCAATTGCAGGTTTGGCCAATGGTGCAACCTTAACAAACCACTGATCTGTCATATAAGGCTCTATCACCGAGTGAGTTCTGTCACCACGTGGCACCATCAAAGTATGCGGTTCAATTTTTTCTAGCAAGCCTTGCTCGTCTAAATCTTTAACCATTTGTTTACGTGCATCAAATCGATCCATACCAGCATAAGCACTTTTAACGGTGTCGTTAATTTTGGCATCATCAGTTAGGATGTTGATGACGTCTAAGTTATGACGCTGGCCCATTTCATAGTCGTTAAAGTCATGAGCAGGGGTAATTTTTACACAACCGGTACCGAACTCCATATCGACATAATCATCAGCAATGATGGTTATTTTTCTCTCAGTGAGTGGTAGGTCAATGGTTTTACCAATAAAGTGCGCATAGCGTTCATCGTCTGGATGTACGGCAACAGCGCTATCGCCCAACATGGTTTCAGGGCGAGTGGTAGCAACCACCATAACCTTGTCGGTATCAGTAATAGGGTAGCGCATGTGCCACAAAGAGCCTTGTTCTTCTGTGCTGATGACTTCAAGATCAGATACCGCTGTATGTAAGACAGGATCCCAGTTAACCAGTCGCTTGCCACGATAGATTAAACCTTCGTTGTAAAGCTGAATAAAGACTTTATGTACGGCATCCGAAAGGCCGTCATCCATGGTGAAGCGCTCTCTTTCCCAATCAACCGAAGCACCAAGACGACGCATCTGACTGGTGATAGTGCCACCAGAATGCTCTTTCCAATCCCAAATTTTTTCAATAAATTTTTCACGGCCAACATCATGACGGGTGATATCTTGTGCTGCAAGTTGACGTTCAACCACCATTTGTGTTGCAATACCTGCGTGGTCTGTGCCTGGCTGCCAAAGTGTTTGATCACCCTTGCCACGATGGTAACGGGTAAGCACATCCATAATCGTATGTTGGAAAGCATGCCCCATATGCAGACTACCCGTCACATTTGGTGGCGGCAGCATAATGCAGTAGGCGTTTTCGCTAGTGGAGTTTGAATCGGAAGAAAATAGATTTTTATCTTCCCAAAGTGAGCGATATTTCGTCTCAATTTGTTCAGGATTGTAAGTCTTTTCCATTAACGTATAAAGATGGATAAAACTGTGCAATTATACCAATAAAATTACCCAACAAGTATAGAAATGAAGCGCTTTAGCTATCGGGTTTTGGTGTGTTTTTAAAGTGGAAGAAATCGTGATTTAGATACTGTGCTACATCTTCTTCATCATTTGGCATCCAAAAAATACCTAAAGCGGTAACGCAAGTGGATATTTGCCATCTAATGTCGTCTAATGATTGCATAGAAGTACCATCACTAATAGGTACTAAGCTATTGTCATGGCATTTTTGACACTCTTCTGTGTACAAAACTTCACCATCAATTAAGATCCTTTGATCAATATCAGCTGCATAGATAGCCCCTGAAATCAGTAAAGACAGATAGGTAAATAGTTTTAACATGCATCTAGTTTATAACAATTTTTAAGATAGAATGCCCGTAACTTACTTTAACCTCTGTACAAAATGGATGATAATCTTTGGGTAGTCTACCTATTACGCTGTGTTGATGATAGTTTGTATTGCGGTATTACCAATCACCTAGAAAAACGCATTAAGCAACACAATGGTGAGTTGGTAGGCGGCGCCAAATATACTCGAGCCAATGGCCCGTGTGAATTGGTATACCAAGAAAACGCCAAAGACAGAAGCGTAGCTTCTAGGCGAGAATATGAGATTAAATCCATGACTCGAGAAAATAAACTCTTATTGATTAAAGCACCATGAATGATTATCAAAGAATTTCTTGCGAAGCTCATAGTATTTACGAGTTAGCGATTATGCATGGTCAATCAATGCAAGTAAGCATCGACGGCAGGAATCAAACCATTCAGCCTAAAGACATTATTACCAAAATAAGTGCAGAGTATTTAATCTTTATGGATGAGAACAATGTTCAGCAAGAATTACGCGCTGACAAAATTATTCTTTAAAGCTTTTGAAATAAAAAATAATTGAAATCTTGCGTACTGCCATTAGGATGAAGGTGGGTTTCAGACGTGGTTTTAATAAGATTAAATTTCTTCCCAAGTAGTTGGGTGATTTTATCTTTATCGTATTGCACAATAGCTAGCTCTGAACATTGTTTAGGGCCGGTTGGTGCAAAGGTTGCTAGTAAAAAATAGCCTTGAGGTTTGAGATATTGATTGAGCTTATTAAGGTAAGTTTGCCGATCTTCTTCATCGGTTAGAAAATGAAAAACCGCACGATCATGCCATAAGTCAAATTGAGTATCTGATTGAAAATTTAGGATATTTTCATTATAAAAATTAACTTTGTTAGCATCGCTTTTTAAGCGCTCTTGTGTCGTTTGAATCGCAGTGAAAGATAACTCTAATAATGATAAATTGGCATAACCCTCATCCAATAAATTATCAGCCAATATTGACACACCAGAACCGACATCAATAATATTAGCATTTTTGTTCGTATATGCCAATATCCAGTCAAATGATAGTGTGGCGTGATCCTGATGCCAGCTGACCTGGGCATGGTCTTTACTTTGGTAAACTTTATCCCAATGGCTAAGTGTGTCTGTCATTCGTTTGGTGTTTATAATAATAAGTATTTGGATTATAGCAAGTTATTATGAGAATTTTGCACACAATGTTACGAGTAGGGGATTTAGACAAATCCATTGCGTTTTATACCGAAGTTTTAGGGATGAGCTTATTGCGTCAAAAAGAATACCCCAAGGGAGAATTCACCTTAGCGTTTTTGGGTTATGGCCCAGAATCAGAAAATCCAGCACTAGAGTTAACCTATAACTGGGGCAAGGATGGTTATGAGGTGGGTACAGGTTTTGGCCATATTGCCATTAATGTCGAAGATGTCTATAAAGCTGTTGAGATGGCGAGATCAAAAGGTGCACAAGTCATACGCGAAGCAGGGCCAATGAGTGCTGGCACAACCATTGTCGGGTTTTTAAAAGATCCTGATGGATATGAGATAGAGTTACTATCTAAGAAATTCTAATCGTAGTTCTTACGACCGGATAGGGCATGAGCAATGGTGTTAATATCGGCATATTCAAGTTCGCCACCAATCGGAATACCATGA
>AJXC01001884.1_pt1 | contig 20679 bp, 27 predicted proteins | sample 404948 | NCBI WGS metagenome assembly AJXC01 (sample SAMN02954314, study PRJNA77837) | marine metagenome | biome: aquatic; feature: Guaymas Basin Hydrothermal Plumes; material: sea water; isolation source: Guaymas Basin Hydrothermal Plumes and Background water depths 1600, 1775... ... | reverse complement strand
TTTGCACCCTGCAGCTTTTCATTGCCTCACAAGTAGCATCTACCGCTGCTTTATTGCCAGCAATGACCACTTGGCCGTTGGAGTTAAAATTAACTGCTTGGACGATGCCTTCACCGGCATAGTCAGCACATACTTTAACCACCACTTCATCTTCAAGACCTAGAATGGCTGCCATTGCGCCCACACCTGCTGGTACGGCCGATTGCATCAGCTCTGCACGTGTTTGTACCAATTTGATGCCATCACTAAAATTTAGTGAGCCTGAAGCAACGAGTGCAGTGTATTCACCCAAACTATGACCTGCCATACAAATAGGTGATAGATCCGTTGTACTAGTGAGTGCGAGGTAAGTAGCGTAACCCGCTGCTAACATCGCAGGCTGGGTGTTTTGTGTTTGATTAAGTGCTTCTTGATCTTCTTGAGTCAGTGCCCAAAGATCAAAGCCTAAGGCATCTGATGCTTCTGAAAATGTGTCTTTGACAATGGGAAAGTTATCACTCAAGTCTGACAGCATGCCGAGTGATTGTGAGCCTTGACCTGGAAAAATGATTGCGTATTTCATAAGTATTTATTTAATTAATATGAGTTTATTTTAGTCATAAAAAAAGCGCCCGGAAAGGCGCTTTTTAGATAATTCTTAGGTGCGAACTATACAGCTTCGATTGAAACTGTTTGACGCATGAATTTACCTTTCTTAGCAAAAACTACTTTGCCGTCTGCCGTTGCAAACAATGTGTCGTCTTTACCCTTACGTACGTTAGTGCCTGGGTGAACTTTAGTGCCTCTTTGACGCACTAAAATGTTACCTGCTAATACCACTTGACCACCAAATCTCTTAACGCCTAGACGTTTCGATTGGGAGTCTCTACCGTTATTAGTACTACCGCCTGCTTTTTTGTGTGCCATGGGTTATTCTCCTATGCCTTAATTTTTGTAATTTCAATTTCAGTGTAAAGCTGTCTATGACCTTGAGTCTTCATAGAGTGCTTACGACGACGGAACTTCAAGATAGTAACTTTCTTACCTTTGCCTTGTGAAATTACTTTTGCCTCAACCGTTGCTTTAGCAACCATTGGAGAGCCAATTTGAACATTGTCGCCATCAGCAACCATTAACACTTCTTTGAAAGTGATTTTTTTGCCGGGTTCAACTTCTAATTTTTCAACCTTAAGCGTTGTGCCTTCGGCTACTCTAAACTGTTGACCACCTGTTTTAAATACTGCGTACATAATAAATCCTAAATAGGTTTACCAAAAAGAAGGCAATTATACGCGAACGACTGTGTTTATGAAAGGGGGTTTGAGTATAATTTGTGTTTTTATTTGAATGGATTGATACGATGATTATTTTCGAAACTAATATGGGCAACATTCACATTAACGTTGATGCTGACAAAGCGCCAATCAGTGCTCAAAACTTTATCGATTACGTTAATGATGGCTTTTACGACGGTTACAATTTTTCACCGTGTGATTAAAAATTTTATGATTCAAGGTGGTGGTTTTATTGAAGACATGAAGTCAAAAATCAACAAAAGCAGAAATCGAAAATGAAGCAAACAACGGCTTAAAAAAATGCCAAGTACACCTTAGCAATGGCTAGAACCAATGCGCCACATTCAGCCAGCTCTCAGTTTTTTATCAACACCTCTGATAACTCTTTCTTAGATTACCCGGCTCAAGATGGTTGGGGCTATTGTGTATTCGGTGAGGTTACCGAAGGCCAAGACGTAGTAGATAAAATTGGCCTAGTGGCAACAAGCACCCAAGGTGGTCACGCAGATGTGCCAAATGACGCTGTCATTGTTACTAAAGCATACGTTCAATAACGATGCCTAGTTCGCTACTTGTTGCGGACCTACACCTTGTCTCTGATGAGTTGGATAAAAATAATCTATTCATCAAATTTTGCCAAGAGCAAGCTTCTCAAGTTGATCAACTTTTTATCTTAGGAGATTTGTTTAATACTTGGTTGGGTGATGATTTATCACTTAATGATTATCCAATGATTATTTCTGAGTTAAAGGCGCTTAGCGCAACAACTCAAATTTTTGTAATGACCGGTAATCGTGATTTTTTGTTGGGTAATGCGTTTTCTAAACAAACGGGTTGCACTCTAATTAATACGCCTTATTTACTCGAAACCAATACTCAATCATATGTACTCACCCATGGTGATGAATTATGTACGGATGATAAAGGCTATCAACAACTTAAAAGTATCTTACAACACCCGATTACTCGGTTTATTTTCTTACGTTTACCGAAGAAACTGCGTTTAAAACTGGCCGGAAAAATACGCAAAGAGAGTGTTAAGGCTCAACAATACAAGACTCATGAAATTATGGATGTTAATCCAAGTGCTGTCATGACGTTAATGGAAAAATACCCAGACACAAGTCTGATTCATGGGCATACGCATCGTCGAAATACGCATGTTGAAAAAAAGTTTACTCGTTATGTTTTAGGAGACTGGAAAAACGATGCAGGTAATGCTATTAAGCTTGATGGTGAATTAAGCTGGCTTGAAATTCACTAGTCGTTCAACCAAATCAACACTGCTTACTTTAAGCAATACTTTTTCATCTCGCTCAGGCAAAGTTTTAAACTTAATTTGCGTCATCATGCCGACTTCAGGAATCATAAACAAGGCTTTGTCACCACGCGTATCAACCACAACACCTTCGCCCTGCCAATTAGGATTTTGTATTAAATACAGGCATTTGTAATGGTCGTTACTGGCGCGTGTGGTTTTGCCAATGTCAGGCATTGATGCATTGGTGATGCCGATAATCTCTTTAACGCGTTCTTTTTCAAGGGTGGGCTTGCCCAAAATAAAGTTTGATAATTGTTGATGTGCTAAAAGATCAAAATATCGCCTAAGCGGACTGGTAACTCGAAGATAAGCATCAAGCCCTAAACCGTAATGAAGTAGTGCTTTAGTAGAAGTGGCCGAACGCTTAAAACACTTAGTCGCAGCAAATGATTCAGACATCGACAGATTGTCTTTGTTATCGAGTGTTTCTTGCGGGAACTCTCCCTCATCTTGGATGGCGTACGGCATAACAATATCATTACTTTGTGCAAATAGCGCAATCACCCTACCTGCCATAATCATCATTTCAGCCACCAATTCTCGCGAAGGACTGCTGGCTTGATCCGAAATCTCTACTTGCCCTTCTTTAAATCTTACATCCACTCTAGGCAAGCTCAAACTAATAGAGCCGTTATTAGCTCGGTATTGCCTATGCAGCTCTACCAATGTTTGTATTTTTGCCAAATCTTCATTGGATTCTAAAATTTTATCGGCATCATCGTAACTAATATTAGTGACCTTAATGGTGCTATGTACCACCTCGATGTCTTGCATTTTGTCACCTGACAGTACAAACCCGAATGATAAGGCTGGTGAAGTGTCACCAACACCTAGTGCACACAACTCAGTAATTGAGGTTGGCAACATGTGCAAAATCTGATCTGGCAAATATAGATTAGTCGCCCTTTCTTGAGCGTATAAATCTAACTCAGAACCTGGTGCAACGATCATTGAGACATCAGCAATATGAACCCAAATTTTATCGCCATCGACACTAAAGGCATCATCAGCATCGTTTGAGTCGGCATTNTCAATTGCGTAGCTGTTTAAATGCGTTAGATCAATGCGATCAACTTCAGTCATTTCGGTATCGATCTCCACATCATTAGGAATGCCATGACGTGCAGGATATGGATTAAACGTTTGCTCAAAATATTTGAGCCTTAATAATAACTTAATAAGCTGCTTCGGGTGTATTTTCTACACCGATATGCGTGAGTATTTTGGCGTGTTTAGACTGATTGAGTGCGACTTTTTCAATGTCTTTAATAAAGGGTAAATCTTGCTCATCAAAAGTGTTATTAGCAATGTTATCAACACAATGTGCTAATGTTTGTGCTTCTAACGCCTCAGCATCACGCTTGGCTTGAATGCTAGCAACTTGCTCAGTAGGACGCACATAAATTTTATCTTTTTGCCAGTAAAAATACAGCCCATCTTCGACCAATACACAAGTACACCAAGCACTTTGTGCGGTGTACTCATCAAACAACCATTCGGTGATTTCTTGCAGAGTTAGGGTTTCTTCTTGAAAATCATCCAGTATGGCGATGTCTGCTTGTGCACAGCTATCGTTAACTTTTGTAAATTCAGAATGAATAAAACGGAAATCTTTTTCTCGCACCTTACGGGTTGATCCGTCTGCAAATTCTAGTTCGAATTTGTGGGTATTTTGCCCAGCAATACGTGCCGCTTTGCCTTTGTAGGCAACTAATGAGTTAATCAATGGTAATAAGCTAGTTTAGTGTTTCAGCGTAAGTCGCTGCATCCATCAGGCCATCAATGCCATCAGATTTAAATTTAACCAACCAACCGTCATCATAACAACTTGAATTAACCAACTCTGGCTCGTCATCTAGAACTTCGTTGGCTTCAACTACTTCAAGATCAGCAGGTGCGTAAACACCACTTGCCGCCTTTACAGATTCAACCACACAAAACTCGTCTTCGGCAGAAGCTTCGTCGCCTTCACCTGGTAGTTCAACATAAACCATGTCACCTAATAAGGCTTGAGCATGATCAGAAATACCCATGGTATAAGTGCCATCGCCATTGTCTAAAATCCACTCGTGGGTTTCAGTATATTGTCTGTCGTCTCTTACTTCGCTCATCTTTAAATCTCCTAATTCTTCTAAACTAATACTTTGCCATTTCGTACAAATGGCGGTTTGACTATTTTAGCCGAAACCATCTTATTTCGCATCTCGATTTCACATAATCCTTCCGAGCCTTTTGGCACACTCGCGAGTGCAATGGCTTTGCCCATGGTTGGCGAGAATGTGCCAGAGGTTACTTCGCCTTCACCATTATTAGTTACCACTTTTTGGTGGTCACGAATCACACCTTTTCCTTCCAATACCAAGCCAACAATGGTGTTGTTAGCGCCTTTATCTTTTAACACTTCTAATGCATCGCGTCCTACAAAACGTCTGTCTTCATCCGTTAGATCAACGGTCCAAGTCAGCGCTGCTTCAAGTGGTGACACCTCGTCATTCATTTCAGAGCCGTATAAACTCATACCTGCTTCTAGGCGCAACGTATCACGAGCACCCAAGCCACAAGGCTTAACCCCAACTTCCATGAGCATCTTCCAAGTGAATTCAGCCGATTTCTCTGGCAACATAATCTCAAAACCATCTTCACCGGTATAACCCGTACGCGCAATAAACAGCCCACCAAGGCTTGCTGAGTTAAACGGCTTTAAGTCACCGGCTACATCTTCAACACCAGGCATGGCTTCAAATACTTTTGCACGTGCGTTTGGTCCTTGTACGGCAATCATTGCCAGATCTAATTTAGGCTCAACAGCTACATCAAAACCCTCAGCTTGCGCATTAATCCAAGCAATGTCTTTTTCGGTTGTACCAGCATTAATCACCATACGATAATTTTCATCATCTTGATAATAAACAATCAAATCATCCACCACACCACCAGCTTCATTAAGCATGCAACTATATAGTGCTTTGCCTTGTGTCTTTAATTTATCAACATCATTCGCAATCAAAGTTTGTAAGAATTTTTTGGCTTCGACACCTTTAAAATCAACCGTGGTCATGTGTGAGACATCAAACATACCGACATCAGTACGTACCTGGTGATGCTCTTGGATTTGTGAGCCATAATTCAGTGGCATTTCCCAGCCGCCAAAATCGACCATTTTTCCGCCAGCATCGACGTGTGCTTGATATAGAGGCGTGTGTTTCATTTTTCTTCCTTAATGTATTTTGAGATAAATATGACTGTAATAATGATGAGTGCAAAGGTCAGACCCATGGTGCCAAATAATTTGAAATTCACCCAAGCCTCTTCACTTTGCTGTGCTGCAAGGCAAAGCTGCTCTACTGCAGTTGATGCGCAGTCTAGCTCAGTTAGCTCAACTTTAGGGTCTAATGTTGATGCACTAAATAGTGCACTTCGAGTGCTCAGTGCGATATCGACATAATAGGCATTCACCAATGCAATACCACTAAAACCAATGCCCCAAAACCAAGTAAGCTGATGCCACACTTTTGCAGGCAATGTCATTTCTTTACCAAGCATGCGCTGCAAGAGTGTTTTTTCACCAATCCACATACTTAGTATGAGTGCCAATGCGAACACAACATACAACACACTAACCTTCCACATAATAAAGGCAGGGTCTTTAATCGCCAGAGTAATACCACCAAATACGACTAACAATCCAAAAGTGATTAGGTGTGTGTTTTCAAATTTACCCGTTTGAAAGCGTGTAATTAACATTTGCAATGCAGTGGCGCCAATCATGGCGTAAATAGCCGCGTACAAGCCCATCGTTTTATAAACGATGAAAAATAAAGCAATCGGAAAAAAATCTAATAAAAATTTCATGCCCTACTCCATGTGCTCTTTTGAGCAATAAACCTTGCCATTATGAATAATCGCTTCATTTTCAGGAATGTGTGTTTTACAAACACTACAAGCCACCATCTTGTTGGTAGAAGGCTGTTGATCGGTATGGCTGGCCGGTTTTCTAAATTTTTTAAACAAGCTAAAACCTAGAAAAATAACCATTGCAAGAATAATTAGTTTGACAATCCCCATAGAATCCAACGCATACAAAATCTCGAATTTTACCGATGCTTAGTATATAATTGCCTCTTTTTATGTGTCTATAATAATTGCACAATTCATGCCCGGGTGGTGAAATTGGTAGACACACAGGACTTAAAATCCTGCGCCTTCACCGGCGTGCCGGTTCGATTCCGGCCCCGGGCACCATACATTAACCTCAAAACCGTCTTAAACCCTTGCCACGTAAGGGTTTTTTTTATATCTGTAATTTGAGGTGATGGTCATAGTAAATCTACATATAAAATAAGTGTATGACAAATAAACTACCCCAGGAAGCCTTTCCAACAATCGAAACACTCGACGATCTCGCAAAGTTGGTTGACTATTCATTCATTGATACTCTCAACTGCGATCCTGACGCGAAAGAAAACGGCGTCGATCACGAGCCACGACAAGTCTTCACTGGTCACTATGTCCCTGTCAATCCCACACCAATAAAAAATCCTGAGTACGTCACGCATAGTAAAAACTTTTTTCGAGAGCTTGGTTTTTCAGACAAACTGGCTCAATCAAACGATTTTGTTCGACTGTTTTCTGGTGACACTTCACATGTTCCAAAGCCGATGCGTACAGCTGGATGGGCGACTGGATATGCGCTTTCTATCTTTGGCACCGAATACTATCAATGCCCATTCCAAACTGGCAACGGATATGGCGATGGTCGCGCAATTTCTGTCCTTGAGGCTGTCATTAACGAACGACGCTGGGAAATGCAGCTAAAAGGTGGCGGTCGAACCCCATATTGCCGCGGTGCAGATGGTCGTGCCGTCCTGCGCTCGAGCGTCCGCGAGTTCCTAGCTCAGGAGTATATGTATGCACTCGGAGTTCCAACGTCTCGATCTCTAAGTTTGTACGTTTCGAAAACAGAGAAAGTCAATCGCCCATGGTATTCGGAGGGTTCGCGCTCGATGGATCCTGATGTACTTGTATCAGAGGCAGTCGCCATATCGACGCGCGTTGCACCGTCGTTCATTCGAGTTGGTCAACTCGAACTCTTCAGTCGCCGTGCCCGCAAGAATGAACACCCAAAAGCGATGGAAGAGCTCGAGATGATTGTGTTGCACTTGATCGATCGTGAGTACGCTAACGTCATCGACAAAAAACTAAACACTGCCGAAAAAGTGGTGTTGCTCGCACGCGAGTTCCGTAGCCGCCTTACGTCGCTTGTAGCCAACTGGATCCGCGTCGGCTACTGCCAGGGAAATTTTAATAGTGACAATTGCGCGGCTGGTGGTTTTACACTCGATTACGGCCCATTCGGATTCTGTGATGAGTTCAACCCACGCTATCAGCCCTGGTCTGGCGGCGGGGATCACTTTGCTTTTCTAAACCAGCCAATAGCAGCCGAACGTAACTTTAATATGTTTTGCAAGGCGCTACAACCCTTGCTGACTTTGCATCAGAGCCACCTTCAAGAGCTTGAAGAAATAAAAAACGGCTTTGCGCAAGTAATGCAAACACAAATGGAGAGAATGTGGGCTGATAAACTTGGCCTAGGTGATTTTAACGCAGAGTTGTTCAGTGAACTAGCCACACTCATGATACAAACTCCAGTGGATTACACCATCTTCTTCCGTGAGCTTTCGATGATTCCTGACGACATTGTTCTACTCAAAAAAAGACTTCTACGAGAGCCAAACGTCGGAAGAAATGGACAAGCGCTGGTCTGAGTGGCTTGCAAAATGGCAGTTACTGAGTTGTAGCCCGGCCAACTTAAAGGCGACTGCAACTGGATCTCGTGAGGCGCTCTCTAAGCAGATGAGATTCATCAACCCAAAATACAGTTTTCGAGAGTGGTTCGTTATGCCTGCGTATCAGCAAGCAACCGAGAGGAACTACACTCTAGTTCGAGAACTGCAAGATGTCATAACACAACCTTACGCAGAGCAGTCTAAGGACGTGGAAGAGAAATACTACAGATTAAAACCATCTGAACTCTTTAATATTGGTGGATTAACGCAATATAGTTGCTCATCTTGATTTATATAAAAACTGATTTGACAGAGATGCTACATCGTTAATGGCCTGATATTTATTAAAAAATAGTCATAGAATTTTTATCTGCATATCAACAAAATATTTCGTATAATTATTTTATGATTAACTCTTTAAAATAAACATTATGAAAAAACACATTATCTCAACTGACAAAGCACCGCAAGCAATTGGCACTTACTCTCAAGCTGTACATGTTACGGGCGGATCAACGGTTTACCTATCTGGGCAAATTCCTTTAGTACCGACATCAATGGAAATGATTGAAGGTGGTATTAGTGAACAAATTAACCAAGTATTTAAAAACTTAACTGCAGTTTGCAAAGAATCTGGTGGTAGTCTCAATGATATTGTTAAACTCAATATTTACTTAACTGATTTGAACAACTTCCCGGTGGTTAATGAGATCATGGCTCAATATTTTGACGAGCCTTATCCCGCACGTGCAGCAGTTGGAATTAACGAGTTGCCTAAAGGCGCACAGGTAGAGATGGATGGGGTAATGGTGGTCAAGGAAGACAGTTACAGCTTTTAATACTCCTAAAGGAGAGCTATCCTGATGCACAATTTATCTGATCCAATAATTTCGCTTAACGGATTAGGCCCAAAAGCGCAAGATAAACTCAACAATATTGGCATTTATAACTTGGAACATTTACTGTTTCATTTGCCATTTCGTTATCAAAACAAAACCAAATTTACCTCGTTAGATGACGCACAGGTTGGCGCTGAGATACTAGTACAGCTCACGATTGATCGCATTGAAGAAGTAGCAACAAGACAACGACAACTGTTGTGTTATTTGTCTGACGAGAATAATCGAACACTGCTTTTACGATTTTTCCATTTTAATCAGTATCACAAACAACAATTGGTGCGAGGCGATATCATCCAATGCTTTGGCGAAATTAAGATTGGGCGAGAAGGTTTGGAAATGCACCACCCAGAGTATCGATTAATTTCAAAAGGCCAGGCAAACCTTTTAGAAACGACATTAAGTCCTATTTACCCGTTAACGGGAAATCTTCACCAAGCGCAACTTAAAAAATGGATCAATATTGCACTGAAAACTTTAAAAAATTCCTCACTTAGTGACAATTTCGAAAATTTGGCAAAAAACTCAATGCCAACACTCAAGCAAGCACTGGAAACACTACACCACCCCAAAGAAGGGGAAAATCTCGAACAAATTGCCGAATTTAAGCATATTTCACAGCAAAGACTCATTATTGAAGAGCTTTGTGCACATCAACTCAGCCTACTTAAACTCAAAAATGAACGTAAAAGCAAAATTTCCAATATTTTTAAAATTTCTGATTCTTTACCTAGGCAGTTATCCAAAAATCTTGGCTTTAAACTCACCAACGCACAACAAAGAAGTATTAATGAAATTAATACTGATTTAGCTTTAAATCATCCAATGCTTAGGTTGTTACAAGGCGATGTTGGCTCTGGAAAAACCATTGTCGCGGTTTTTGCCTGTTTGCAGGCAATTGAAAACGGTTTTCAAACAGCGATTATGGCGCCTACTGAAATTCTTGCCAACCAACATTTGCATGGTTTTTCAAATTACCTTGAACCTTTAGGCGTTAAAGTTGCTTTTTTAATCGGTTCACAAAATACAAGTGAACGTGCTGAACAATTAGACGCCATCCAATCTGGCAAAGCACAGGTGATCATTGGCACACATGCTCTATTTCAGGAGTCGGTCAAGTTTAATAAATTGGGCTTGGTGGTGATTGATGAGCAGCATAAATTTGGCGTACATCAACGCTTATCCTTGGTGCAAAAAGCACACAACACACCACACCAATTGGTAATGACTGCCACCCCTATTCCTCGCTCACTTACTATGAGCGCTTATGCTGATCTTGACACCTCAATTATTGATGAGTTGCCCCCGGGCAGAATGCCAATCAAAACCATTGCACTTGGTAGTGAGAGAAAAGATGAAGTGGTACAAAAAATAAAGCAAGTATGCAAGGATAACAATCAAGTGTATTGGGTTTGTACACTCATTGAGGAATCAGAAGTATTGCGTGCAGAGTCTGCTACTAAGACACACCAATACTTACAAGAAAATTTACCAGGGTTATCAATTGTGCTCATTCATGGCAGAATGAATAAAGACGAAAAATCTAAAATTATGCATCAATTTGCCAATGGGGAGATTAATGTACTAGTAGCAACCACTGTGATTGAGGTGGGTGTCAATGTACCTAATGCTTCGCTAATGGTGATTGAAAATTCGGAACGATTGGGTTTGGCGCAACTACACCAACTACGTGGTCGCGTTGGTCGTGGTGCTGATGCGAGCATTTGTATCTTAATGTATCAATCACCACTCAGTGCCAATGCCACAGAACGGATCGATATTCTAAGACAAACCAACGATGGCTTTTTGATTGCTAATAAAGACTTAGAACTACGTGGCCCAGGCGAGATTTTGGGTACGCAACAAACCGGTATTGCCGATATGAAGATTGCCAATATTGTGCGTGATGGCTACTTACTCAAGCAAGTGCGTTTTTACTCAGAACAATTTTTACAACTTGATGAAGGCAAACAATATGCATTGATTATGCGCTGGATTACTGCTGACAAATCCCAATATGCGAATACTTAGCTTAAAATAGCGCCATGATTAATACACAAGATTTAATATGGCAGAGTTTAGAGCGGGCACATGACGTGCCTAATGCTGTCATGTATTGGCTTGATGATGATCAATCGCTCACGGCTAAACTCAAAAGAAAGTTTGATGATTTTGCAGTGAATGTGCTTTTACAAACACAGCTCGAGCCTCATGAAAATGAAACCACCCTACTTAGTTTTAAAGGTGATTCAATCATCCGAGAAGTAGAGTTGTTGGGCAACGACCAAGTAATGGTATTTGCACGATCAGTTATACCCATCACTAATGACACAAAAAACTTATTAATGATCGGCTCTAAACCTTTGGGCGAGGTGCTGTTTAACGATCCAACTATTACACGTGGACCACTGCAAATTACGCATGCTGGTAGCACTTGGGGTAGAAGGTCGACCTTTACCATTGGCGCCACTAAGCTTCTAGTGAGTGAATTTTTTCTGGAGTGTTTATATGCGTGACGAACTGTTCTCGGGAAAAATCGATTTAGTTGATTTCANTTTTGACAAGCAAGTGGTCGATGTATTTGACGACATGGTGAGACGCTCAGTGCCTGGCTACCAAAGCATGATTGAAATGATTGGGCTTATTGTTAAAACTTACGGACAAGACAATAGTTATTATTATGACTTAGGTGCATCTACCGGTGCTGTTGCTTTAGCGTTAGCTTTAAACAACCCGCATCAACATAATCGAATCATCGCTGTGGATAATTCGGTTGAAATGGTGAAGAATTGTAAAAACAATCTTGATGGTAAAATAACAAACTTTGATGTTATCTGTAGTGATATTAACGATATAAGTTGTGAAAATTCATCTATCGTCGTATTAAACCTAACCTTGCAATTTATTCCGGTTGAACAAAGGCAAGCTTTAATTAATAAAATTTATCAAGGTTTAAATCCTGGTGGTGTGTTGGTTGTTTCAGAAAAAATTCATTTTGACGATCCCAAACAACAAGCAAAAATTACCGAACTACACTTGGACTTTAAGCGTGCCAATGGCTATAGTGAACTAGAGATTGCTGCTAAGCGCCAATCAATAGAAAATGTACTGATTACTGACAATCAACAAACGCACTTTGACCGATTCGAAATGGCAGGGTTTAAACAAAGTTTGTGTCATTTTCAATGTCTTAACTTTGCCTCTTTCTTAGCGGTTAAATAATTGTAAAATAGCAAGCACTATGCTTTTAATGATTGACAATTACGATTCGTTTACTTACAACCTAGTGCAGTATTTTGGCGAGCTAGGTCAAGTGGTTGAAGTACATCGTAATGACGAAATTACGATTGATGAAATTGAAAAACTCAACCCTGAGTTTTTAGTGATTTCCCCAGGCCCTTGTACACCGAATGAGGCGGGGATTTCTATTGAAGCTATTAAACACTTCTCTGACAAGGTGCCGATGCTGGGTGTTTGCTTAGGTTTTCAAGCTATGGTACAGGCTTTTGGTGGCAATGTGGTTGGCGCTAAAAAGATCATGCATGGCAAGATATCTCCTGTGCATCACAACAATCAAGGTGTATTTACGGATTTAAAAAATCCTTTAAATGCCACACGCTATCACTCCTTAGTTGCTGAACAATCTAGCTTGCCTGATTGCTTTGATATTACCTCTTGGACTAAAGACGAACAAGGTAATATTGACGAAATTATGGGCATTCGACACAAAGAGCTTGCAATTGAAGGTGTGCAATTTCACCCAGAATCTATTTTGACTGAAAAAGGTCACGAGATGCTAGATAACTTTTTAAAAGGAAAAAATTAATACTGATAACGACTATGGAAATACTAGAATTTTTACTAAACGACGATCAAATTTTTACCACGATTACACTGGCTGTTTTGATTGCGCTATTTATTGGCAATATTGTTACCGACAAACTCAAAAAATATGAAGATGTTGATGCTAATGGCGCCATTGCATTAATGGATGAAAAAAACTTAATTATCTTGGATGTACGTAGAAGCTAAAGAAAGAAAAGCGGGTTATATTGATAAAGATACTCACATTCCTTTGTCTCAAGTTAAGAACCAATTGGATAGCCTAGACAATAGTAAAAAGATTTTAGTGTATTGCCGCAGTGGCTCTCGTTCGTCGCATATTGCTGGTTTGTTAACCCGTAATAATTTTGAACAGGTGTACAACCTTAAAGGTGGTATGCTTGCATGGCAAAGAGCTAATTTGCCCATTAAAAATAAAAGGCCTTTTTTAAAGATGAAAAAAAATATTATTTATTGTTCTGATGCTTGTCCATTTTGCCAAAGAGCTTATCAATTATTAGACAAGCGCCATATCCCTTATCAAAAAAGATACGTAAAAAGCCAAAATGACTGGGATGAAGTGATGGAAAAAACCGGTAGGAATACCGTGCCTCAAATCTTTATCAATGGCACGCATGTGGGCGGGTTTGATGATTTATCGGCTGCAGAGCAATCGGGTCGATTGGATGACATTCTAAATGGCTAACCTATCCATTGTTGGTGCTGGCGCCTGGGGTAGCGCATTGTCTATTGCACTTGCAGATAACTTTGACAGCCTTTATTTACATACACACACCCAAGAAGAAGCTGATTCACTCAAACCAAAGCACCCCGCTTTACCGGTTAGCTATACGAACAATACCCAATTAACCTTTGATTTATCAAAAATTCAACAGTCTGAAAGTGTTTTAATTGCTGTACCTAGCTATGGTTTTTCCACCACTCTAGAAGCCATCAAACCATTCTTAAGTTCAAAGCAATCAGTTGCTTGGGTAACCAAAGGATTTGACACCCATCAACAAGGCTTCTTGCATGAAAGTTTTGAGGCGATTCTCGATAGTCATCCAAGTTGTGTGATTTCTGGCCCCAGTTTTGCCTTTGAGGTTGCCAGCCATAAACCAACCGCGTTGACGGTTGCTTCAACGGATAAAAATACTCGAGAGTATTGGGCTAAAGCATTACATACCAAGACATTAAGAGCATACACCAATGAAGATATCATCGGTGTAGAAGTGGGTGGCTCGGTTAAGAATATTCTTGCTATTGCTGCTGGTATTGCATCCGGTTTGGGTTATGGCGCCAACACACAGGCAGCCTTGATTACACGAGGATTAGCTGAGATGATTCGCTTTGGAAAAAGCCTAGGTGCTAACGAAAAGACATTCAATGGTCTGTCAGGCTTAGGCGATTTGGTACTCACTTGCTCGGATGATTTATCTAGAAATCGCCGATTTGGCAAGGAATTAGCCAACAACCAAAGTGTTGAGCAAGCCTTAAACAATGTTGGTGCTACGGTTGAAGGTCTTAATACTTTAGAATTGGTCTTATCAATCGCAAAAAAGAATCAAATCGAAATGCCAATTTGTGAGCAAGTTTACCAAGTTACTCAAGGCCTAGTATCCCCTACTGAGGCAGTTAACCACCTAATGTCACGAGAACAAGTTAACGAATGATTCTTGACCTATTGAGGCATGGCGAACCTCAAGGTGGGCGCCTATATCGAGGTAATCAAGACGATGCGTTGACTAAGAAAGGCTGGCAGCAGATGTTAGATTCCACACAAAATAAGACATGGGATTTTATTGCGACATCACCACTCATTCGTTGCGCCGATTTTGCTAAACATTTATCTACGGCACAAAATACACCTTACCAAATATTTGATGGTCTCGAAGAGTTAGGATTCGGCGACTGGCAAGGCAGAAGCGCGAGTGAAATCGGCCAAGTTGTTGTGAATCAGTTTAAAGCCGATCCTACTGCTAATCGCCCACCAAATGCTGAATATTTGCATGATTTTGAAGCTAGAGTTCTGTCAGTATTTGAGCCAATTATTCAGAATAAACAACAACATAAATCTGTTTTAATCGTTGCACATGCGGGAGTTATTCGTATCATAAAATCGTATTTATCCCAATCACCCATTAAGAATATGTTTACAATAGAGGTTATTTCCGGCTCTTGTGAACGATTTGAAGTTTAAAAACCTACTGATTATTTTCGTTATATTTTCTAGCCCAATTCATGCAAATGAATTTTGGGGGTTGGAGGCGTGGATGAATTCAGAACGTGCGCCTGACTTTGGGAAAATCACCGATGTAAAAGCCAGAAAAAAAGCTTTCTTTGAATATTTGTTGCCCGAAGTGAAGCGACAAAATTCTGATATTATTGAATTAAGAAACCGAATTAAAAGCGAACTCCTGAGTGATAATAAAATGACTGCACTCAAAAAATACTACAAGTTTAAAGATGATGCTAGCATTGAAGACTTGCTTAGTTCGGTTGATATTGTACCCACCTCTTTGGTTTTGGCACAGGCGGCTTATGAGTCCAGTTGGGGTAGGTCTCGGTTTGCTAAGCATTATCATAATTATTTTGGGCTTTGGTGTTTTAAAAAAGGCTGCGGCGTAGTGCCACTCAGACGTGATAAAAAAGCCACGCATGAAGTTGCCAAGTTCGCCTCCTTATCCAAGGGCATTGCTTACTATATGCGCTCTATTAATCGCAACTCTGCTTATGAAACACTCAGAAAAATTAGAAAACACAAACGTGATACTCAACAACCCATTACTGGGGTGGGGCTAGCCGAAGGCTTGGAAAATTATGCTGAAATTGGTTATGATTATGTTGAAACGGTTCAGTCTATTATCAAGTACAACAAACTAGAAAAATACGACTACCAAATTTAAAGCAATAAAAAACCCGCATAAAGCGGGTTTTTTTGAAATTGGTTAAGAGGTTTCTTAACGTTTTGAGAACTGCTCGCTCTTACGCGCCTTCTTACGGCCAACTTTCTTACGCTCTACGATTCTAGCATCACGAGTAACAAAGCCCGCCTTACGTAAATCAGGTCTAAGATCATTATCATATTCCATCAATGCACGTGTAACACCCAAACGAATTGCACCCGCTTGACCGGTATCACCACCACCTTTAACCGTAATGTTGAAATCAAACTTGTCTCTCATTTCAACCGTGTCTAATGGTTGGTTAATAATCATTGAAGAAGTTTCACGACCAAAATATTCGCCCATTGGACGTTTGTTTACTGTGAATACACCTTTACCTTTAGTCATGTAAACACGAGCTACTGATGTTTTTCTTCTACCTGTTGCGTAAAATGTTTCTGTCTTTGCCATAATAATCTTGCCTTAAATATCTAAAATCAAATTTCTAAAAGCTGGGGCTGTTGCGCACCATGTGTGTGCTCTGAACCTGCAAATACTTTCATTTTTCTAAACATGTCTCTGCCTAACGGACCTTTTGGCAACATGCCTTTTACTGCCTTGTTGATAATCTCTTCAGGCTTTTTAGCTTGTAAATCTTTAAATGCGATTGACTTTAAGTTACCAACATAACCTGTGTGGTGGTGGTACATTTTGTCATCAAATTTGTTACCTGTTACTTTAACTTTTTCAGCGTTAATAATAACAATGTAGTCACCCGTATCAGTGTGCGGCGTGTACTCAGGCTTATGTTTGCCACGAAGGCGAGACGCAACTTCAGTTGCCATACGACCCAATGTCTTGCCATCGGCATCTACTAGGAACCATTCTCTTTTTACTTCATGTGCTTTAGCGCTAAATGTTTTCATAATTGTTAATACTATCTACGTACAGAATAATCGGACTATTATAATCACTTTTTAATTTGATTGGAAGCTTATAACGCAATTTTAACAATAAAAACTTAATCTCAAACATGTGCTTTTAATCAAGTTTATGATAAGATTTAAAAATATGATTAATTCACATGCACATCTAGATTTTGACGACATGAATGCAATCGCCGAAAATGCGGTGGCTATTGTGCCAAGTATTGGCAAACAGAACTGGATTGATGTGCAAATGTACCCGTATTTTTCATTAGGCATTCACCCTTGGTTAGTAGAAATACACACTCAGCAAGATTTAAATCATTTGGAATATTTGGTTAAGTGTAATAATCCGATTGCCATTGGCGAATGTGGGTTAGATTATATTAAAAAGGTTGATAAAGAAACTCAATTAAATTTTTTTGTATCGCAATTAGAAATAGCAGAAAAATACGACTTGCCTGTGGTGATTCATGCTGTCAAAGCTACTGAAGATGTTATTTTTTTATTAAAAAAACATCCTAAAGTTAAAGGTGAAATCCATGGGTTTTCTGGCAGTGAAGAGCAAGCACAATTACTAACAAGAATGGGGTTCTACTTAGGATTTGGCATGCAAATCATCAATCAAAAATCAACCAAAATTCGACAAATTGTTAAAAACTGTCCGCTGGAATTTATCCTCATTGAAACTGATGACCACCCTAACCCTGATGATTTAACCTTGGTGGCGCAAGAGATTGCCGGTCTCAAACAAATATCAGTAGAAGAAGTAGTGCAACAATGTGATAATAACGCAGTTAATCTATTTAATTTAAAATAGCACTGTAGAAAAATATAAACAATACTTTTTCGAGTATTTTATAAATTTAACACAGCACTCGGTTTAGCACCCCCTTGAGGGGTGGAAAAGGAAAAGACGAAAAAAAATGGCTGGAAGTTGCGCACGTACTGAAATACTATTGGGCCAACAAGGCTTGGCACGCTTAGCAGAATCCCACGTATTAATTGCTGGCTTAGGCGGTGTGGGTGGAGCTTGTGCTGAGGCATTGTGCAGAGCTGGCGTTGGCACCCTTACTTTGGTAGATTTTGACAAGGTGGAAAAAACTGATTTGAATCGACAACTGGTCGCACTCAACTCTACACTGGGTTTGCCAAAAGTCGATGTTTTGACCGATAGATTACACGATATCAACCCCGATATCGTTATCATCAAACGCAATGAATTTATCGACCAAGGTAAGGCACAAGAAATTTCGATTGACGAAGAGCTAGATTTTGTCGCCGATTGTATTGATGCGATTACCTGCAAAACCGCACTCATTGATAATTGTAATAAATCTGGCAAACCCATGATCTCCAGTATGGGTGCTGGCGGAAGACTTGACCCAACTAAAATCACAATCTCTCGCATGGACAAAACTGAAAATTGTGCCTTAGCACGTGAGATGCGAAAGCAACTTAGGCGTATCAAAGCATCACTCAAATTTCCCGTGGTGCACTCTACCGAGTTACAAATTAAAGCCTTGCCTCATCAAGAAATTACAGCGATTGATACCGCGCCTACGGGCAGGCCCAGAGCAGTGAATGGTGCGATTTCTTATATGCCTAATATTTTTGGACTGATGATGGCAGGACACATAATTCAAACTCTATTAAAATCTTAATTAAACCCAGGAAAAAACATCATGGTTAGTACTGAAACCCCTGTTTGTGACTTTAACACACCCGCCATTAACTTTAATCTCAAAGGTGTAGATGGGAAAATGCATACTTTAGACAGTTGTAAAGGCGAAAATGGCTTGCTGGTGATGTTTATTTGTAATCACTGCCCTTATGTTAAGGCTATTATTGATCGTATTATTCGCGATACTAAAGAGCTCAAAGCAATGGGGCTTAATACCGTAGCGATTATGTCTAATAATCCGGATGAATACGAAGCAGATTCATTTGAAAATATGCAAAAAAATTTCTGAAGAAATGGATTTTCCATTTCCTTATTTAATCGATGAGACTCAAGAGATTGCAAAAGCTTATGGTGCGGTCTGCACGCCTGATTTCTTTGGTTACAACGCAGATTTAGAATTACAGTATCGTGGCCGACTCGATGCATCGCGTAAAGAGTCTGCAGCAACTGATGTCAAGCGTGACTTATTTGATGCCATGAGCCAAGTAGCCAAAACCGGCCAAGGCCCTTTAGAGCAAATCCCATCAATGGGTTGTTCGATTAAATGGTTTTCTTAAAAATTTACATTAACACCCACGCCCGGCGCAGGTGTTAATAATAAGATCTATAATATAATAAAAAACTAATATAGAAAGTCTGTGCTCAAACAGGTATAATTGCGATCTTTGTCTGTCACTAAAAACCATGTCTGAAAATAAATCTGATAACAAACCCGATAACAAGCCTCAAGCTAAATTTAGTGATTTTGGCCTATCCGATTCAATTCTAAAAGTGTTGGATTCTATCGGTTATGAAACACCATCACCTATTCAAGAACAATGTATCACTCACCTACTAAATGGCGAAGATATTATTGGTCAAGCACAAACAGGTACTGGTAAGACAGCGGCTTTCGCCCTACCTTTGTTAGACAATATCGACCTTAGTCTAAACGCACCTCAGTTATTAATATTAGCGCCAACGCGTGAGTTAGCTATTCAAGTTTCAGAAGCTGTTCAAACCTATGCTCGTGGCCTAAAAGGCTTTCACGTATTGCCAATTTATGGTGGTCAATCGTACGATGTTCAACTGCGTCCGTTAAAGCGCGGTGTGCATGCTGTTGTTGGCACGCCAGGACGTGTGATGGATCATATTAAAAAGGGCACTTTAAAATTAGATAATATTAAGTCTTTCGTTTTAGACGAAGCAGATGAAATGTTGAACATGGGTTTTATTGATGATATTAAATGGGTGATGGAGCGCATTCCAGAGCAGCGTCAAATCGCCCTTTTCTCTGCCACTATGCCAAGCATTATTAAGCGAGTTGCAGAAAAATTCTTAAACAATCCTAAAATTGTAAAAGTAAAAAACAAAACAGAAACCGCTCCAAATATCGAGCAGAAATACTGCTTAGTGGGCGGCTTAAGTCAAAAATTAGATGCACTAACTAGGATTTTAGAAGTGACAGAATTTGATGCAATGATTATTTTTGCCAGAACTAAAACTCTTACGGTAGAGTTAGCCGAAAAATTAGCCGCTAGAGGATTTACTGCAGAAGCGATTAATGGCGATATTCAGCAAAGTCAACGTGAAAAGATTATTAACAAATTTAAAAAAGGTGGGATTGATATTTTAGTTGCCACTGATGTTGCTGCTCGCGGACTAGATGTACCGCGTATTTCTCATGTGGTGAACTACGACATCCCTCAAGATGCAGAAACTTACGTACACCGCATTGGCCGCACCGGTCGTGCTGGACGTGAAGGTGAGGCGATTTTATTTGTATCGCATCGTGAAAGACGTATGCTTAACAATATTGAACGTGTGACGCGTCAAAAAAATTGAACCACTCGTATTACCGACTGCAAAAATCATCAATGAAAAACGCATCGACACCTTCAAAAAGAAAATAACCGAAACCATCAACAATCAAGATTTAAGCATTTTCGAGAAGCTTGTTACTGAGTTTCAAGAAGCTAACGAAGAGCTCTCTCACCTTAAAGTTGCGGCAGCATTGGCGCATATTGCACAAGGCAACGAACCTTTATTGGTATCTGAAAAAGAACCTAGTTTTGGCAGAGATCAAAAGCCAGGTGAAGAAAA
>AJXC01001278.1_pt1 | contig 20906 bp, 21 predicted proteins | sample 404948 | NCBI WGS metagenome assembly AJXC01 (sample SAMN02954314, study PRJNA77837) | marine metagenome | biome: aquatic; feature: Guaymas Basin Hydrothermal Plumes; material: sea water; isolation source: Guaymas Basin Hydrothermal Plumes and Background water depths 1600, 1775... ... | reverse complement strand
CGGACACATCAATCCCTGGAATCCGGAAGTTAAAATCAGAACTTATGCAGAGTATGAAGATGAATTTCGTGAAAAAATGATAAAAGCGGATTTGCCTGTTGAAAAAACAGAATAGTCCAAATGACATTTTTCATAAGTTTACTTTTTACGTACTAGTTAGGAATTATCATGACAACAAACCCACCAGAACTATCTGAACTCACAGCGGAATACGAACTGGCTCCAAGTCTTTTGAAAGGAGACAGTCCCGGACGCGAATGGCTGGATATTCCGGTTGTATTCCGGGACGGAAACTGGTGCCATGCCGCAAAGCCGGATGTGATTGAAAGTCTTGGTTTCAACAATCCAAGAAAATGGAGTCCGGAGGATGAAGATTGGCAACTCGAAAAAGGCTGGCAAAAAATTGTCTTAGACGGTATGAAAGAACGTTTGGGACAATTTCGTTCCTTCAAATTGTTCATGGACATTTGCGTCAGATGCGGGGCCTGCTCAGACAAATGCCATTTCTTTCTGGGAAGCGGAGATCCGAAAAATATGCCTGTGGTAAGGGCGGAATTATTGCGTTCCGTTTATCGGCACGAATTTACCTGGTCCGGAAAACTATTGAAAGGAATAGTGGGCGCAAGACCCTTGACGGAAGAAGTACTCAAAGAATGGTTCATGTATTTTCATCAATGTACCGAGTGCCGCCGCTGTTCTGTATTTTGTCCATTTGGAATTGATACNGCGGAAGTGACTCTGGTTGGACGTGAATTGCTCAATTTGGCTGGAGCCAACATCAATTGGATCTCTAAACCGGTTTCTGACTGCACTCGAACCGGNAACCATTTGGGAATTGAACCGCACACTTTCAAAAGCGTGGTCGAATCTTTAGCCGAAGATATTGAAGATCAAACCGGAGTTACGGTCAATCCAACTTTCAATCGTAAAGGAGCAGAGATTCTGTTCATAACTCCTTCCGGAGATGTTTTTGGTGATCCAGGAATTTATACGATGATGGGCTACATGATGTTGTTTGAACACATCGGACTTGATTACACGCTCAGCACTTATGCTTCAGAAGGCGGGAATTTCGGCTATTTCACCTCCAATCAAACAACTAAAAAGCTCAATGCCAAAATGTATCACGAAGCAGAGAGATTGGGTGTGAAATGGATTTTGGGCGGTGAGTGCGGTCACATGTGGCGCGTGGTGCATCAGTACATGGACACAATGAACGGCCCAGCTGATTTTATGGAAGAACCGGTTTCGCCGATTACCAGGTACAAAATTCCGCAATGCGACTTCAACAAAAAATGGTTCACATTGCAGAATTCACCGCTGATTTAATTCACCAAAACAAACTCAAACTCGACCCCCGGCGTAACGATCATTTAAAAACGACCTTCCACGATTCATGCAACATTGCACGCGGAATGGGAATGCTGGAGGAACCGCGTTTTGTCTTACGGAATGTCTGCAATAGTTTTAACGAAATGCCGGAACATACGATTCGGGAAGAAACATTTTGTTGTGGATCCGGAAGCGGTTTGAATACAGATGAATATATGGATATCCGAATGCGAGGGGGATTTCCGCGTGCCAATGCAGTCAAGCACGTCAAAGAAAAATTTGACGTGAATGCACTTGTTGCCATTTGTGCAATCGACAGGGCTAGTCTGCCACCCCTGATGAAATACTGGAATCCTGGAGTCTCAGTTTATGGACTGCACGAATTAGTGGGTAATGCATTGGTGATGGAGGGTGAAGACGAACGCAGCGAAGATTTGAGAGAAGATGAAATGGTAGAATTTGAGCCGGATCGTCAGGTGCGGGAGGGTAATGAATGAAAAAGTCCTGATTTTCGCAGGGTTGTCCATTTTTTTATTGGGCGTAACTTTTCCGTTTTGGCAAAGTGTTGAGCCGGAAGATTTACCCAAAGTCGCTATGGAAACAAAAGGTGATCAGTGCGTTGCACCTGCGGCTTATATGCGGAAAAACCACATGCTGCTGCTGAATACATGGCGTGATTCTGTAGTACGGGATGGTGAGCGCTTTCACATCATGCCTGATGGAAGCAGGGTTGAAAAAAGCCTGACTAAAACCTGCCTGGGCTGTCATGTAAGCAAAAAGCAGTTTTGTGAGGAGTGTCACACATACGCCAGCGTCAAGCCTTATTGCTGGGAGTGCCATGTAGTACCAAAAAGCGGTGGGCACACAGAATTATCCGGAATTGAAACCGACGAAACAAAACAGAAGGAGTTGCTGAATAATTTACTTGCAAGAAATCAACAGTTTACTGACGAAGACTTACAATCATTGGGACTGAGAAATGATCAATAATAGACGAAATTTTTTGAAAAAATCTGCCGGTGTTATAGCCGGTGCCGGAGTGGTTTCCAGTTTTATCAGTAAATACACAACAGGCCTTGCTGATGCTTCAACCGAAAAAGTTGTTTCAAAAAAGAAAATCCGCTGGGGTATGGTGATTGATATGAAAAAATGTGTGGATGGTTGTGTAAAGTGCATTGACGCCTGCCATGTTACGCATAATGTGCCTGATTTTGGCAATCCTAAAGACGAAATTAAATGGATCTGGAAAAGTGATTATGCAAAAGTTTTTCCCAGCAAAAACCAGCAATATCTGGCCCAGGAAACAAGAGATAAGCCTTTTCTGTCATTGTGCAACCATTGCGCTGACCCGCCCTGCGTGAAGGTCTGTCCAACTGGAGCAACATTTCAGATGGACGACGGAATCGTCGAAATGGATTTTCACCGCTGTATTGGCTGCCGTTTTTGTATGGCGGCCTGTCCGTATGGTTCCCGGAGTTTCAACTGGAGAGACCCACGACCTGCGATTGAAAATATTACTTCTGAATATCCAACACGGGAAAGCGGTGTTGTCGAAAAATGCAATTTCTGTTCTGAACGTCTGGCGAAAGGGCAGCAGCCGGCATGCGTGGAAACCTGTCCGGAAAAAGTTTTAACCTTTGGTAACCTTTATGATAAGAATTCTGAAATCCGTAAGGTTTTGCAAGAAAACCCGACTATTCAGAGAAAACCGGAATTGGGAACAAATCCTTCCGTTTTCTACATAACATAAGCCTTGGATGATTGAAAAAGCTTTAGAGGGGAAAAAAAGGCTATTGGGGATGGATTGCTCTTTTATTGGCCGTGATCGCATTAGGAATTTACTCTTATTCCAAGCAGCTCAGTTATGGACTGGGTGTAACCGGAATGGGACGTGATGTGAGCTGGGGTGTATATGTTGCCCAATTTACTTTTTTAGTGGGAGTTGCCGCCTCTGCTGTTATGGTGGTACTCCCTTACTATCTGCATGATTACAAAGAGTTTGGGAAAATAGTAATCATAGGAGAATTTTTGGCTGTTTCCGCAGCAACTATCTGCTTGTTGTTTATTTTAGCGGATATGGGACATCCGGACCGGGTATTTTATGTCCTGCTTTATCCCCATCCAAAATCAATAGTATTTTGGGATGTTCAGGTACTGAATGGATATTTGCTGCTCAATATTGTTAGCGGTTGGACAGTTTTAGAGGCAGAGCGTAAAGGCACTTCTCCTCCAAAATGGGTCAAACCGATCATTTATCTATCAATCGTTTGGGCCATCAGTATTCACACCGTCACTGCATTTTTGTATGCCGGAACTCCCGGCCGACATCTTTGGTTAACAGCAGTACTGGCACCAAGATTTTTGGCTTCAGCATTTGCAGTAGGACCGGCATTATTAATCCTGATTTCCTACATATTACGGAAATTTGCTGATTTTGATGTGGGTGAAAAAGCAATCCGAAAACTGTCACTGATTACAACTTATGCCGCACTCGTCAATTTCTTTTTTGTTGGTGTGGAATTTTTTACCGCGTTTTACAGCAATATCCCTGGACATATGCACAGTCTGCAATACCTTTTTTTCGGCCTTGATGGTAAGAACCAACTGGTACCATGGATGTGGTTTTCTATGATTGTCGGCATCGCATCAGTCCTGATTTTGCTGTATCAGCAGCGGAGACCCTCAAGTCAGTTACTGATTGCGGCCTGCACCGGAATTGTAGTATCACTCTGGATTGATAAAGGAATCGGCTTGATCATAGGTGGATTTGTTCCATCTCCGATGGAAGAAGTTGTTGAATATTTTCCAACTTTCATCGAAATTACCGTCACCCTTGGGATTTGGGCGATTGGATTGTTAATTTTAACGGCACTGCTGAAAGTTGCAGTTGCTGTAAAAAAAGCTGCATGAGTCTTTTCTGTGACTTTCGCAGTAGTTCCGGCATGTTTTTGAAATGGTTTCTAAAGCCTGCTATTAGAGTCAACTATCTAGAATAAAGGAGAAAAGATGAGTGAAGAACGACCAAAACGAATGGCGTTGATTGCGTCTCAGGGTACTTTAGACTGGGCCTATCCGCCCCTGATTTTAGCCTCAACTGCGGTTGCAATGGAAATGGAGGTGGCGATCTTTTTCACCTTCTACGGCCTGACATTGCTGAAAAAGAAAATTGAGGCCAAAGTCGCACCACATACAAATCCGTCAATGCCGATGAAAATGCCTTTTGGGCCAAAAGGATTCCAGAGTTTTTCCTGGCCGATGCCGAATGCGTTAATGGGCAATGTTCCGGGATTTGAGACATTTGCGACTTCTATGATGAAGAAAACCTTTAAAAATAAAGGAGTTGCTTCTGTAGAAGAGCTCCGTGATATTTGCGTTGATTCCGGAGTCAAAATGATTGGCTGCCAGATGACTATGGATGTCTTTGGCTTCTCGAAAGATGAATTCATAGATGGAGTGGAAGTAGGCGGCGCAGCTACCTTTTTGGAATTTGCATCAGATTCTGATATCCAGATGTTTATTTAAATTTTCGAGGCTCATTTAAACAGACTCTTAACGGGTAGGGAATTCCTACCCTTAAGATTTTTTTCACTACCCTAAGTAGTATTGACAAACAGTTGAGAATTTAATACTCTTACGCTCATATGATTCCAAATTCATTAATAATTAAACGGGATTTTTGTTTTCGCAGAGTAATATTATTTGAATAATACATTATTGCGACATAAAAATCTTTTAACAGTTTTTTATGTCGCTTCATCATTAACCAGTTAGAAAAGGACTATTGTTTAATGGGAATGAATGTCAAACAAAGTATCCAGCTTGGAGATTGCGGAATGGGAATGCCGGTAATTCGCACTTGGCAGGCAATGAAGAAATTGGTGAAGGGAGATATTCTGCAGATTAGCAGTTCCCATCCCTGAGCCGAACCGGATTTAAAGGCCTGGTGCAGGTCTTCTGGACACGAATTACTGCAAATTGTTTTTTGAGAAAGAAGAACGACACTTTTACGTGCGTTGTGCAAATTGAGAGAGATTGAATTAATCGCTTATCAGGAATAATACATTAACCAGTTGCGTTTGAAAGTTTTTAATTCCTGGAGAAAGGAAAGAACCTTGACTGTAGCAGTGACCACTAAAGAACCTGAAAATTTGAAAGAAGTTTTTGCTTCCGGTTATACAAAAATGTTTGACCAGCAATGGCCGATGTGGGTCGGAGGTCTTTTGTTTGGAATTATCAACGTTTTTATGTTTGCCTACGAAAAAGCCTGGAGCGTTGCTGATGGCGTGAGAAACTGGGGAAACTGGTTTTTCAACACCATTGAGGTTTCAGACATGATTATTATTGAGCCCCACCTTTACACCACTTCAATTTTAAATTTTGGCATAATTGTAGGTGCTATGGCTTCGGCACTTATGGCAAAGCAGTTCCAGGTCAGAGGTGCACCTGCCCGGGAGTTAATCAAAGCTTTGATTGGTGGAACATTAATGGGAATAGGCGCAGACCTGTCTTTTGGTTGTAACATTGGAGGATTTTTTAGTGCAATCAGCGCACTATCCCTAGGAGGAGTGGCAATGATGGCCGGATTAATGATAGGAGCGTTTATTGGACTGAAACTTCTCGTTTGGGAGATAACCTACTTAAGTCCAACTTCTTCTCACACAAGCAGGAAAACATCAGGTGACCGAAAAAAGAATCAGCCTTTGGCAGGAGTAGTTGTTTTGCTGATCGGAATNGGTCTGGCCTTTGTTTATGATGAGCTGGACTACTCGATCAGGGGCGGATTCTTGGTGTTTGGGTTATTGATCGGAGTGATAATGCAGCGTACCCGTTTCTGTTTTGTACGGGCTTTCCGGGAACCATTTATGACTGGAGATGGAAATGCTTCCAGGGCGGTTGCACTGGCGGTGATAATCAGTGTAGTCGGTTTTTCAATACTAAAATGGTCTGACATGAAAGATTGGGAGGACTCTGTTTTTTGCAGGATTTTGGCTGGGCAGCCTGTTTGGAGGCATTATTTTTTGGTATTGGAATGTCACTTACCGGTGGTTGTGCTTCAGGTTCGTTATGGAGGGCCGGAGAAGGACATATTAAGCTTTGGGTAGCTTTGGTTGCATTTGCATTGTCAGGCTCATATTTTAGAGAGTGGCTTGTAGAAAGCGGCTGGATCATGAAATTGGGTGAACCGCTTTTCATTCCGGATTTTATCGGCTGGAAAATGGGACTTTTTTCAATCTGTGTACTTATGCTAGTCTGGTATATGATTGTGACCTGGAATGAATCAACCAGAAAACTGGTAATTGTCTGAACATCAGTTTTTGTAAATGCTCTAAATCTCACAAAGAGATTGGTATTTTTTGTTAATCTATCATTGGAGGGGAGGACTAATATAAAAATGTTTACTGGAATTGGCGGAATTTCCCGGCAATTTGAATTATTCAAAAACAATAAGGAGAAGATTATGAATAAGCAATTAAAAATAATGTTAACTGTCTCCATGTTAGCAGGTTTTTCTTGGAGGTTGTGTAACTGGAACAAAAATGGGAGCGCCGACGACAGGAATGAGTTCTGATGAATATCAGTCACTCCTCCGCCTGGACCCGCAAAATACTCTTGGGTCAAACTGGGATGCCGTTAGGGATACGCCCGGATATTTTCTGATTGATAACCAGGGAGAACCGACCGTTTCGGTGGTTGATTATCATAAAGGAGAAACAATCAAGAAAATTCAAATGGGTGAAACAGGAAACCACCACATCTTTGTTATTCCTGGAGCGCGATATGCGTTTTCGTCTCAGCGTTATGAGAAGGATTTAATCTGGGTAATCGACTTAATTACTCATGAGGTAGTTGACACATTCCATCTGAGCATGGGCGGAAAGAAAGTAATTGCGCCTCTGCACATTGGTTTTGCATACACTCAGCCTCTGGCAGTTGTGGGTAACATCTTGGACAAAAAGAACGGTTACCTGTCGTTTATCAACACGGCAACCCGTAAACCATCACACATTGTTGAACTAGGCTGTCCCGGGGCACGTGATGCCATGTTCACTTTAGATGATTCCAAAAGTGTTTGCCACTTGTCAGCAGGAGCCAAAAGGGGTTTCGATTGTTGATGTGAAAAAGCAGAAAAGAAATCAAAGTCATTCCTATTAAAGGAGGAAGAGCTGGTGGAATGACTCCGGACGGTAAATATTTCATGGTAGGTGCTTCGAAGGCTATTGTCTTCATTGATACAGCAACCAATGAAATTGCCAAAACTATCAAGGTTCCGGGTGGTGGAGGAAACTTCACTTGTCTTCCGGATGGTTCAAAATGTTACGGTGGTTTGAGAAAAGACAATTCAGTTGCTGTAATCGATATGGCAAAACTTGAGTTGATTAAAGTCATTAAAACCGGTCCAAACGGAAACCGGCTTTATCTTAACTCTGCAAATTCCCGTTACGGATTGTTTACAAATGAATCCGGGAAATCAGAGCAAGTCTCTGTGATTGACACCCAGGATGATGTCAAGATCAAAGACATCATTACTGGTTTAGGGCCTCATAATGTAGCCTTTGATCCAACAGGTAAATTTGCTCTTGTTACCACAAAAAAGGAAAATGTAGCAACACTGATAGACACCTCTTCAGCAAATCCTGCTGACTGGGATGTGATTACCACAGATATTGCTGCAGGCATCCAAAATAATGGTGTGCGCTGGGTTCCTAGCCCAGGTGCAATTAAAGCAGCAATGGCAAACTAAGTAGGATTGGGGAATTGGCTGTAGTTTTTTCAGTTATTAAAAACTACGCCAACTCCCAATTTCATTATTCACAAAACCTTCTCATAAAAGAGATTGTCTCATGGTAATTAAAGAAGATTTTTCCAGAAGAAAGTTCATTCGTTATTCTGTGATTGGCGGGGCAGTTGTTCCTCTCCTTTCCGGAGTTCCTTATGAAAATGAAGTGTATGGCGGAGTTTTCAATGCTCCAAAGGATTTAGAAAATCTGACTGAGATGGAACGTATCCATCTTCCGAAAGTAACTCTTCCGCCAGTTGTTGAAGACGGAACACAGGCATCTATCATTGTTAGCCTGGATCATCCAATGGAAGAAGATCACTATATAAAAAGTATTCAGATACTCAATTTTGCCGACCCTGTGGTCATCAAGGGGAAATTTTACATGACTCCTTTAAACGGTGAAGCATTTATCAGCACTCAAATACGTCTTGCTGGGGGTGAGGGAACCGTTTGGGTTGTTGCAGAATGCAACAAACATGGGAAATGGGCGGCAAACAGAACAGTCAATGTCGCTGCTGGAGGATGTTGAAGTGGTCTTGAAATTCAGGNAAATGACAAAAACCATTTGTTTTTGTTTTTTGACACTGATTTTTTTTGGGCTAGTATTCATATCAGAAACTGCTTCTGTTTTTGCATCAGAAACAGAGCAAATAAGGATTATTTCGACCAACGATATTCATTCCTATTTACGCCCGATTTATTACCGTTACCTGGATGAGTTCAAACCGTGGGGAGCACAGTCAAGAGAAGGTGATTATGTAAACAAGGCTGAAATAGAAGGTAAAATTGGCGGGATGGCACATGTTGCCACGATGATCAAAAAACTAAGAGCAGAAAAGCCCGGAAAGAACCTGCTGTTAGATGCAGGTGATACGTGGCATGGAGCGGGATTGTCACTTTTTGACAAAGGTGTTTCGATGGTGAAAATCATGAACGCCATTGGCTACGATATCATGACGCCGGGAAATTGGGAGTTTTTATATCCGAAAGATCATTTTTTGGATTTGGTTGATCAAGCTGATTTTCCTGTAATTGCTTACAATTTGACTGACAGAGAATGGGAGGAGCCTGTTCTCGACCAGTATGTTGTCAAGAAAGTCGGCAATTTAAAAGTTGCCCTGATCGGCTTTACTTATCCCTGGACTGCTCTGACTTCTGCAATTACAGGTGCTGCAAAATGGTTTAAGTTTGGGATCAAGGAAGAAGAAGCAAGAGATTTGATTGCGGATATTCGCAAAAATGAAAATCCTGATCTTATTGTTTTCGTCTCACACGGAGGTTATGGTTTAGATCAAAAATTTGCTCGGCGGGTGGATGGAATTGATCTCTATCTCAGCGGTCACACACACGACGAGGTATTTGATCCTGTTGTCTGGAACAACACCATCATCTTCCAGGGCGGTGCACATGGTAAATATGTTGTCAGTCTTGATGTTGATGTCAAAGATAAGAAAATACAAAATTTTGATTATCGTTTACTCAAAGTAAGACAGAATCAAATTAAGCCTGACCCGGAAATTGAAAAACTGATTGAAGAAGCATACGAGCCTTACAAAAAGCAGTTGAGCGAAGTGGTTGGGCAGACCAAAGTCATGCTGCACCGGCGGGACTATTTTCAGAGCAGCATGGGAAATTTGCTGACTGACGCAATGAGAGATTCTCAAAAAACCGACATTGCTTTTTTCCCTGCCTGGAGATATGGAGCGACAATGATGCCGGGGGAAATAACTGCTGAAAATGTTTATAACATTGTCCCAACAGACGGTCATGTTTTTACATATTCTATGGGAGGAAAAGGATTAAAAACTCTGCTCGAAAATATTTTGGGTTCGGTAGTCAATAAAGATCCTTACACAAGAGTTGGTGGAGATATGATTCGATTTTCCGGAATTAAGCTTGTTGCTAATTTAGCAAAATCACCCGGAAATAGAATTGTCTCATTGACAATTGGCGGGAAACCATTCTCGAAAGATGCTGTTTACAGAGTTGCTTCCGCACACACAAGGTTTCAGAACAGCCCCCTTTTTGGGGCGTCGAAAGTCAAGGACACAGGAATAGTTTTTGTGGAAGAATTGATCAAATATATCCGCAAGAATTCACCAATAACTTCTGCTTTGGATGATAGAATTCTGGTAGTGGGGCAATAAACAGACTTTAAGTAAGTCAAATAATTTAATCTAAAAATGGAGAAGAAAAATGGCAAAAAAGATTAGAGATCCGCGCCTGAGAATTACAAGACGTATCAAAAAAGATCAGGTGTTTAAGGTTAAAGTCAAATTTGATCATCCTTCGTTTACCGGTTTGGGAATTGTTGATGATGAAACAAAGCCGATATTCAGCAGGGCAATTCCTGTATCCTTCATCAGGAACATGTTTGTTTATTATGGAGATCAACTGGTCAGCCGGTTTCGAATGTCATCTGCAATAGCAGATGATCCATTGTTCACGTTTAAATTAAAAGCGGTTCAGGAAGTACCTGTCAAAGTGGTTTTTGTAGACAACCATGGAGAGAAGTGGGAGGCGTCCAAAAAAATTAAATTCCACAAATAGACTATGCAATTAACTATAGGTTGGATCAGCAATGTACAACCAACTATTTCTTTGAAATTTCAACCAGGGTATTTATGAAAAAAGTATCAAGTTTTCTTATTTTGTCTTTCTTTTTCTTTTATGGAGTTTCTAATGCTGTTTTTGCAGGAACAGTTGAGGAAGAATTCAAAATTGAAGGTTTAATCTCGCCCGCAAGTCCCAAGGCTTTGAAATCCGCGCTGGAAAAAGAATTGGGGGTTAAAGTAATTGGTTTAAATCTAAAAAGGACAAAAACCGGATGGCCGGTTCTCAAAGTCCAATTTGATTCAGTGGCAGTCTCTAAAGAAAAAATTGAAAAAGTCATAGGCGAGATTGAGGATCCAGCAGGGCATAAGTACAAGGTGCACCACGGTCCGCTTCTGGAGAATGCTCCGATTCTTGATGAAGAACAGGAGGCTATCGCAATTCTGGGTGATACTGCCGAAGCGTTTCCAACCATGAAGAATCCCATTACTGACAAAGCAGCTTCAGCAAGTCGAGGTGAAAAACTCTTTGTAAATAACTGTGCTAAATGCCATGGTCTAAGTGGAAACGGATATGGCACAGTTGCTCACGGGTTTACCACCTGGCCCCGACAATTGTGGGNATGGAATAATACTGGTCCAGAAACAGACGGATATCTATTTTGGTTTATAACAAACGGTCGTTCAGATATGCCGCCGTGGGGCCTGATTTTATCTGAAAATAACCGCTGGGATTTGATAAATTACATTAAAACAATCAAGAATCCAGGTGAATAATTAGTGTCCGGGGGCAGTACCTGTATAATTCATTCATACTGCTTTAAACCTCAAACTTTAAATGCCAGGTTGCCGATTGTGTAACACGACCTGCTTTTGGCGTAATAGTTTTTCAGAGTACTCGTAAAGATAAATATCCGACGAAAGCAACCTAGAAAAATGAACCGATGGAAGTTGCTCAGGATATTGTCAAAAAGGTTTTTACGGGAAAAAATTTCAAAGATCTTCTTGACGATCTGATCAAGGAGATTGAAGTACGAAACTATCTGATTACGCGCATCAGTAATATAGATAATATCCACAAAAGGTATAGTCTAGGTATTGCTCCGGATATTGATTTCCAATATTACAAAATAGTTGAATTTTGTAACCTCGAAAGTTGCAGTGGGCTAATTTCTTCAAATTTTCTTGCCGGTGTTTTTATGCCAGTAAGATTCGTAGTTTTCCAGCGTTTTGAGCAAGAAGAAATAAATATTGCGTTTCTAAAACCGACTTCCTTTGCCCGCCTTTTTAACTCCAATAAAATGATGAATTTTGCAAAATCATTAGAGCAGGATATGAATTATGTGCTTGAAGAAATTGTTTTTTAAGAGCAAAATATTTTTNTTGGTCTTTGTGCCTTTATTTTTCTTATCTGAATATATTTTGGTACTTACGGCACACGAAAAAAAAGTGTCAGGAACAAATAATTTTCATGGTGGAGATTTTACTTTAAAGTCTACAGAAGGCTCTTTCTCACTCAAAGATTTACGTGGTTCGGTTGTCCTCTTGTTTTTCGGTTACACCTCCTGCCCAAATGTTTGCCCAATTTCCTTAGCCACCATTAGCAATGTCTTTTCCCAAATGTCGCCTGATGAGTTGAAAAGAACAAAGGCGCTATTCATTAGTCTTGATCCTGAAAAAGACAATCTTGAGATACTCAAACAATACACAGATTATTTTCATCCAAACATAATAGGACTTACTGACGATATTAAAACATTGACCAAAGTTGCACAGCAATATGGTGTAAAATACAAAAAAACACTTGTTCCGGATTCTGCGTTAGGCTACGTGATTTCTCACTCAGATGATATTTTTGTGGTCGGACCGGACGGGAAACCGCAAAAAATATTCCCGCATGATACGAATACAGTTCCTCTTCTTGCGCAAATTAAACGACTTTTGGTAGTAAATTGATACCAGTTTTGTTATCAATAATAAAAACGTGTGAATCCCCTGGAAAGTGATCATGAATTCATTTATCAAATTTAGTTTATGTCTTTTGGTGTTTTTCCAATTGAATGCAACATCTTTTGCTTTTGAGCATGAGGATTCTGATGTCCATTTTCTAGAATATAATCCCAATGTCATCCAAAAGAACAGGTTTAAGAAAAAACCATATATTTTTTACTATTTGCCGCTCAATGGTGCCATTGGTGTCATGTCTTCAACGAGAAAACACTCACTGATGAAAAAGTAATTTCTTACCTTAACGAAAATTTTGTCAATGTGTTTATCGATGCAGATATCAATACAAGTGCTTATCAAAAATATAAGGCAAAAGGAGTTCCGTTTACAGTATTTTTGAATCCTGACACATCAGAATATTATAAGTATTCCGGAACCCTTTACGCTGAGCCTTTTCTTGAAGTCATTCAGGATGTGATTCAAAATGTGAAACAAGGAAAAACTGTTGATGGAGAGAAAATATTTGCATTTGAATATAATCCGCCTACAAAATTCAATAAATCAACTTTAGATAATATGCGGAATACTTACATTAAAGGCGTTTTGGATAATTTTGATACTGAAGAATATGGAGTTGGAAACGGAATAAAAACAATCCTTCCGGAAACTTTCCTCTATCTCATAAAATCTACCAAAGGAGAAAATCGACAAGACTCAGTTTTATGGATTTCTGAAACACTAAAAAAAGCAATAGAGAATATTTATGATCCAATTGAAGGAGGATTCTTTAGATATGCAGAGACTGACGATTGGGATATTCCTCATTATGAAAAAATGGCTGGTCTTAATGCTGGAACAATTTTACTCTTGTACAAAGTGAATGAGGAAAATCCCAATCCAAAATTCATTGAAGTGGCTCAGCAAAGTATTCACTATTTGTCTAATACTTTATACGATGAGGAGACTGGTTCTTTTCTCAGTTTTCAAGCAGCAGACACATCGTATTATTTTTTGAATGAGAATCGACGAAAAGATGTAAAACCGCCTTTGGTAATCAGTAAGGTTTTTACAGATCATTTAGCTGTAACACTCACTTATTTCTTGGATGTACTTGATTATTCAAAAGATAATAATCTCGAAAACAAAGTTATCCATTCACTTGATTTTCTTTCCGGAATGATTCTCAATAACAAGCGAATTTATCACTTTTATACTATCAAAGAAAAACAGTGGCGTGGTAAAAGCGGTCTTCAGGATCATGTTTTGCTGGCAAAACTGTTTCAGCGGGCGGCGGACAAATTCCAAAATGGAAACTACAAAAAGGCTTATTCAAAAATGCTTCGATTTTCGAAATTGAATTATTATGATGAGAAAAAACAAATTTTTGTTGGTCCCGAATTAGATACAAATGATTATGAGTATTTGATGGCTATGAACGGTGATATTGTATTTGCCTTGATGGGACAAAGTAAGAAATCTGCTATTCCACAGNTGAGTCCCGTAAAACCGATAATAACATATTTTTCTGGATTGCATGAGTTCCTTGAAGACAAATTTTGGGATAGTAAAAGCTGGGATTTTCTTGAACGGTCTGCATCTTTTTTATCTTCAGCAGACAGTTTTTTGGCAACCCAAAGCAATCCTTAAAATATATACATATTTTAATAAAGGTACTCTACAGTCACAGGTTATTTCGTTTTATCTCGAATGTGTTTGATAAATTATTTATGATATTAGTATATTAACTGATTTATCCTTTTGGTCGAGATTACATACTGCAGTAAATAATTGCAATATCTTACTAGATTTCACAACTCCTGAGTGTCGGTAAATATATGAATATTGGGAATCATTTTGAACCTACTGAAAGGGAGTTTGTTATTCGAAACTTTGCATTAATTTTGTTCTTTTAGCTGGAATAAGCTTGTTTACGTCTGGCTGNGTCACACTGGGAAAAGACTTTCCTGATACCAATGTGTCTGTGATCAGGATTGGCGAGACAACCAAAAATGAGATACGGAAATTATTTGGATCTCCGTGGCTTTCAGGAATTCAGGATGGAGAANTGGCCTGGACTTACGGTAATTATGATTATTCTCTTTTTGGTAAAAGGGAGGCGAAGGATCTTGTCATTCAGTTTGATGGAAAAGGTGTAGTGACTACCTACACTTTCAGTACTACGGATCACGATGAATAAGAGCGTTTGGAAAAAACTGTTGTAAAAGTCATTTTTAAATGATCCTTATCATTTACTGGAAAAATATATAGTTTACGANTTTTAGGAAGAAAATAATATGAATGGTGACACATTAGCAAAAACCTTTACTGGTTTTTGATAACTTTGTGCTTTGCAACTTTTGCTTCAGCTGCAGAGAAAGTACCATCCGGTTCAGAACCGCTTGCTCCGGAAGAAGCTTTTGTGATGGATCACATCATTGTAGGACCTTCCGAAGCAGTTATTCGCTGGCAAATTCCAAAGTTCTATTATCTATACAAAGAAAAGTTCATCTTCACCAGTAAAGATTTTATCATTGAGAATGTTCAGTTTCCTCCACCAGAAGTTATTGTTGACCCCTTTTTTGGTTCAAGTGAAATTTATCATAATGTCGTGGAAGCTACGTTACATCTTACTCCAACAATCAAAGGAGAATCTAANGGAGATTCTGGAAATTGGCTTCCAGGGTTGTTGGGAGGGCGGAGTTTGCTATCCTCCTGTAAAAACTTCATTAAAACTGTCCGGACTTTAAACTGTTTCAACTGAAATATTTCAATATAGTAAAAGGCTTTTTTTCTGCAACCAAAATATTCCGGGCTTGTTGGAAAAATAATATTTNCCAATGATATCAATAAGAAATTATTCTATTGATGAAAACATCTCCAAGGAGTTTCCAAAAAAACTATTTTATTTTTCTGTTTCTGAAATTCCAACTACAATGTCAAATATTTCATAGATTCTCAAATCTTCCCGCCACAAGTTTGCATCTGCAGTCAAGACTACCTGCCCCTCTTTTTGCTTTATATTTTTAACATGCAAGTCCAGCTGCATGTATTTATTTTGTGGAATAATTTGTCCACGATATTTCCAGCCAACCTTGCTAAAAACAGNCACAAACCTTGGACTTTTGAAAGAGTTCCCAATTCCCTGCTGCAAGGCAAAAGCCTGCAAAGCTTGAATTATTGCTTCCACTCCAAGTGAACCGGGCATAACTGGATCCCCGTGAAAATGACAGGGGAAAAACCAGTCTTCCGGATTGACTTCTTTGCGTGCATAAACATAGCCCTTGCTGAATTTTCCGCCTTCCGGTACGATCCGGATTATATCAGAAAAACTGAGTTGTCCGGAACACAAACGAAAATGAGGATGTTCAGGTTTTTCGCCCAAAACCTTCCGGTAATCTGCGGAGTTCAAGTCCAGTAAAATTGAAGAGTCAGACGTGTTTTCATCAATCCACGGAACGGCTTTTTTACCTCCGTCTAAACCAACTTGAGCAGCCAATGACTCGCCGGTAAAATAGCCAAACATTGTATCACCCTCAAAAAATATTTGCCCATCACAGCTCAAAGAAAAACGATGCGTTTGAATGATAGTGTTTCCGGAGGCAACCGTGGTTAGTAACTTGACTTCATTCAAAACCGTTTTTCCGCGTAAATCCGGATTCCTGAGTAAAGTCCCGTTTCCATCAAGGTTGCGGTAATACAAGTCTAGTTCCGGATAAGTCAAAATTGCTCCGGAATGAGTTGATATAAAACCGCACGGTTGTAAAGCAATTTCCATCAAAACTGAATAAGGCATGTTTTCTGGATGTGAATTATCACGAAAGAACCAGGCATCTTCAGGAACGTCATATTCACTGACCAAGGTCATCGTTTTATCAAACTCCATCCTTTTGCCATGCAGATCATAGACTCGTGAAATAAGCTGCAATTCACCATTGGGATTTCGCTGCATGGAACGGCCTTTGTAGATGGAATAATCGGAACCGAAACATTTTTCCACATCTCCCAAAGCAAATTCCCAAATCATCTGTTCGTCTGCAGCAAGCTGCCTGTCACTAGTTTCCGGCACTTGAATATTAGAATCCGGTGTTTTGATTTCTCCACCGGAATATGCTTTGCGTTGTTTTTTAGAAACACGAAGCAAATTGCCGCCGCCGGTGCTTCCGGTTTTTTCCGCTAGTTGAACTCCCAGGTCTCGAAAATCAACAACGATTCTTTCGCCAACCAAAATATCGATGTCTGCAATTGCATACGGATGAGGTTCCAAACCGATCTCTTTGATTTCAACCCGATAGGTCATTTTAGGATCGCCCGGAATCACCTGCCCCCGGCAACGTACAATTTGCGGCAACCCATGAATCGGTTGAAATGTTGCGTCTTCCACTAAGGTTTGCAACCCCAGATGAAGAAGAAAAAACTGAAGCAGTTGTACACAACCTTCTGCCATCAGGGATCCAGCCATAACCGGATCATCCTTAAAATGACATGGGAAATACCAGTCATCCGGAGCTAAATCTTTTTCTGCAACTATGTATCCCAGACCATACGGACCACCATGCGGCTCTACTGACATAATTCTGTCTGACATCAAAAACTGATCCGGCGCATTTTTTAATGATGGATTTTTCCCTGCTGATTATATTCCGGGCCAAAACATCCTGCAGGATTTCCGGCTGAAATTTCGAGTAATTCTTGTCGAGTAAATGTTGTTTTGTACAGTGAAGAAGCGGCGGGAATTTGATTTTATCCGCTTTTCTTTGTTCTCTAATTCCTGTGCTGTATGAATAACACCTTTGCCCTGAGATAAATCTTCATCTGAGAAAAATCCCGCACAGCCGTTATCCATCCTGAGAACCATTTTGTTGCCGACAAAACACTCATAATTAAAAAGAACAGCAAATTCTGATCATGTTTTGCAAACGAATTGATAGATATTTCGTAGCGCAAAGTTTGTCCTTCAAGCGGCATGTCGTCAAGGTATGTCAATGTACAATCCAGCAGTCGGTATACTTGCTCACCTTTGCAGTCAAAATCAATACCCAAATAACTGATCAGCATCAAATCACATTGTCCGGACTCTACTGCAACTGCCCACGGAATTTGACCGTCAGTTGTGTACCACGCGTTTTCTGGAATGTCGTATTCTGTGGTGATCGTTGAAGGCTTGAACTCTCCAAGTTTTGCGTCAAGCTGTGTCACACGGCTGACCAGTAAATATGGTTCCATCGGTAATCGCACACAGCGACGGTAGGAATCAATTTCAGCATATTCTGCACCAAAAACATTGGCAATGCTGCCGCCTGCAAGTTCCAGTAAATCATGATAGTCAAAAATGCAGGGTTTTGTTTGTGGTACAGGTTGCTGTGTCTCAGGTTTCGTTTTTTGAGAAACTGTTTGTTGAAAAGTATTCGAAACTGAAATTCCTTTTGTGTTCGTATTTGAACTAATCAATTCTGCCAGCTGACGCATTCCATGCTGTCGAACATTCAAAAATGCTGAGTGTGCCGAATTTCGGTGAGAACCGTATTCACCCGGNAATGGTGAAAAAGAGGAAACAGAAACATTCCCCGGTGCGTAGTCCGGGGCTACAAAATTTGAATATGCACGGCCAGACTCGTTTCACACTTTGAAACTCTGAAACTTTAAAACTTTGAAACTCAGTGCCTTGATGCCTTTGTGCCTTAGTGTCTTTAAAAAGTTTATCAGCACCTTTTTCAAAAACTTGCTGAACGGGAGTGCCACCAAGTTTGATAGTCTGCATAAGTTGTTTTTCCGCTTGGACAGGCTGGGACGGNAAAAGCGCTTCCAGCTTAACTGGAACTCGGTGACTTATCAGACTGGACAAAGCCTGAAGAATCATTTCTCTGTTGTCAGTACCCTTACGGTTAACACTGATCGAAAGGTGAGGCCGTTTATCTAAAGTTTTACTGATCCACTTTGAGCAGGTTGTTCGAGGTCCCATATCCACAAAAATACGGGCTCCATCTGCATAAACTTTTTCGATGAGACGACTATAATCCACGGTTTTTCCGTAAATGCTAGCAACATTGTGCGCCAATGTTTTGCTGTCTAATTTTGAAACTTCATAATCGATTGCAGAATAAAAATCAATATCCGGACATTCAATAACTTTATCTGTGTGAACACGTTTAATTTCTTCATATTCTGTTTTGACCGGCTCACAGTGCACCACATCTGTGACCGGAATTGGATGTACAGGCCGTCCCAGTTGCTGAATCACACGCTCACAAGCTGTCGGTTCGCCTGCAATCACAACTTCTTCTGGCGTGTTAATCAAAATCAGATAAACATGCGCTTCGTTTTCAACTTCCTGCTGTACAATTTGTGGAGAAAGCCGGAGAGTATAACATCCCCAAAGTGGTTTTTGTCTGAATTCATCAGGTCCCAAATCCCAGGCTTCACGTACTGCATTCATGGGTCCGGCCAACCTTTCTTCAAAAAGCTTGGAACTATTCAGAATGTCGCTCATATTTGACATGCTTTCCCACACTCCAAGTCCATACAGCATAGAAATTTCGCCCATACTGTAGCCGAACGCTATGTCCGGTTCAAGACCAAAGCCTTTGCGCATAACATGTGTATTCAACACTGCAGAGCTGACCCCGCTTTCAAACATTGCAATAGGAGTGTGGATAAAATCTTTCTGCAACTCCGTTACTTCCGCATCAGTCAAGCGTTCCAAGGTTCGCGGATACAGCCGTCGTTCATGGAGAAGTTCCCCCAAATAATTGCTTCCCCGCCGTTTATCTGCGGGGCCGGTCTGATTCAGGTACTGTTCATCCAACTCGTGTAGACCCGGAAACATTTGAAACAAAGAACGTCCACAATCTACATACGCACTAAAACCTCCCGGATAAGTGAAAGCAACCTTCCCCTCCCGCGATAAAGGTGATGCAGTAAAATAACTGCCACGTGGAGAATTCCAATCACTGCTGCCGGTAAAAGAAGTTTCAATTCCGGATTTTGCTGCATCAATCTCTTTTTGAAGTTCATCACGACTTGAGCCGATCAGTACTGCCGCAAATTTTTCTGCATTATTTGAACGCACATAATATTGGTAAGCAAGAGATGCCGGTTCTTTGCCGGAAAGCAAATCTTTTTCNAATTCAAGCAACCCTTTTCTGATTGCGGATTTGTCCTGCCCTGTCACAATAAACAAATTCAAGTCGCTAGTTTCGGCAACTTTAATTGTTTGACGTAATTCAGGTAATGCTTCCGAAAGTATCAGATGTGAACAAATATTGTCTATGCCCAAACTGCTGACGGCTGCATGTCTTTGTTTAATTCCCGATTGGATCAGCCATGGACGAGATTCCACCGGAACATAAAACGGTTTTGCGGACTGCAGTTCTGTTTTGGGTGATTTCCACTCAGGAACTCCTGGAATGAAACGATGGTGCAGACAAAGCGCAGCCTTAATCAAACTTGCCATTCCGGATGCTGCAAAAGTATGCCCCACATTTGACTTGATGCTTCCCAAAGCACAACCTGCGTCAACTTTAGCATAAGCTTGAGCCAACCCGATCATTTCTGCGGAATCTTCAACAGTGTTTCCGCTGCCGAAAACTTCGAGCATTCCAATCTCACCNGCCGAGACATTTGCCTCCGTTAAAGCCTGATTTGCGGCGTTTTCAACCGATTCTGGAGTTAAACCAGTTGAAAAAGCTATTGAATCAACTGTTGCAAAAATTTGTTCATCATCCTTTTTTGCTGATTCTACACTTTTTAAAATAACCGTCCCGGCCCCTTCTCCGATCAACCATCCATTGGTATTTTTGTCAAAACTTAGCGTATCCTCGCCGGAATTCAATGGTAAATTTCTTTGACGCAACAAAACTTGTTCCGGACTACCCGCAAGATCAACAGCTGTTAAGACTACTGCATCAACATTATCATCAAGCAACAAGATTTGCGCAACTTCGAGTGCTCTCAGAACTGAGTTTTCTTCAGCTGAAATTGTCATTGCAGGACCAGAAAAATCCCAGAGTGATGATATCCTGGTTGCCATTATGTTGCCGATAAAACTCGTAAAGCGGTTAATTGGCACTTCCTCCAGCAAACTGTTCCTGGACAAATTGATCAAATCTTTTTGTTCCTCGTCACTCAAAACAATTCCTGCTGCTTGCAAGCTGTCTTGAATTTGNGTAGAAAGATTAACCCGTCCCCTGAAACGGTGAATTTCAAGTTCAGTTTCCATGGCTACAAGTACCGCTAACATTTTGACCTTCTTCTAATTTTGTTTTTTAATTGCCCGGTCTGTAACTTCCAGCGTCAAT
>AJXC01001788.1_pt1 | contig 20927 bp, 21 predicted proteins | sample 404948 | NCBI WGS metagenome assembly AJXC01 (sample SAMN02954314, study PRJNA77837) | marine metagenome | biome: aquatic; feature: Guaymas Basin Hydrothermal Plumes; material: sea water; isolation source: Guaymas Basin Hydrothermal Plumes and Background water depths 1600, 1775... ... | reverse complement strand
CAATCTGCTGGTATTGAAGAGCAAGATATGCATAAGCGTTTTTTTGTTATTAAAGANACCATTAGAATTGAAAATGGAGATTCTTGGGCGCAAGTTCCCCTTATGAAGGCTTTAAAGTGACACTTGAAATTGATTTTGATCATAAGAAAGTAAAGGAAAGCGGGCAAAAACTCAGTATTGATTTTGCTCAAAAGTCCTATTTAAAAGAAATTTCTCGTGCTAGAACCTTTGGATATATGAAAGATGTAGAGATGATGCAGCGGCAAAACTTAGCACTTGGTGCAAGTATGGATAACGCCATTGCGCTCAGTGATGACGATGTTCTTAATGAAGATGGTATGCGCTATCAAAATGAATTTGTCAAACACAAGATCTTAGATATTGTGGGCGATTTGTATTTATTAGGTTCTAATCTTATCGGTCATTACGAAGGTTATAAAACCGGCCATTTATTAAATGATCAATTATTATCAGCCATTCTTGAAAGGCCAGACACTTGGTCAATTGAAACATTTGAATCTGAAGATTCTCCGATTCAATTCTACTCCGAAGATTGGCAAAATTCCTTATAAACTGCCAGTTGTATTAAGTGCACCTTAGGTATAATCTGAAGGTTTTTATTCTTTCAAAGAAGTGATGAAGTTAAATGGTGCGCAAATACTAATTGATTGCTTGAAAAGTGAAGGCGTGAAGCACATCTTTGGATACCCGGGTGGGGCAGTTCTACACATCTACGATGCATTAAATGTTTGTACGGTAATTGATCATATTTTGGTTCGTCATGAACAGGGTGCTGTGCACGCTGCAGATGGTTATGCGCGCACTAGTGGTAAATGCGGTGTAGCACTCGTTACCTCAGGCCCTGGTTTGACTAATGCAGTTACAGGTATTGCCACTGCGTTTACAGACTCTATTCCAATGGTGGTTGTTTCTGGCCAAGTGCCTTCTCCAGTAATCGGTAGTGATGCCTTTCAAGAGGTTGATGCAGTCGGTATTACGCGTTCATGTGTAAAGCATAATTTTTTGGTTAAAAATGCTGACGATATTGCTGAGACAGTTAAAAAAGCCTTTTATATCGCGACAACAGGGCGTCCAGGTCCTGTCTTGATTGACATTACCAAAGACGCAACCATTGCTGAAACTGAATACGAGGGTTACCCTAAAACGATAAAAATGCGCTCATATCAACCTGAAGTTCAAGTTGATGCTGAGCAGATTAAAAAAGCAATTGCAATCATTGAAAAGGCTAAAAAACCTATTATTTATTCAGGTGGTGGCAGCGTGATTGGCAATGCTAGTAAAGCCTTAACAACCCTGACGCACAATACTGGATTTCCAATCACACAGACGCTAATGGGTTTGGGTGCATTTCCTGCAACAGATAAACAGTCTTTAGGTATGCTGGGAATGCATGGTACGTACGAGTCAAACATGGCAATGCATGATTCAGACTGTATTATTACTGTGGGCGCAAGATTCGATGACCGCATTACTGGAAATTTAGAAAAATTCTGTCCTTACGCAAAAATCATTCATATTGATATCGACCCTTCCACCATTGGTAAAGTGGTGGGTGTTGATGTTTCTATTATTGGACAAGTGAACGATGTGTTGCAGGCGCTTATTCAGAGTCTGGATACTAAAAAACTAGAAAATATAGACTCGTGGTGGAAGCAAATCAATGACTGGCGCTCAGTAGACTCTATGGCGTACAGAACCAAACAAGGTGTGATTAAGCCACAAACAGTTATTGAAGCATTGTATGAAGTGACCAAAGGAGAGGCTATTGTTACTTCTGACGTAGGTCAACATCAAATGTGGGCGGCGCAGTACTATCCATTTGACAAGCCGCGTCGTTGGATTAATTCAGGCGGACTTGGAACCATGGGGTTCGGTTTGCCAGCAGCCATGGGTGCAAAATTAGCAGACCCTGATCGAGATGTAGCCTGTGTCACCGGTGACGGTAGTATTCAAATGATGCTACAAGAGTTGTCAACTATGTTGCAATACCATACACCCGTTAAAATCATTAATATTAATAATGGCTATTTGGGTATGGTACGTCAGTGGCAAGAGTTTTTCTATGAAAAACGTTATGCCATGTCTTATATGGATGCTTTACCTGATTTTGTGAAGTTGGCTGAGAGTTATGGTCATATCGGTATTCGAGTGGAGAAAGAAGCCGATTTAAAGCCAGCACTGATTGAAGCGTTCAAGCAAAAAGACAGAACAGTATTTATCGATATTTTGACAGACCCAACTGAAAATGTATTCCCAATGATTCCATCAGGTGCAGGACATCATGAAATGTTATTAGCAGGACGTGATGAAATGGCTTCTACGAACGATTCAGGGTTAAACTTGGTATAGCTATGAGGCATATTATTTCAGTAATGTTAGAAAATGAAGCCGGCGCTCTGTCTAGAGTTGCCGGGCTTTTTTCGGCACGCGGCTTTAACATCGAGTCATTAACTGTGGCAGCTACCAATGATCCTACATTGTCAAGAATGACAATTGTGAGCGTTGGTGATGATAATATCATTGAGCAAATTGTAAAACAACTTGAAAAACTCATTGATGTAGTCAAAGTAATAGATTTGACAGCAACAGAGCATGTTGAACGTGAGTTATTATTAGTTAAAATTGACGTTAATCCAAACACACAAGCAGACATTGATCGACAAATTGATCAGTTTTCAGGCAAGATTATTGATGTGTCAGAAGATACTTATTTGATTGAAGTTGCAGGACAAAGTAAAAAAATTAATGAATTTTTAGATTCGCTAGATGCATCTAAAATTCTAGAAGTTTCAAGAACAGGCGTAACCGGCGTTTGTCAGAAAAGAGAAGGTTAATTACACAAAGAGGAAAAAATGAATAGATATTACGATAAAGATGCAGACTTAAACATTATTAAAGGCATGAAAGTTGCAATTATTGGTTATGGTTCACAAGGCCATGCTCAAGCAAATAACTTGCAAGATTCTGGTGTAGAAGTTGTAGTTGGATTGCGAGATGGTTCTGCCAGTGCACAAAAAGCAACAGGTTCTGGTTTAGCTGTTAAGTCAGTAGAAGATGCAACCGCTTGGGCGGACCTGGTAATGATTTTAGCGCCTGACGAATTTCAAGCTAAAATTTATACGGATAATATCGAGCCAAATCTTAAAGAGGGCGCAACACTGGCTTTTTCACATGGTTTAAATATTCATTATGAAATGATCACTCCAAGAGCAGATCTTAATGTGATTATGATCGCACCTAAGGCGCCAGGCCATACAGTGCGTTCAGAATTTGAAAAAGGCGGCGGTATTCCTGATTTAATCGCTGTACAACAAGACATGTCTGGCACAGCAAAAGACATTGCATTGTCTTACGCATCAGCCATTGGTGGTGGTCGTACAGGTATTTTAGAAACTTCATTTAGAGAAGAAACAGAAACAGATTTATTTGGCGAGCAAGTCGTTTTATGTGGTGGTACAACAGCATTAGTCCAGGCAGGTTTTGAAACCTTGGTAGAAGCAGGTTACGAGCCAGAGATGGCGTATTTTGAGTGTTTACATGAGTTAAAACTTATCGTTGATCTTATGTACGAAGGTGGCATTGCTAACATGCGTTATTCAATTTCAAACACAGCAGAATACGGTGATGTAACACGTGGACCGCGTATTGTAACTGATGAAACTAAAGCGGAAATGAAGAAAATTTTGGGCGAAATCCAAGATGGTTCATTTGCTAAAGAGTTTGTGGCTAATGTTGGTGATTTACCAGCACGTCGTGAAGTTCAGCGTCAGCACAAAATTGAGCAAGTGGGTGAGTCACTTAGATCAATGATGCCTTGGATTAATAAAATCGTCGATCAAAGTAAAAACTAGGAAGGCTTTATAAATATCAAAACGCCCAACTCAGTTGGGCGTTTTTATTTATCCAGGCTGAACAATATAGCGCTATAATCTCAACATGACAGTTAAAAAAGTAAAGAACACCCCTCAAGGGAGTGTTAAAAAAAGAGGGGTTTATTTATTGCCCAATGTTTTAACAACCTTTGGTTTGTTTGCAGGGTTCTTTGCTATTATTCTTGCTACCAAAGGCCAGTACGCCGATGCTGCAATTGCTATTTTTGTAGCCATGTTGTTTGATGGGCTTGATGGCCGTGTGGCACGTCTTACCAATACTCAGAGCTCATTTGGTGAGCAGTATGATTCAATGGCGGATATGCTTTCATTTTGTGTGGCACCAGCTTTGTTGGTGTATTTTTGGCAGTTCTCTGACTTGGGTAAAATTGGCTGGCTAGGTGCGTTTGTTTATACCGCTGCTGGTGCACTGCGTTTGGCTCGGTTTAACACTCAAATTGGTGTTGAAGATAAGCGTTATTTTCAAGGTCTGCCTTCACCGGCAGCGGCAGCATTGGTTGCAGGCATGGTTTGGACCAAGCAAAGCATTGGTGTAACCGAGTATGATCAGTACCTAACATTGGTGAGTTGGATTATCTTAGTGGGTGCTGGTGTACTAATGGTGAGTAATATTCGTTATTACAGTTTTAAAGAAATCAACCTAAAGGGTAGGGCGTCTTTTAAGTTGTTATTAATTGCGACATTAATCATTATTGTGACAACCTTATGGCCCAGTGCAATTTTATTTGTGTTTTTCTTGGCTTATGCTGTATCAGGCTTAATCATGACCATGGTTGAAGTAAGGAAGAAGCGTCAAATGAAAAAACGAGCAAAAAACGCTTAATATTGCTTTATAATGCGCATTATGAGTTATCAAGTTACAACCTTTCGATTTAAGCAAAGCATTCTCTTGTCTTTGTTGTTACGATTATTGCCATAAGGCATAATCTACTTACGCGTATGACTGAAAAGTCCCGCACCTCAAAACTGAATATAACAACATAAAAACATAGGAGGCTTGATATGCCTGACAAACTAATTATTTTTGATACAACGCTTCGTGATGGTGAGCAATCACCCGGTGCATCGATGACCAAAGATGAAAAAGTACGTATTGCCAAAGTATTAGAAAAAATGAAAGTAGATGTGATTGAAGCAGGTTTTGCCATCGCATCACCGGGTGATTTTGCAGCAGTTCAAGCCGTGGCTAATGCCGTACAAGACTCAACTATTTGTTCTCTTGCTAGAGCGCTAGATAAAGATATTGATCGTGCAGGTGAGGCTTTAAAAGGAGCTAATTCAGCTCGAATTCATACGTTTATTGCCACCAGTGATATTCACATGAAAATGAAGCTAAACATGACACCAGATCAAGTGGTGGAGCAAGCAGTTCGTGCTGTTAAACGCGCTAGAAAGTATACTGATAATGTGGAATTTTCACCCGAAGATGCAGGCAGGTCCGACGAAGATTTCCTTTGTCGTATTATCGAGGCGACGATTGCCGCCGGTGCAACGACGATTAATATCCCAGATACCGTGGGTTACAACATACCGCACCAGTTTGGCTCTACTATGAAGTCACTAATTGAGCGAGTTCCAAATTCTGACCAAGCGGTTTTCTCTGCGCATTGTCACAATGACTTAGGTCTGGCTGTCGCCAATTCTTTGTCAGCTGTACTGAACGGCGCTAGACAAGTCGAATGTACGATTAATGGTTTAGGTGAGCGCGCTGGCAATACTTCGCTAGAAGAGTTGGTAATGGCAGTAAGAACACGACAGGATGTGTTTGATTGTGATACCAATATTGATACCACTCATATTTTGACAGCGTCACGTCTAGTTTCTAGTGTGACTGGTTTTATCGTGCAACCCAATAAGGCCATTGTCGGTGCAAATGCTTTTGCTCATGAAGCAGGCATTCATCAAGATGGTGTTTTAAAACATCGTGAGACTTATGAAATTATGCGTGCAGAAGATGTTGGTTGGAATGCTAATAAGCTGGTCATGGGTAAGCACTCAGGTCGTAATGCCTTTAAAGTGAGACTAACCGAGCTCGGCGTAGAGTTTGATTCTGAAGAAAGCCTTAATGATGCTTTTAGACGATTTAAAGAATTGGCCGATAAAAAGCACGAAATTTTTGATGAAGATCTACAAGCTTTGGTATCAGAAACACAAACTGAAGCGAGTGAATCAATCAAATTGGTGTCTTTAAAAGTTTGCACTGAAACCGGTGAAGAAAATACCGCAACGGTTGTTTTGTCTGTTGATGATAAAGAACAAACTGCTACTGCAAAAACCTCAGGTGCAGTGGATGCTACTTTTAGTGCTATTAGCTCATTGGTGGACTTTGAGATAAATCTGCAATTATATTCAGTCTCTAATGTAACCCAAGGCACAGATGCGTTGGGCGAAGTCAACGTACGTCTGGAGCATGATGGGCGCATTATTAATGGTCAAGGTGTTGATACAGATATTATTACCGCCAGTGCCAAAGCCTATATTCATGGTTTGAATAAAATCATGGCGGCTACTGATCGGGCTCATCCTCAGGTATGAGTGAAGCACTAAGATCACGCTATTTAGAAGCCTTAGGCGTACCTGAGTTTTTGTACGCTGAAGACAAGCCCGAAGATGTCGATGCGCAAAAAATCACCACACTGTGTTTGGTCATTGAAACACAAAATTCGCGCTCGTTTTGTCAGGCTGGAAAATACCAAGATTTTTTATTAAAGATGTTGAGTGCTATTGGTTTACAGCAACAGGATGTAACTTGTGTCAGCATTAACACTGATGATTTAAGCCGGACACTTGGTCAATATAATGCTAAAACAGTATTACTAATGAGTAAAGATCTAAAGTCACCTTCTGAGCAACATTTTATTGCGCATCACCCAAGTGAAATCTTAGTGAATGAAAAACTCAAACGTGAAACTTGGGAAGTTTTAAAAAAGATAAAAACATGTCTAAAGTAGATTACACCTTAAAAGGCTATGATCGCCCCAAGCTTGCCACCCCTAATGGCGAAAAAAAATTACTCATGCATTCATGCTGCGCCCCTTGTGCTGGTGAAATTATGGAAGCATTGGCAATCTCAGAAATTGATACAACGATTTTCTTTTACAATCCTAACATTCACCCCACTGAAGAATACGAATTACGCAAAGAGGAAAACATTCGTTTTGCGCAAAAACTCGGTATGCCATTTATTGATGCGGATTATGACAAAGACAACTGGTTTGATCGCACTAAAGGTCAAGAGAATGAGCCCGAGCGTGGTGAGCGTTGTACCACGTGTTTTGACATGCGTTTTGAAGTGACTGCACAATATGCACAAGACCACGGCTTTGACCTTATTTCATCAACGTTGGGTATTTCACGCTGGAAAGACATGAATCAAATCAATGGTTGTGGCGCTCGCGCTGCTGAGCCATTTAATGATATTAGTTATTGGGATTTTAACTGGCGCAAGCAGGGCGGTTCATCGCGCATGCTAGAGCTATCTAAGCGAGAAGAGTTTTATCAGCAGGAATATTGTGGCTGCGTGTATTCACTACGTGATACCAATCGTTGGCGTGCGTCTAAAGGTCGTGAAAAAATTGAACGCGGTGTAAAATTTTATCAACAAGCCATGGACAAACTGTCTGTTCAAACCAAGGTTTAGCCTAATAAGTACAACAACAATGCCTTTTGTGCATGTAGGCGATTTTCAGCCTCACCCCATACCAAGCTTTGCTTACCATCAATCACATCGGCACTCACTTCTTCACCACGATGCGCGGGTAAACAGTGCATAAATACCGCATCTGATTTGGCCTGAGACATTAAATTTGTATCGACTTGAAAATCTTTAAAGTCTAATTCGCGTTTTTTCTGTTCAGCTTCTTGTCCCATGCTAGCCCAGACGTCGGTCACCACTAAGTCTGCATCGCTACAAGCGCTATTTGCATCTTTGCATAAGTTGATGTAATCAGCGTACTGATCAACAAAACTTTGATCTGGTTCATAACCTTTAGGTGTGGCAATATTAAGCGTAAAGCCAAAAGCTTTAGCTGCTTGCATATAGGTGTGACACATGTTGTTGCCATCNCCAATCCAAGCTACTATTTTGCCTTTAATNGAACCGTTATGCTCTTGATAGGTCATCATGTCAGCCAATAATTGACAAGGGTGTGATTCATCTGATAGGGCGTTAATAATAGGTACCGATGAATAATCAGCAAATGTATTGATGTCTGCGTGCGATGAAACACGCAACATAATGCAATCGACCATTGAGCTAATAACAACCGCACTGTCAGTAATGGGTTCGCCACGACCTAACTGAATATCTTTGTCTGATAAAAATAAGGCATGGCCACCGAGTTGTGTCATACCTGTTTCAAATGAAACTCGAGTACGAGTAGATGATTTATCAAAAATCATGGCTAAGGTCTTATTTTTCAAGGCATTAGAAATCTCACCAGCCTTATGCTGTTTTTTTAAGGCAATGGCCTGATCAATGATTTGTTGTAAATCATCATTCGTTAAGTCGTCTAGATTGATAAAGTGTTTTGTCATGTTGATATCTCCGTTTATACGGTATCGATTAGCTCACAGACTGTGTTGATAATACTATCAGCCTCGGCTTTGTTAATAATTAATGGTGGTAACAAACGAATTGATTGCCCTGTAATATTAAGTAGTAGTTTTTTATCAAGGGCTGCCTTTAATAAACTTGAACAATCTTGGTTAAGTTCAATGGCTAGCATTAATCCCTTACTACGTATTTCCACCACTTTGTCTGAATTCATTAGCTTTGATTTAAAGCCAGATACTAGATATTCACCCATTTGTATGGTGTTGTTAAGAATGTCGTTTTTTTCAATAACCTCAAGCACTGTCAGCGCTGTTTGACAAACCAGAGGGTTGCCACCAAAGGTAGAGCCATGTGAACCAGGCTGAAACAAGGTGGCCGCCTTACCTTTGGCTAGGCAAGCACCAATTGGCACGCCATTACCCAAGCCTTTGGCTAGGGTTAAAACATCAGGGGTAATGTTGTTGTGCTCGTGAGCAAATAACTTGCCAGTACGGCCGATGCCTGTCTGCACTTCATCCAGTATTAGCAGCCAGTCATTAGCTTGGCAAATATCTTGCACTTGATTAAGGTAATCGTCAGCTGGAATAATTACGCCACTTTCACCTTGAATAGGTTCCAACATAATGGCCACAATATTGGCATTATTTACATGTGCCGTAATGGCGTCAACATCGTTAAAGTCAACATGAATAAATTCACTCACCAAAGGTGCAAAGCCGTTTTGTACTTTTTCATTACCAGTAGCTGAGAGGGTTGCCATGGTGCGACCATGAAAACTTTGGTTAGCTGTTAGAATAACAGGATTATCAATATTATTAGCCCGCCCGTGTAAGCGTGCAATCTTGATAGCGGCCTCATTAGCCTCAGCGCCAGAGTTGCCAAAAAAGGCGGTATCCATATCAGCTAATTGGCATAATTTTTTAGCTAAGGTTTCTTGGTGTTGAATGTGATACCAGTTACTGGTATGTAGTAGTGTGCCAGCCTGCATTTGGATGGCGGCTGTAATATCTTTGTGGCAATGACCTAACCCAACCACACCGACGCCTGATAAAGCATCTAAGTATTGATCACCTTTAGTATCTGTCAGGTAGCAACCTTCACCTTTAACAAAGGTAACTTCAAGGGGTGCATAATTTGACATTAAATAAGACATAATTTTTTAGTGTATTTTTAACTTGGCCACTAAACAAAAAAGCCCCAAACGGGGCTTTTCTTACCAATCAGAATTCTGATTATGATTGGTATTGTAAAGGCGGTGCCATTTGGTTATCAATTTCAGCTAACTCTTTTTTGTAGCCTTCATAGAAAGAACCTGCTGGTGGATTAACCCACTCTTCATATGAAAAACCGTTTTCATCTGTATGAGTTTTAAAAGTATTTTGTAGTGCGATTCTTTTTGCGCTTAATTCATTGGATTCTTGACTAACTGCGTCCATGTTTATCTCCTAAATGTAGAATAAGTAAAAAGAGTAATTATAACCTCAAATAGCGCATTGTGGTGTTTATTATTTACCGTAAATGGTGATAAATACTTTACAATCCGTTCAAGTTTATGTCACAATTAAGTTGAATATTTTTTAATCTGATAAGGAGCGTTTATGCAATTAAGTATTTCTGGTCATCATCTCGATATCACCGAGGCAATCAAGCAACATTCTATTGAAAAATTATCTAAAATTAAACATCACTTCGATCACTTGATCAATATTAATATGATCTTGGAAGTTGAAAAGGATGTGCAAAAAGCCGAGGCAACCATTCATGTCAGTGGAGCAGATTTATTCGCTAAAGCTGAAAGTGATAATTTATACGCTTCTATTGACCAGATGGTTAATAAACTAGATTCACAAATTAAAAAGCACAAAGAAAAATTAAACGACCATAGAAAAAACTAAGGGTTGACTAACCCAGGGTAAGCCCTGGGTTTAAAAAAAAGGAACATTAATTCAATGTCAGAAGTTGAAAACACTTCTTTCGAAGCTTGCCTTCAGAAACTGATGACGTCTCTGGAGGCTTCTTTGTATGAAGAAGCCACCGCTCAACTTGCCAACTTACATTCGGCTGAAATTGCTCGCCTATTAGAAGGTGTCTCACCCAAAGACAGAACTAAGCTTTGGGTTAATATTGATCCAGGCACACAAGGGTGAGTATTCTTAAAGAGCTTAGTGAAGATGTACAGTCTCAACTTCTCAATGAAATGGATGTTGATGCTATTGTAAAAGCCACCGAAGGCCTAGACATGGATGATTTGGCAGATATTGTGCCAGAGCTACCAGAATCAGCATTACACAATCTACTTCTAACATTAGACCACAAGCATCGAGACCATTTAAAGCACGTTTTATCTTATCCTGAAGATTCAGCAGGTGGGCTCATGAATATCGATATCATTACAGTGCGTGGTGATGTAAATGTGCGTACTGTGATTCGTTATTTGCGCTTATTAAAAAAAATGCCAAATGACACCGACAAGGTGTTTGTGGTGGATAGGGCTTATAAATATTTAGGCTCGATTCATATCTCCACTTTGTTAACCAACGAGGCAGAGCAAAACATTAACCCGTTGATTAATAAGACGCTCAAGCCTATTTCTGCAGACATGTCTGAAAAAAAGTGGCGCATTTATTTGAGCAGCGTAACTTAATTTCAGCGCCAGTGGTAGATGAAAACAATCAGTTAATTGGTCGTATTACCATTGATGATGTGGTTGACGTGATTCGTGATGAAGCCGAACATTCAGTGATGTCAATGGCGGGTTTGGATGAAGAAGAGGATGTGTTTGCACCTATTATGCAAAGCTCTAAACGTCGCAGTGTTTGGCTTGGTGTTAATTTAATTACGGTGTTTATCGCGGTATTTTTTATCGGATTATTTGAAGCCACATTACAAGAGAAGATCGCCTTAGCAATTTTGATGCCGGTGGTTGCCTCTATGGGCGGCATTGCTGGCACCCAGACCTTAATTTTGGTTACGCGCGGTATTGCTACTGGCAGGGTGACCAGCTCTAACCTTAAAGTGCTGATGAATAAAGAAGTAGCCATTGGTTTTTTAAATGGTGTTGTATGGTCGGTTGTTATTGCACTTGCGACTTACTTTTGGTTTGAAGATGTAATGCTTAGCCTTGTGATTGCTTTGGCTGTTATTGTTAATCTAATTTTTGCTGCTTTTTCTGGCGCATTCTTACCCTCACTACTCATCAAGTTCAAAATCGATCCAGCCCTTGCAGGTGGTGTCATTCTTACCACGATTACTGATGTCATTGGTTTTGTGGCTTTCTTGGGCTTGGCTTCACTGGTCATCTAAAAATTCGCCCTTTGAGCTGGTATAAATATGCCGTTTTTATTTAAAAAATACAACACTGTTAAAGGCAAAAAAGTCCAACAATTTTTATTGGACGAGGCTAAATTATCATCGCCTGTATCACAAAAACTTTTGTCTAAAAATAGAGTGTTTGATGACCAAGGAAACATCCTTAAAAACGGACAAATCTTAAAAGGTGAATACATACAAGTAGCTGTATTTGAAGGCCACACAAGAGGCTTAAAACCTATGTTTGAAGTGCAAGATTTTGCTGTATTTGATAAGCCGTCAGGGGTAATGGTCCATCCCACACGAAAAACTACTGAATATTGTTTACTGGATGAAATTAGGCATCATTTTGGTGAACAAGCAGATTTAGCACACCGTATTGATGCTGAAACATCAGGCTTAGTATTAGTCGCTAAAAACAAGCATGCAAGCAGAATCTTAAAAACCATGTTTGAAAATAGACAATACGAAAAGTCATATTTAGCCTTGGTAAAAGGCCATTTGCAAGATAATATTACAATTGATGCGCCAATATCAAAATCAACAGGCAGTATCAATATCAAAATGACGTGTGATAACGAATCTGGAAAAGCGTCAACAACCCACATTAAGTCACTGAAGTTTAACAAACAAGATGACACAACCTTGGTTGAAGCCATACCTATTACTGGCAGACAGCATCAAATAAGAGTGCATTTGGATTCGATCGGGCATACAATCTTAGGTGATCCAATCTATGGTGTTGATGATCAGATAGCTGATGAATATTTAAGAAAGATATTGCCAGATGAAAAGAGGATTGAATTGACTGGTGCAAAAAGATTAATGCTTCATGCAAACAATCTGTTATTTGTTTACAAAGATAAAGAATATGATATTACTTCAAAATTTAGCAAATTTTACGAATAAGCTAAATTTTGTTAATCAGAAATCTTTGGTGGAAATATCGTTAGCTTCTAGCCAAGTTCTGAATTTTGTTTGAATTTCTTCTAGAGTTTTTTGATTATCTGCCTCAAAACGTAATACTAAACATGGCGTAGTGTTAGAAGGGCGAACCAAACCCCAGCCGTTAGGATAATCCACTCGTACGCCATCAATGGTGATAATGTTAGCACCTTCAAAGCTCACATTTTTAGCAAGCTTGTCCATTGCCTCAAACTGCTGGCCTTGCTCATCAAAGTGAATATTGATCTCAGGCGTGTTGATACTATCGGGTAAATCGGCAAAAACTTCGGCGCAAGTTTTATCGGTTTTTGACATAATTTCTAATAATCTTGCACCGGTGTAAAGTGCATCGTCAAAACCGTACCAGCGCTCTTTAAAGAAAATATGACCACTCATCTCGCCACCGAGTGCAGCACCGGTTTCTTTAAGTTTAGCTTTGATAAAGCTGTGACCTGTACGCGACATAATTGGCTCACCACCATGTTCAGCGATGTCTTTTGGTAGTAAGGATGAACACTTAACATCAAACACGATTTTGGCGCCTTTATTGCGTTCAAGAATATCTCTTGAGTAGAGAATCATTTGGCGGTCTGCCCAAATAACATTACCTTTATTGTCAATAAGACCGAGTCGGTCGCCATCACCATCAAAAGCAAATCCCATGTCTGCGCCGGTATCTATTACTTCTTTGATAATATCTTCAAGGTTATGTAATTTCGAAGGGTCAGGATGATGGTTAGGGAAGGTGCCGTCAACTAAACAAAATAGCTTAGTGACTTTGGCGCCGAGTTGTTCAAAAAGTTTAGGCGCAATATTGCCAGCAACACCATTACCTGCATCCACAACAATGTTAAGTGGTTTGTCGAGTTTGATGTCTGATTTGATACGATCAATATAATCTTGTTCGATATCAACTTTGGTTGAAGTACCATGACCCGTATTGAAATCATTATTAACAATACGTTGATAGAGTTCTTGGATGCGATCACCTGAAAGGGTTTCACCGGCAATCATAATTTTAAAACCATTATATTCTGGTGGATTGTGTGAACCAGTAATCATCACCCCTGAAGTGGCAGCTTTGGTATACGTGCCGTAATACACCAGCGGGGTAGGCACCATGCCAATGTCAACAATATGGCAGCCACTGGCTTTAAGGCCGTCTTTTAACGCACTCATTAGCGTCAATCCACTGAGGCGTCCATCGCGCCCAACCACAATACCACGCTCGCCTTTAGCGACAGATTCACTACCAATGGCAAGGCCGATTAGTTTGACTGCTTCAGGAGTGAGTTCTTGCTCAACAATGCCACGAATATCGTAAGCTTTAAAAATAGATTGTGAAATAGGCATAGTGATAAAATGAATTCAAATAAATGGTTTATTTTAATCACAAAGAGTACATTAAATGAAAGAACAGTTTGAAGTAATTGCACTTGAGAATGAAACGATGACACTGAAAGTCAATCGTTCAGGCGGTTGCCACAGTTGTTCGGCTAGTAGTGGCTGTGGTACAGGTATATTGGCTAATTACTTTGATCATTACACTGTGTTTAATAAACCTTTACAAGATGGAGTAACCGTTGGTGATTTTGTCACTTTAGAGATTTCATCGGCTGAATTATTCTCACGTGCTTTTATGCTTTATATTTTTCCAATCCTAGCGTTATTTATTGGCAGCTATATTGGATTGCATCTAGACTCTGCAAATGAATTGTGGCAAATTAGCCTTGGAATCACAGGATTTATCGGCGCACTTTTACTGACGAAATATTTTGTAAAGTAGGCTTTCAAAGCGCTGTAAATTTGGGATAATCGATCTATTTTTATAAACAAATTTCGTTTATTATGCCAAATCAAGATATCGATCCGTTAGAAACCCAAGAATGGCTAGAAGCCTTTAAATCTGTCGCTAAAGTCGAGGGCGATGACCGAGCAAAATTCTTATTAAATCAACTCATGGACATGGCGCATCATGAAGGTATGGATTTGCCAACGGGTGTTAATACATCGTATTTAAATAGTATTGCCTTAGACAAAGAAATTGAAACACCAATTAACGCTGAGATTGAAGAGAAGATTTCAGCGATTATTCGTTGGAATGCGATGGTGATGGTGGTTAAGGCTAATCAGTTGCCTTACGAGTTAGGTGGGCATATTGCTTCGTTTGCATCCAGTGCAACGTTGTACGAGGTTGCGTTTAACCATTTTTATCGTGGCCCTGATGCTGATCAAGGTGCTGATTTAATCTTCTTCCAAGGCCATATTTCTCCAGGTATTTATTCTCGTGCTTATTTAGAAGGTCGTATTACTGAAGAGCAAATGTTGTTGTTCCGCCAAGAGGCGGGCAAAGATGGTTTGAGTTCGTACCCACACCCGTGGCTGATGCCAGATTTTTGGCAGTTCCCAACGGTATCGATGGGCTTGGGTCCGATCATGGCGATTTACCAAGCACGTTTTATGAAGTACCTTCATCACCGTGAAATTCAACAAACTGACAAACGTACCGTTTGGGCATATTTAGGCGATGGTGAAACCGATGAACCAGAATCACTGGGCGCTATTTCAATGGCTGGCCGTGAGAAATTAGACAACTTGGTATTTGTAATTAACTGTAATTTACAGCGCCTAGATGGCCCAGTACGTGGCAACGGTAAGATTATTCAAGAGCTTGAAGGTATGTTCCGTGGTGCGGGCTGGAATGTCATTAAAGTAATTTGGGGTGGAAAGTGGGACGAGCTATTGGCTAAAGACACTGACGGTTTACTTAGAAAGCGCATGGAAGAAGTGGTGGACGGTGAGTATCAGGCTTATAAAGCTAAAGACGGTGCTTATGTACGTAAGCATTTCTTTGGTAAATACCCTGAATTATTGGCGATGGTTGAACACATGAGCGATGATGAAATTTATCATCTAAATCGTGGTGGTCATGACCCTTATAAAGTATTCCAAGCTTATCATGCTGCTAAAGCATGTAGCGACAAGCCAACGGTTATCCTAGCTAAAACTGTTAAAGGTTATGGTATGGGTGAAGCAGGCGAAGGCCAAAATACCACACACTCACAAAAGAAATTAGGCTTAGAGCAAGTGGAGATTTTTGCCAAACGCTTTGATGTGCCGGTAACTAAAACTGACGTTAAAGAACTTAATTTTTATAAGCCAGCCCCTGACAGCGAAGAGATGATTTACATGAATGCTCAGCGTGAAAAGCTGGGCGGCTCTTTACCTGTGCGCTCGTTCGAATTAGAAGATTTAAAAGCACCAGAATTAGATGTATTTAAAGCTCTATTAGAATCTAGTGGTGATCGTGAAATGTCAACCACTATGGCGCTTAATCGAGTCATGACTTTATTGGTACGTGACAAGCAGCTTGGGCCTAAGATTGTGCCAATTATCCCTGATGAGGCGCGTACGTTTGGTATGGAAGGTTTGTTTAGACAGCTGGGTATTTACTCGGCTTCTGGCCAACTTTACCAGCCGGAAGATTCTGATAAGGTCATGTGGTACAAAGAGGATATTAAGGGCCAAGTATTGCAAGAAGGTATTAACGAGGCAGGTGCAATCTCTGATTGGATTGCTGCAGCAACAGCCTATGCAACACACAATACCACCATGATTCCGTTCTACATTTATTATTCTAAGTTTGGTTTCCAACGTGTGGGTGATTTGGCTTGGGCAGCAGGTGATATGCAGGCTAAAGGCTTCTTGATCGGTGGTACAGCAGGACGAACCACCTTAAATGGTGAAGGTTTGCAGCATCAAGATGGTGATTCACATTTGGTGGCTAATACCATTCCAAACTGTGTTTCTTACGATCCGACTTATGCTTACGAATTAGCCGTTATTATTCGTAGTGGTTTATTTAGAATGTATGAAAAACATGAAAATATTTTCTATTACATTACCACCATGAATGAGCTCTACACACACCCTGAAATGCCAGCAGGCACGGAAGAGGGAATTATTAAAGGCATTTATCCATTGAAAGAAGTGGGTACTGGTGACAAGCAAGTGCAGTTAATGGGTTGTGGTACGATTTTAAGAGAAGTTGAAAAAGCCGCACAAATGCTTGCAGATGACTGGGGGGTTAAATCTAATATTTGGTCAGTGACCAGTTTTAATGAACTTACGCGCGAAGCACAAGCAATCGATCGAGTTAATCGTTTTAGTACAGACGAGCCAAAAATTCCTTATATTACTCAATGTTTAGCAGGCGCTAAAGGTCCAGTGATTGCAACCACTGACTACATGCGTAACTATGCTGAGCAAGTGCGTAAGTACATTCCAGGTCGCTATGAAGTATTAGGCACGGATGGCTTTGGTCGTTCTGATTCACGTGAGGCACTTAGGGACTTCTTTGAAGTTGATGCAAATTACGTGACTGTTGCCGCTCTTAAAGCTTTGGTTGACGAAGGTGAGATGGACGGATCAGTTGTTGCACAAGCGATTGAAAAATACGGTATAAATATAGATAAGCCAAACCCAATGACGGTGTAGGGATAATTCTTAAATAGGGGGAAAGAATGACAATGACACAAGAAGAATATTTAGAAACACTAAGATCAGGTGCGAGAATGAAGTTTGAGGACTTAATTGCACTGATTGACGATGATTACAACTACACGCCAGCATCATTTACCAATGGTGAAGTTGAAAATACTGCCGATGAAAACCAAGGTAGTGCTAAGTTATTTTGTTTTGCTGCCATTCATCAGCTCTCACAACTAGAGACACTACATTGTTTTGGTCAATATTACCAAGATGTACTGAATACACCTGAGAGTGATTCTCATGGAAATATTCGTAATTTTATGACTTATGGTTGGGAAGGGCTAAAGTTTGAATCCCCTGTTTTAGATAGAAGGTAATACCGCTAATAATGTGGCGGTCGATCATTGGTTATCTGGGCGCCAGATTCTGAGTTATCTTTAAGCTGATCTATTTTTCCTGATAAATGTTTGATCATTTCTTCTAATTCATCAATTTTTTGCATTTGACGAAAGACAACTTTGTTAAGCTCTTCGATTGTGTGATCAAGAAAGGCAAATTTTTCTTCTAGCTCGATTAGTTTTTCACTCATACTTTATCCTTTGTAAATTTACCACCATATTCGTAATAACTCAATCCGATTAGTACAAGAATGATACCGCTTAGTTGGGTGCTTGTTAGGGTTTCATTATTAAGGTTTGCACCTAGTAGTAATGCAAATATCGGCGTAATGAGTGGCACAATGCCCACCACCCTTACACTGGTATGTCGAATTAAATAGTAGTACGACATAAAGCCAATCACCGAGCCGAATAGTGCTAAATAACCAATAGATAAGGCGGCTTTAAATGTTGTCGTTGGGATAACGCCTTCGGTCAAAGCCCAGCTTAAAATAAACAATGGCACACTGACAATAAGTGCGCCAGTGGTGGTTTCTAGTGCAGAAATAGAAGCGTTAACTTGTTTAAGTTTAACTGATATGAAGGCTTGAAAAGCCATTGCAAAAGTAACAGCTAACAGGCCCGTTATCATTTCAGTTGAAATACTTAATGTTTGCTTAAAGATAACAATCAGTCCAATTAAACCCAGTAATAATCCTGCTATTTTATGAAATTTAAAGAAAGACTCTTTGAGTAGTAGTAAAGCAAATATGCCAGTAATAATAGGGGTTAGTCCAAACACAATAGAAATAATACCTGAAGGAACTGTTTGCGATGAATAGTACACCAAGCTCATGGTGGTAAAGATGCCCATTCCTGCGTAAAAATAATTATTGATGGCAAGTTTACTGGTGTTTAATTTTTGTTTTTTAATCCACAATAGTAACAAACAAATCATTAGCCCAATTAGCATTCTAGAGGCAACAGCAAAATTAAAATCTGAGCCTAGTGTTGACCACACGATGGCAAGTGGTGTGGTTGACCAAATGGCAACAACGGATAGAAAGACTAAGTAGATTGGCATAATTAGAAGATTAAATAAGAAGTTCCTCGATAGATAAAACAAAAAAGCCACCGTTAAGGTGGCTTTAGTTTAGAGTATTAATCAGATGATTATTTATCTAAAAGTGCTTTACGAGATAACTTGATACGGCCTCTGTCCAAACCTAATACTTTAACCTCGATTTCATCACCTTCTTTTAAGTGATCTTCTACTTTTTCAACACGCTCGTGAGCGATTTCAGAAATATGTAACAAGCCATCTTGATTAGGCATGATGTTAACAAAGGCGCCAAACTCAACAATTTTCATCACTGTACCTGCGTAGACTTTATCCACTTCAGGTGAAGCAGTAATTTCTTTAACCATTTGTACGGCTTTATCAAAAGCTTCTTGATTGCCAGCAAAAATATTAACATTGCCCTTATCATCAACATCAACATTAGCACCAGAAGTTGAAATAATGCCTTTAATGGTCTCTCCACCTTTACCAATTAGATCACGGATTTTGTCTGTGTTAATTTTGATAACGGCTGTTTTAGGTGCATTTTTGCTTGAAGTGTTTGTCTCGCAAATAACTTGGTTCATTTGACCCAAGATATTGAGTCTTGCTTCTTTTGCTTGTTTTAATGCGATTTCCATAATCTCTCTGGTAATGCCCTGAATCTTGATATCCATTTGTAAAGCGTTAACGCCACGAGAAGTACCTGCTACTTTAAAGTCCATATCGCCTAGATGATCTTCATCACCTAAGATATCAGTTAATACGGTAAACCTATCGCCTTCTTTAACTAAGCCCATGGCAATACCAGCAATCGGCGCCTTGATTGGTACGCCAGCATCCATTAATGATAGTGACGAACCACACACACTAGCCATTGATGAAGAGCCGTTAGATTCTGTAATTTCAGAAACCACACGAACCGTATATGGAAACTCTTCAATTGTTGGAAGACAGGCGGCAATACCACGACGTGCTAAACGACCATGGCCAATTTCACGACGACCTGCACCACCCATACGACCTGTTTCACCTACAGAGTATGGTGGGAAGTTGTAATGTAATAAGAAGTAGTCATTTTGACGTTCAGAAGATTCTAATTTTTCAATTAACTGCGCTTCACGCTTAGAGCCTAGTGTTGTTACCACTAATGCTTGCGTTTCACCACGAGTAAATAGTGCAGAGCCATGCGTGTTTTCCAACACACCGGTTTCAATTTTTAATTCACGTACTGTGTTATTGTCACGGCCATCAATACGTGGCTCGTTGCTTAAAATGCGCTCACGTACCGTTGATTTTTCAACTTTCTTAAAGTATTTAGAGACTTCTTCAGCTGAATGACCATCTTCATCATCACTGACTAACGCTTCAAGTGCAGCAGTTTTAATTTCACCTACTTTAGCGTAGCGATTCATCTTTTCTTTGATTTGGTAAGCATCATTAATTTGTGCACCGAATTGTGACTGAATGTCACCCAATAAAGCTTCATTCGTTGCTGGCGCTTGCCAATCCCATTGCTCAGTGCCAACTTCGGTAGCAAACTCAGCAATGTTAGTGATCGCTACTTGGAATTGTTCATGTGCGTACATTACCGCACCCAACATAACATCTTCAGATAATTCAGATGCTTCTGATTCAACCATTAATACTGCCTCGTCTGTACCGGCAACGACCATATCTAAATCTGAATTTTTTAGTTCAGAGTAGGTTGGATTAAGTGTGTATTGACCTTCTGTGTAGCCTACTCTGGCGCCACCAATAGGGCCATTAAAAGGAATACCAGAGATTGAAAGTGCTGCTGATACACCTAGCATTGCAATCATATCTGGGTCGACTTCAGAATTAGCTGAAATTACGGTAATGATAACTTGTACTTCATTAACGAAACCAGCAGGAAACAAAGGTCGAATAGGGCGGTCAATTAAACGACATGTCAGGGTTTCTTTCTCAGTCGCTCTTGCTTCACGCTTTAAAAATCCACCAGGGATCTTACCAGCAGCGTAAGTTTTTTCAACATAGTCTACTGATAGTGGAAAGAAGTCTTGACCAGGCTGTGTTTCTTTAGAGGCAACCACAGTCACCAATACTTGTGTGTCATCCATACTTGCTAGTACAGCTCCGTGTGCTTGTCTGGCGATACGTCCAGTTTCTAAAGTGATTGTGTGTTTGCCCATGGCAAAGCTTTTTTTTAACGATATTCATTTCCATGAAAAATCCTCCGTAAGATAAATAGGCAACTCTTCACGTAGTAAGTTTTGACTATTGCAGGTTTATAAAAG
>AJXC01001787.1_pt1 | contig 21383 bp, 26 predicted proteins | sample 404948 | NCBI WGS metagenome assembly AJXC01 (sample SAMN02954314, study PRJNA77837) | marine metagenome | biome: aquatic; feature: Guaymas Basin Hydrothermal Plumes; material: sea water; isolation source: Guaymas Basin Hydrothermal Plumes and Background water depths 1600, 1775... ... | reverse complement strand
CTAGTAATGTGGCTTGAATACTGAGATCTTGCTTTAACTGAGGAATATCTTGACGTGTAAACATAAGTAATTATTTTTGTTTTTTAAGGGATTTTTTCTTAGCTTTTGCTGCAATGATTTGACTAGCATGATCGCCAATATGTTCTTCGCCACGGGCTTTAGCCAGCTGCACTTGACGCTCTCTTTCACGATAACGACTAACTTGGGTGTCACTACGTGAACCATGACAACGCGGGCAAGATACGCCTTTTTCATAATGCGGATGTTGCTTATCTTCATCTGTAATCGGATAACGGCAAGCATGGCATTGGTCGTATTGACCTTGCTCCAAGTTATGCTTTACGGCAACACGATCATCAAACACGAAGCACTCACCTTCCCACAAGCTTTGATCTTCATCCACCTCTTCTAAGTATTTTAAAATACCACCGTGTAGATGATAAACCGTGTCAAAACCTTGAGACTTTAAATAAGCCGTTGATTTTTCACAACGAATACCGCCGGTACAAAACATCGCTACTTTCTTACCACGATATTGTTCTAAATTATCTTTAGTGTAAGTTGGAAACTCTCTAAAGGTTTCAGTATTGGGGTTGATAGCACCTTTAAAACTTCCAATTTCATATTCATAATTATTACGGGTGTCAATCAATACTACGTTAGGATCACTAATGAGTGCGTTCCAATCCTGGGGAGCGATATAAGTACCAACTGAAGACAAAGGATCGATGTGCTCAACGCCTAGCGTTACAATTTCTTTTTTAAGCTTGACCTTTAATCGCTTAAATGGGGTAGTTTCACTGTGAGAAAATTTAATCTCTAGATTGTCAAACCGGCCATCATCTTGCAAAAATTGGATAACACCATCAATCGATGCTTTTGAGCCTGAAATCGTGCCATTTAAGCCTTCTAAAGCCAAAAGAATCGTACCTTTAACCTCTAACTCGACCATTAGCTCACGCAATGGGGTGCGAAACGCTTCAAAATCGTCTAATCGCACAAATTGATATAAGGCGCAAACAGTGAACATAACAAATTTATTGAATAAAAAACCACTATTTTACTGTATCGATATAATCAATGCCAATAATACACATAGGTCAAGCAAGTATAATAGAGCTCTTTAATATTCGCTCTATACGTGCTCGACTCTATTCAATCTCCGCAAGATATCAAGCAACTGGATTTAGACCAACTACAATCCTTAGTGGATGAAATACGTGCGTTTCTAATTGAAAACATTCAAAAAACAGGTGGTCACCTTGCGCCTAACCTTGGTACAGTTGAATTAACCGTTGCCATGCATTATGTTTTTGACACGCCTGATGACAGCTTTGTGTTTGATGTGGGGCATCAAGCCTACACCCACAAAATACTAACAGGTCGAAAAGATAGAATGCCCACACTAAGAAAAAAAGATGGCTTGAGTGGCTTTACCAAGCGTAGTGAAAGTGAGCATGATGCATTTGGTGCTGGACACTCGTCCACTTCAATCAGTGCAGCGCTGGGTATTTCCATCGGCAACAAGATCAATCAAGTTAATCACAAATCCATCGCGGTTATTGGTGATGGCGCGCTGACTGGTGGCATGTCGTTCGAAGCACTCAATCATGCCGGTGATTCAGACGCCGATTTACTCATTATTCTGAATGATAATGATATGAGTATTTCTAAAAATGTGGGTGCGATGAACAAATACCTGACCAAGCTTATTTCTGGCAAGGTGTACTCCACCATGAAATCTAAGTCCTTAGGTTTTTTAGAAAAAATGCCAATGATTCATGAGTTTGCCAAGCGTTCAGAAGAGCACCTTAAAGGCATGGTATTGCCAAGCACCTTATTCGAAGAATTAGGCGTGGATTACTTTGGCCCTATTGATGGTCATGACCTGCCCATGTTGGTTAAAACCTTGCAAAATCTAAAACAGCTAAAAATGCCTAGGCTGCTACACATTATCACCAAAAAGGGCTATGGCTTAAAAACCGCAGAAAATGATCCTTGTAAATTCCATGGTATCGCTCCTGCTGAAAGCAATAGCTCTACATTACCAAGCTATAGTTCTGTTTTTGGCCAATGGTTACTCGATACTGCATCTAATGATTCAAAATTAATGGCCGTTACCCCAGCCATGTGTACTGGATCAGGCATGAGTGAATTCGAAATACAGTTTCCTGAGCAATATTTTGATGTGGGTATCGCTGAACAGCATGCCATTACTTTTGCAGGCGGTCTAGCCACTCAAGGCTTAAAGCCTGTGGTTGCAATTTACTCAACTTTTTTTACAGCGAGGTTATGATCAGCTAATCCATGATATTGCACTGCAAAATTTAAATGTGTTATTTGCTATTGATCGTGCTGGCTTGGTGGGGGCCGATGGCGCAACACACGCAGGTAGTTTTGATTTAAGCTTCTTAAGGTGTATCCCTAATTTAATAATTATGGCGCCTAGTAATGCCCTTGAAATGTATCAAATGCTAAATAGCGCTTATCAGCTTGATGGTCCAGTTTGTGTGCGTTATCCCCGAGGTGCTTCTTTAATTAAAGATTACACTAGTGACAATACAATAGAAATTGGCAAAGCTAATGTTGCTAGAATTGGCAAAAAAATCGCAATCTTTGCCTTTGGCACAACACTTGACCAAGCACTCATTGCAGGAGAAGATCTGGATGCAACCGTCGTTGATATGCGTTTTATTAAGCCTTTAGATGAGTCCTTGATTTTAGATCTTTCTAAAACACACCAGCAACTCATTACAATTGAAGATAATGCAATTACAGGAGGTGCTGGAAGTAGTGTTAGTGAATTATTACATGCACATAAAATCAATACAACGCTCACCTTGTTAGGGCTGCCGGACAGCTTTACTGAGCAAGGCTCACAAGAAGAGCTATATACTTTATACGGCTTAGATGCAGACGCTATTATTCGGGCCGCACAATCATGAAAAAAACACTTAAACGATTAAGTCCCAATCCGGAAACTTTAAAAAATCACAAATATTTAGGTTGGCTATCTGAGCATTTACATGATCGTAGTTTGTGGAATTTTAATCGACGATCTATTTCTAAAGCATTTGCAGTAGGCTTGTTTTGTGCCTTTATTCCTGTGCCTTTTCAAATGATATTGGCAGCGCCAGCTGCAGTTATTTTCTCGGCCAATTTACCTTTATCAGTCGCCTTAGTGTGGATTACCAACCCAGTCACCATGCCACCCATTTACTACGGATGTTATAAATTAGGCGCCTGGATACTAGGTGTTGAAGTTCAACAAGACTTTGTTATGTCGCTAGAGTATGTTTGGGAAGTGTTTGGGGTTATTTGGCAGCCTTTCTTGCTGGGCTGTATGGTTGTTTCTGTTGTCAGTGCTTTTGTTGGCTATTGGGCAATTCAGCTAATCTACCGCTTTAAAGCTTATAAAAGAGCTAATCGTTAAACTAACTGTGTTTTAATTGAGATCGTATTTGCGCTTCTAACTCGTCAACCAAACTGGCATTCTCAATTTTAGAATGTGTTTTACCATTGATATAAAGTAAGTTTGGACTACCACCTGTTAGACCTACAGAAACGGCTTTCGCCTCACCTGGACCATTAACCACACAACCAATCACTGCCACATCAATTGGATCAACAATATCCTCAAGGCGTGATTCTAACTCATTAACCACCGAAATCACATCAAACTTTTGGCGTGAACAAGACGGGCAAGCAATGAGATTAACGCCCTTCTTACGTAAATGCAGAGATTTTAAAATATCAAAACCTACTTTAACTTCGTCCACTGGATCAGATGCTAACGACACACGAATAGTATCGCCAATACCTTCAGAAAGCAATAAACCCAAACCAATAGCAGACTTCACCGTACCTGCTCTAAATGAGCCAGCTTCTGTAATACCTAAATGCAATGGATTATCAATTTGTGAAGCCAGTTGTTTATAGGCAAACACGGTCATGAATATTTCAGAGGCCTTAAGAGATATTTTAAAATTATCAAAATTAAGTTTATCTAAAATATCAATATGTCTAAAGGCTGATTCGACCATAGCCTCTGGTGTTGGCTCGGTGTATTTTTTTTGCAAATCTTTTTCTAATGAGCCGGCGTTAACGCCAATTCTAATAGGAATGTTATGATCTTTAGCTGATGCTACCACCTCTCGAACCCGATCTGCTCGACCAATATTTCCAGGATTAATACGTAAACAATCAGCACCATATTCTGCCACTTTAAGGGCGATTTTATAGTCAAAATGAATATCGGTAATCAGTGGGATACTAGCTTGTTTTTTAATTTCTCTAAAAGCTTCTGCAGCTTCCATAGTCGGTACTGAGACACGCACCAAGTCTGCACCAGCATCTGCAATCGATTGAATCTGCGCAAGTGTCGCTTCAACATCACAAGTATTTGTATTGGTCATACTTTGTACAGAAATTGGTGCATCACCACCAATGGCAACATCGCCTACAAAAATTTGTTTAGATTTCCTTCTACTGATGGTATGGATGGGTTTCATGGATTTTCTCGATTATAAGTTTGCATCACTTCATCTAAGTTTTCTAACATTTGAGGTGTTTTTTGTTTGCTCTTAATAGGTGTAATGACAATAGGGATCGTCTCTACGGCTTGTGCGATTTCAGGTTCACTAATCACAATCAAGGTTGATTTGGGTTTTTCTAAACTTTGTTTATGATCAAGATACCAATAAGCAGCCACACTCATCAACAATACAAACAAAACCCATAATTTAAACTTATTATTACTTTTCTTTTCTCTAGGATAGTAATCAATTCCATCTATCATGTTTGTGTGCGTTTGGTTTTATCTACCACCTTTCCTGCCAATTGGCCGCAAGCTGCATCAACATCTTCACCGCGGGTTTTACGAGTCATTGTACGGATACCGTTATTAAATAAAACATCTTGAAAAGCTTCAATTGTAGCTGTTTTTGAAGTTTTATATTGGCTTTCTGGAAAGGGGTTAAAAGGAATTAAATTCACCTTAGCTGAAACGCCTTTGAGTAATTTTGCCAATTGCTTGGCTTGACGAATACTATCATTTACCCCTTCTAACATCACATATTCAAATAAAATATGTCGCTCTTGAGTGCCTGAAGTCAAGTAATTTTGACAGGCAGCCATTAATTCATCAATAGGGTATTTTTGATTAATTGGCACCAACTCATCGCGTAAAACATCATCGGCTGCATGTAAAGAAATAGCCAAGCTCACAGGCGTTGTGTCTGCCATACGTAATAAAGCAGGTACAACACCTGAAGTTGAAATAGTTACTTTGCGTCGTGATAAGCCAAAAGCCCAATCATCCAAAAGCAAATCACAAGCATCATAAACTGATTTTTCGTTCAACAAAGGTTCACCCATTCCCATAAACACCACATTAGAAATGCGCTTACCTTTATTACTTAAATATAGCTGGGCAACCATAACTTGACCAATAATTTCAGCAGTTGTTAAATTACGGTTAAAACCTTGCGCACCAGTTGAGCAAAAAGTACAAGCCAAAGCGCAACCAACCTGCGACGAGATACAAAGTGTGCCTCGATCTTTTTCAGGAATGTAAACCGTTTCAATGTGGTTATTTTGACCTAAATCAATAACCCATTTAATTACGCCATCGAGTGAAAAAATCTGCTTGGCAATATTCGGTAATTCTAAGGTCGCCACTTCACTCAATTTTTCCCTAAGACCCTTACTCAGATTTAACATCTGATTAAAATCTAACTGATCTTTATGATAAACCCATTGCATAAATTGCTTGGTTCGATAAGGTTTTTCACCCAATTCAGCAAAGAAATTGTTTAGAGATTCTTGAGTAAGATTAAGTAGATTAATGGTATCTTTCATAAGCAAAATAGCACAGACGATGCTGTGCTATTCTTTAAAATTTATAAGTAATATTTAGCGTGTTCTTGGGTAAACACCATCTTTACCAAAGAAATATTCAATCTCAATTGCAGCATTTTCAACTGAATCAGAACCATGCACTGCATTTTCATCTAATGAGTCGGCAAAATCTGCACGAATAGTACCAGAATCTGCCTCTTTTGGGTTGGTAGCACCCATAATTTCACGATGCTTAGCCACAGCATTTTCACCTTCTAACACTTGAACCATGACTGGGCCAGACATCATAAACTCAACCAATTCGCCATAAAAAGGACGATCTTTGTGCACTGCATAGAAACCACTCGCTAAATCAGTATCTAAATGTAGCATTTTTGCCGCTACAATTTTAAAACCAGCCTGTTCAAAACGAGAATAAATTTGGCCAATAACATTTTTTGCAACTGCGTCTGGCTTGATGATTGATAAGGTGCGTTCCATTCAATACTCACTATTTAACATTAAATAAAACGTTTATTTTACCAAATTTTAGGTATAAAAAAAGCACCTATAAGGTGCTTTACATTAAAAACAGTAACAATCTTAGTTGTTTACTGCTTCTTTTAATGCTTTACCTGCTTTAAAGGCAGCCACTTTAGAGGCTTTAATCTGTATAGATGCACCTGTCTGTGGGTTACGACCTGTGCGCGCTGCACGATCTCTAACAACAAAAGAACCAAAGCCTGTTAACTGTACACCGTCACCACTAGCCATAGCACCAGTAATTGCGTCTGTTGTTGCGTTAAGTGCACGACCTGCGTCTGCTTTAGAAAGGTTTGCTGCTGATGCGATTGCATCAATTAATTCTGATTTGTTCATTTCTTCTCCTCGAAAGTTTATTAAAAAATACTAAATGCTAAAGGTTTACTACATAAGGAGGTAAGAGAATGAAAAACTATCTAACATTGATTGCTAACCTCCAACATCTAGCCACCCCAATTATAAGGAAATATTTGAGCAATATCAACAAATTTCAGAAAAAAATCAACCTTACTTATTGTTTTCTTTCATGGCTCTTTGTTTGTCTCTTTGCCAGTCTTTTGCTTTAATATCTTGACGCTTATCATGGTCTTTTTTTCCTTTAGCTACGCCAATTTCAAGCTTAACCCGACCTCTTGCCCAATATAATTTAAGCGGAACAACAGTCGCACCTTTTTGGTTAATCTTGTCTTTAATTCGATTAATTTCTAAGCGGTTTAACAATAATTTTCTCGTGCGAGTAGGATCGGGATTTACATGAGTCGATGCATTTGCCATTGGAGAGATGTGTGCGCCGAATAAAAACAGCTCATTATTTTTTAAAATAACATAGCCTTCTTTGATTTGTACTTTATTATCACGCAGGCTTTTAACCTCCCATCCTTCTAAAGAGAGTCCTGCTTCGAGGCTTTGTTCGATAAAATAGTCGTGTCGTGCTTTTTTATTAACGACGATCGTATTTGAACTTGATTTAGATTTTTTGGATTTTTTACCCATAATAGTTACCGACTGATATTACCCATGCATCAAATTTCTAAAAGTGCGATTGTGCCCTATTCTTGTGAACAAATGTACCAACTGGTTAATCAGGTTAATGACTATCCTGAATTTCTCAACTGGTGTTCATCTGCCTCCATTTTAAATCAAACTGATGGCGAGATTACCGCTTCGGTGAGTATTAAAAAAANCGCTTTTAATCAAACTTTTACCACCATTAACACGCTCACAATTAACCAGCGTATCGATATGCAACTCAAAGATGGGCCCTTTAATCATCTTAGTGGTGCTTGGATATTTACTGCACTAAGCGACAAGGCTTGCAAAGTCGAGCTTGAATTAGAGTTTAACTTCTCTTCTAAAATCGTTGATATGGCCATTGCTCCTATTTTTACTTCGATTGCCAACTCTCAACTTGATGCATTTGTCACTCGTGCAAAACAAATTTATGGCTAGTAATATTGTCCTCTTTAACAAACCGTTTGGTGTGTTGTGTCAATTTAGTGGTGAGGATAAAAATCTATCTCACTATATTGATATTAAAAGCATCTACCCTGCGGGACGATTAGACAAAGATTCAGAAGGCTTAGTCATTCTTACCGATGATGGAAAGCTACAACATCAAATTTCACATCCAAAATTTGATAAAGAAAAAACCTATATTGTTCAAGTTGATGGCCAAATAAGTACAGAAGCTATTGATCAGTTGTGTCATGGTGTGGCACTCAAAGATGGCCTAACTAAACCCGCTAAAGCTTTAATCATCGACGAGCCTAGCTGGGTTTGGGATAGAACCCCGCCAATACGAATAAGAAAAGATATTCCCACTTCTTGGATCGAGTTAAAAATCACCGAAGGTAAAAATCGACAAGTTCGACGCATGACGGCACATGTTGGCTTTCCAACACTCAGGCTTATTCGTACTCAAATTGGCGACTGGAAACTCAATAACATTAACCTTGGAAAGTATGAACACCTTTGAATTAGCTTTTAATGCATTAATGTGTGATAACACCCTTGATAAAATTAAATTGGTTAATCGGCTTCATGCATTAAAAGAGCAGTCGACACTTAACTATCAAAGTGAATATCTGATTTCTCCCGTTAAAAATCCAGGTAGGCCGATAAAACCAAACTTAGTCAGGTTTCAATCTATCCCCAAAAGGGATAAGTCTGATCTCGGCTTTATTAAAACCATTCATGCTATTTGTCATATTGAGTTTAATGCTATTAATTTGGCGCTAGATGCTGTGTATCGATTTCAACACATGCCTGATACATTCTACCAAGACTGGATTCAAGTCGCTTTTGAAGAATCACAACATTTTCAATTGCTGAATAACTATCTTGTTGAATTGGGTTATCAATATGGTGATTTTGATGCACATAATGGCCTGTGGAAAATGACCCATGAAACTGATTATGATGTGCTTGCTAGAATGGCGCTGGTACCTCGTGTACTAGAAGCCAGAGGCCTAGATGCGACACCCAAAATTCAAAAGCGTTTTAAACACTCTAAATTTGAAAAAATGGTGGATATTCTACAAGTGATTTTTAATGATGAAATTGGCCATGTAAAAATTGGCAATCATTGGTTTCATTATCTTTGCCAACAAAGAGGTTTGGACTCTATGCAAACCTTTGATCGACTCGTCAAAAAACACATTGGTGAAAAACTGCGTGGACCTTTTAACATCGAAGCACGAAAATTAGCAGATTTTTCAAACCAAGAACTTAAATATCTACAAGCTCTATAGTATTATTTTAATCCACTCAGCCAAGTGTCAATTGTTTTAACCAGTACTTGAGAACTGCCGTTTTCCTTGTAATAATGATCAGCGCCTTTAATGACTTTTTGTGCATTTTGCTTATTGCCAGAAATATCCATTAACGCTTTTCTAGATTCGGATAAACGAACAACACCTGGAAAATCTCTCTCACCATAAATATCTAGCACTGGTTTTATCATAATATCCAACGGAAAACGCTTAATGACTTTTTGTTTGTAATCTGTTGCACCCATACCAATGCCCACATAAGCATTAATCTTGTCATCGCCATATTTGTCAAAATAACTCATTGACATATGCGCACCACAACCATGAGAAACCAAGACAATATTATCAATACCATGCTGTTTATAAAAATCAATGGCCGCTTCAATACGCTCATGCGCATAAGGGAATATAGGCACATAATCATAATAAGTTGCATTTTTATCTAACACTGGCATTTGTACCGAAAGCGTATGCCAACCTTTTTCTGCCAAACCAACCCTAAGCGGCTTGATTGTATTGGACCAATTCGCATGATAACCACGAGAATGCAGGATAATAACGCCACCTTTAGGGGTGTCGGTATCTGACTCCATATAAATACTAAAAACTTCTTTATCTTCTGCGAGCGGAAGGTATTCAACATCACCATCCATCACCGCTTCTTCGATTTCTCCTATCATGCGTGTTTCACGCTCAAAGTCTGGTTTATCATTGGTAAATTGGTTAAAAGTTCTCTGCAATACAGAAGGATCAAAATCTCCAATTTTTGACAGACTTGGAAACTTAGGAAAATCATCCAAACTAAATAAAGCAAAACCTGCTTGTGATAACATTAAAGTTAAGGTTACTAGTATTTTATTCAACATATTTCTCTCTCAATTTTTCTAAAGCTACTTTCGCTTCAGGGTGATTATTGTTACTGGCTCTGTTGAACCAATAGTAGGCTTGTTTAATATCGCCTTGATCTAAAAACAACGAAGCCAGATTAAATTGCGCATACTCATCTTCTTGTTTGGCAGCACTTAACCACCAATCATACGCCTTTTGCGTATCCTTCTCAACACCTCTACCTTCATAATAGAGCATTGCCAACTCACTTTGAGCGTAAGGCAAGCCTTGTTTAGCGGCTTTATCAAACCAAGAAAAAGCAGTTTTTTCATTTTTTGTTGCACCTAAGGCATGTAAATAACTCAGGCCAATATTATTCTGCGCTGCAGCATGACCAGCATCTGCGGCTTTCAACATCCATTTAAAAGCGTCAGTATTACGCCCACGCTGGGAGTAATCATAACCAATTTGATACCAAGTATCGGCTGGATCACCAGCNACAACGGTTAAATTTAAGGCAAAAAAAAAGGGACGCTATTAACGCCCCTCTCTTCAAACTAATGGTCAACAACTATTTAGTTGTTAAGCCCAACAATTTCCAATCATTCATACCACCGCGGTAGTATTTGATCTTACTTTGTGGGTAACCCATCGTCAACAATGCTCTAATTGAAGCTGGAGACTGACCACACCATGCGCCATTACAGAACAAGTATAAAGTCTTAGCGTTGTCATAGTTTAATACGCCGTCCATATCTTTAACACCAAACGTGCCTGTTAAGATATCTACAACTGCCATAGGATCTTTGGCTAATGCCTTAGAATTAAGCTTTGTAAATGGAACGTTTACTGAGTGTGGGATTGTACCTTTCTTAACCCAACCCGGTGTACGTGCGTCAACAACCAATACTGAAGTGTCGCCATTCGCAGAATCACGTGCTGCATGAATCACATCTAACTCAGTTACTGTTTCAACTGCCGCTGGTGCAAATGGTTCAGTTGGCTGAATACAGAATGGTGGACAAGGACGTGAAGTCTTTGCAAATGCCGGATCAACTAAGTTGCCGCTATCTGCATTACGAGAAATACCCGCAACTTCCAACACGCCTGAAACGATACCAACTGGTTTAGCCTTCTTTACTGCAGAAGAACCGTTATTCCAGTTATGGTCCGCACCTAAATAGTCGGCTTGAGCGCCTAAAGCAAATGTCGAAGCAACTGCCAATACTAATAATTTAGTTTTCATAATAATCTCCTAAAGTTAAAAAAGGCGCTTACAAGTAAGCACCTTTTAAATCAATTATTTAGTTGTTAAACCTAAAGATTTCCAAGCGTTCATACCACCACGGTAGTACTTAATCTTGTTTTCAGGGTAACCCATCGTCAACAATGCTCTAATTGAAGCTGGGGACTGGCCACACCATGAACCATTACAGAACAAGTATAAAGTCTTAGCACCGTCGTAATCTAATACGCCGTCAAGATCTTTAACACCAAATGTTTCAACCATCAACTCAACAACAGCCATAGGATCTTTGGCTAATGCCTTAGAATTAAGCTTTGTAAATGGAACGTTTACTGCGTGTGGGATTGTACCTTTCTTAACCCAACCCGGTGTACGCGCATCAACAACCAATACTGAAGTGTCGCCACCAGCAGAATCACGTGCTGCATGAATTACGTCTAGTTCAGTTACTGTTTCAACTGCTGCAGGCGCGAACGGTGCTGTTGGTTGAATACAGAATGGTGGACAAGGACGTGATGTCTTTGCAAACGCTGGATCAATTAAGTTAGCGTTATCTTGGTTACGTGAAATACCCGCAACGTCCATAACACCTTTAACGATACCAACTGGCTTAGCTGTTACAGCCGTTGATGCTAATAATGCTACTGATGCAGCACTTACTACTAATGTTTGAAGTTTCATACTTCTCTCCTCTTTATATATAAAAAATAACTCATTATTGAGTTGTTATTATTAACCCCCTCAGGAAGACAAGGGATAAGAATTCTGTTGTTAATTAATCGCAGCTCGGCTCTTCTTCCAAGTTATGATTAGCGAAGAAATCCATTACACATTCTTCTTTTTCGTCGTCTTCTTTACCGTCACAAAAATCTTGTGCACCGTCACGAATAACTTGTTTCTGTGGTTCTGTCGCATTAGCACCTAGTGCTGGAATGTTGGCGAATACATTAAAACTTAATAAAAATCCAAATAACATTACTAATTTTTTCACTACTCTCTCCTTGTTTTTATTGCCCAAAATTACTGTTATACCATCACCGTCAATGATTACAAGTTTTTTTTGACTATTTGAATATCATGATATACTAATAATTAAGCGTTCATTATGAACAATATCAAAAAAANAACCCTTATTTAATCCAATTCATCCATCGCTTGGTTGGCAAGATCATCGGCCATTTCATTGCCTTCGTCGCCACTATGACCTTTAACCCAATGCCAGTGTACATTGTGCCTTTCATTTGCCTTGTCAAGCTGTTGCCACAAATCAACATTTTTCACTGGTTTTTATTGGCAGTCCTCCAGCCTCTTAACTTCCAGCCTTTAATCCACTCGTTAATGCCGCTCATGACATATTTAGAATCGGTATATAAATCGATATCAATCGTACTTGACTTGATGGCTTCTAACGCTTTGATGGCCGCCGTTAATTCCATACGATTATTGGTGGTGTCTTTTGCACTACCTTTGAGTTTTTTATCGTGATCACCATATCGAAGCCAAACACCCCAACCGCCAATACCCGGATTACCTCGACAACCGCCGTCAGTATAAATAATTATTTTATTCATCGATATTCGTTTGTAGCCAATATTCTAACAATGCTAAATGCCAAAGACGCGAGCCATTCAGTGCGGTCATATAGTGCTCTGGTTGGTTAATCACTTTTTGTACAAAATCTTGATTATAAACACCTCTATTAATGCACTGAGTTGAATTGAGAATGTCAGCCATAAAGTCTAAAAACTCACCACGTACATATTTAAGTGCCGGCATAGGGAAATAACCCTTTTTGCGATCAATCACGCTATCGGGCAATAAACCACGGGAAATTTGTTTAAGTGGATGTTTACCCTCTTCACTCATCTTTAAACTCGGTGAAATGCTCAGTGCATGCTCCACCAATTGATAATCCATAAAGGGTACGCGGGCTTCTAAGCCCCAAGCCATGGTCATGTTATCGACGCGTTTAACCGGGTCGTCTACCACTAAGCGGGTAATATCAGTACGAAAAACTTTATCCATAAACTCATCAGCATTGGCTTTGGCAAACTCTTTATTCAACCAATCTTCAGTATGGTTGCCAGAGTGATATTGTTGATTAACAGTTTGTAAATACTCTTCATAAGGTCGATCCACATAATGTTTGGTAAAGCGTTCTACCTCGGTGCCTGATTCGGCTTGCATGCGTGGATACCAAAAATACCCCGCAAAGGCTTCGTCAGCGCCTTGCCCTGAAAGTACCACTTTGATCTGTTTGGATACTTGCTCTGAGAGTAAGTAAAAAGCCACCGCATCTTGACCCACCATTGGCTCTGCCATATTAGCCACCGCTTCACCCAAACGTGGCAATACTTGCGAATTACTCACCACGTATTTTTCATGTGTGGTGTTAAATTGCTTAACAATTTGATCAGAATATTCAAACTCAGAACCCGCTTCATCATCAATATCCTCAAAACCGATTGAGAAAGTGCGAATGTCTTGATGCCCCGCTTCATGCAGCAAGCCCACCAATAGTGAAGAATCTAAACCCCCTGATAGCAACACGCCAATGGGTACATCAGCAGCATTCATTCTTTTAAGCACGGCCTGGGTTAGTAATTCATGCGTGCGTTCAATATGCTCATCATCACTGAACTCAGATCTTTGCGCTCTAGGCTGCCAATAAATTTTTTCTACCACTTTGCCTTTAGCATCAATCGTCAAGGTGGTGGCTGGTTTGATTTTATTCACCCCGTTTAAAATGGTATTAGGCGCAGGTACCACACCATGTAAAGACAGCTGCTGCTGTAGTGCGACCGAATTAATACCCGTATCAGCACCAACAGCCACCAAGGCTTGAGTGTTAGAAGCAAAGCTAAAGGCTTGGTCAGTCAAACTAAAATACAAGGGCTTAATCCCCATACGGTCGCGTGCAACAAATAGCTGATTGGTTTTTTGATTCCAAATACAAAAAGCAAACATACCGTCTAAATGAGTGACGCAATCCTCACCCCAAAAATGGTAGGCTTTAATAATGACTTCGGTATCTGAATGTGAGAAGAATGTATAGCCTTGTTTGATTAAATCTTGACGTAAAGATTGGTAATTGTAAATCGTACCATTAAAAACCAATACCAGATCTAACACCTTATCCACCATGGGTTGCGATGCGTAGTTTGATAAGTCAATAATACTAAGACGTTGATGACCAAAACCAATTTTATCTTCTGACCACTGCCCAGAAGCATCCGGACCACGCCTAGCGATCTTGGACATCATCGTGCTTAATGTTTCAGACTGAACTGACTTATGATCAAATCTTAGTTGGCCGCAAATACCACACATATCAAACTTAGAGAGAATGTAAAATAAGGCTATTTTATCAAGTAATAATCAGGACTTTAGCGTAATGGCACAAACACTCTACGATAAATTAATGGCGGCACACGTAGTGCGTGAAGAGGCAACCACAGCGCTTATCTATATTGATCGACAGCTGATTCATGAAGTTACTTCGCCTCAAGCCTTTGAAGGCTTGGAAATGGCTGGCAGAAAGCCTTGGCGTCTTGATGCTAATTTGGCTGTGCCGGATCATAACGTACCCACTACAGAGCGCTCAAGTGGTGTTGCCGGCATTGAAGATCCAATTTCAAAACTACAAATCGAAACCTTGGATAAAAATTGCGAAATATTCGGTATTAATGAAATTACCATGAACGACGTGCGCCAAGGCATTGTGCATGTGGTCGGCCCTGAGCAAGGCGCCACCCTGCCAGGTATGAGTATTGTCTGTGGCGACTCACATACTTCTACTCATGGCGCGCTCGGCGCATTGGCTTTTGGTATTGGCACTTCTGAAGTTGAGCATGTACTCGCCACCGGTTGTTTGTGGCAATCTAAATCTAAGAATTTAAAAATCGAAGTGAGTGGTGAATTAAATGAGTTTGTTAGCGCCAAAGATGTGGCACTCTATATTATTGGCCAAATCGGCACAGCAGGTGGTACCGGTTATGCTATTGAGTTTGCCGGTACAACCATTCAAGATTTAAGTGTTGAGGGGCGTATGACACTTTGCAATATGGCCATTGAAGCCGGCGCACGCGTGGGCATGGTAGCTGTTGATGATAAAACCATTGAATACGTTAAAGGTCGCCCAATGGCACCAACAGGCGATGAGTGGGATAAAGCTGTCGAATATTGGCATACCTTACATTCTGACGAAGACGCTCATTTTGATCAGATTGTTCGTATTAACGCTAAAGATATCAAACCCCAAGTTACTTGGGGCACCTCGCCAGAAATGGTCATTGGGGTGGATGGTATTGTGCCTGATCCAGATAAAGAAACCGACCCAGTTAAAGCGGAAGGCATTCGTAATGCGTTAAGCTATATCCATCTAAAGGCCAATACACCAATCAACACAGTGAACATTGATAAAGTCTTTATTGGCTCTTGCACCAATTCTCGACTTGAAGATTTACGTGTGGCGGCTGCGGTCACAAAAGGCAAACACATTGCTGATAATATCAAACTGGCTTTAGTGGTGCCCGGCTCAGGCTTGATTAAAAAACAAGCAGAAGCCGAAGGTTTAGACAAGATATTTACCGATGCAGGGTTCGAATGGCGTGAAGCTGGATGCTCTATGTGTTTGGCCATGAATGCTGATAAATTAGAGCCTGGGGAGCGTTGTGCATCGACTTCTAATCGTAATTTTGAAGGTCGCCAAGGTCAAGGTTCATTCACGCATTTGGTTAGTCCTGCGATAGCAGCGGCCAGTGCGATTGCCGGTCACTTTTCGGAGGTTGAATAATGCAAGCTTTTAAAACATTAACATCTATCACCGCACCACTTGATCGCGCCAATATCGATACCGATGCCATCATCCCTAAACAGTTTTTAAAATCGATTAAACGCTCTGGCTTTGGCCCTAACTTATTTGATGAATGGCGTTATCTTGACCATGGCGAAGTCGGTATGGACAACACCAAGCGCCCACTGAATAAAGATTTTGTGCTTAATCAACCAGAATACCAAGGCGCAAAAATACTACTTACGCGTGAGAACTTTGGTTGTGGATCCTCTCGTGAGCACGCACCTTGGGCGTTAGAAGATTATGGCTTTAAAGCGATTATTGCACCAAGTTTTGCCGATATTTTTTATAACAACTGTTTTAAAAATGGCCTTTTGCCGATCGTGCAAGACAATAATGTTATGGATGAATTATTTGGTTTTAAGGGTGAAATCACCATTGACCTTGAATCACAAAACATCAATGCCAATGGTAAAAAATATACTTTTGAAGTAGATGCTGAGCGCAAAAGACGTCTGCTTAATGGTTTGGACGATATTAGCCTCACACTGCAATATGAAGATGAGATAAAATCATTCGAAACCACTTACTTTAAAAAATATTCTTGGCTAAACTAATTTTAGACCCGCATCGGGTGTGGGTCTAAAAAAGATAAAAAATATGATTGGACGACTCAGCGGAAAAATTCTAGAAAAAAACCCACCTGAAATCTTGTTAGAAGTGGGTGGTATTGGCTATGAAATCTTGTGTCCGATGTCGACTTTCTACGAAATGGGTGCTGACACAAACTTGATGTTACATACGCATCTTCAAGTTAAAGAAGATGCGCACACTTTATATGGCTTTATTTCTAAAGACGAAAAAACCTTATTTAGAGAATTAATCCGCGTTAATGGTATTGGCCCTAAAGTAGCGCTTGCCATTCTTTCACATTTAAACATCGCCTCGTTGATGAATGCAGTTGCCATGGAAGATGATGTACTACTAGCAAAGACCCCAGGCATTGGTAAAAAAACAGCCCAAAAACTCATTGTCGAGCTTAAAGATCGATTAGAAAAAATAGAACTCAGCAATACAAAATATCAAAAAATTACAGCAAGCAATACTAATCCAAATACTCAAAAAGCGGCTCAAGCGTTACAAGCGCTAGGCTTTAAAGTGAAAGAAGCTGATAGAATGCTAAATGCTATTAATGATGACACACTAACAACCGAAGAATTAATTCGTCTAGCCTTACAAAACAAGTAAGCCCTCACAAAATTTAAGCTTGCTATAATCAAGCTATGTTTAGAATATTCATGGCTTTGATTTTTCTACCCATCTTGGCATGGGCACATCCTGCAATGGAATTAGAACAGGCCTACCTCGATAAAGGTAAAGACTACACGCCCAGAACCCAGCATCTTGACAAACAAGGTCGGGCTAAATTCGTCAATCATTTAATCTTAGAATCTTCACCTTACTTATTACAGCATGCGCATAACCCAGTCAATTGGTATGGGTTTTCAGATGAGGCCTTTGATAAAGCTAAGGCAGAAAATAAGCCAATTTTTATTTCCATTGGTTATGCCACTTGCCATTGGTGTCACGTCATGGAAGAAGAGAGCTTTGATGACGTCGAAGTAGCAAAATTCCTCAATAAACATTTTATTTCCATTAAGGTGGATCGTGAAATACGCCCTGATGTGGATGCAACTTATATGAACGTGTCTCAATTGATTAACGGCTCAGGTGGTTGGCCACTTAATGCGGTGATATTGCCAGATGGTAAGGCATTTTTTGCAGGTACTTATTTTCCTAAACCTCAATTATTAGACATACTTTCACAAATACAAAAGCTTTGGAAAAATGAAAAAGATAGCGTTATCAATCAAGCCAATCAGATTGATAATATCTTAAATAAAGTCGAGACTAAAACGCAGGGTGATATTGATAAATCTATTATCCCTAAAGCGATTCAAGCCTTACTAAGCAACTTCGATGAAATGGAAGGTGGTTTTGGAGAAGCGCCAAAATTCCCACATGAGTCTATGTTGTTGTTACTGATAGACGAGCAAAAACGCAACCCAAATGATGAACAACTCAACGCCATCACTACCACACTTGACATTATGGCTAGTGGTGGTTTCTACGATGCAGTAGGCGGTGGTTTTCATCGTTACTCTACAGACAACACTTGGCTAATACCACATTTTGAAAAAATGCTTTATAACCAAGCACAACTATCATTAGTCTATACCCGTGCTTACCAACTCACACGTAAGCCACTTTACAGGCGTATTGCACAACAAACATTGGATTATGTCTTAAAAGAAATGCAAGATAAAAAATGGTGGTTTTTTCTCAGCCACTGATGCGGACTCTGAGGGTGAAGAAGGTACTTTCTTTGTTTGGTCAATAAACGAGATAAAAAGGGCTCTGAATAATGATGAATTTAAGCGCTTTAATCGGTGGTTTGACTTATCATCACACACTGATTTTGAAGGTGATCATGTTATTCGTTTTAAGGATATTAATGACGCTAATGTAGATGACTATAAGAAAATTGATGGGTTGCTTGCTAAATTATATAACGTCAGAATCAAAAGAGAACCGCCACTCACCGACAATAAAGTGTTACTTTCTTGGAATGCATTGATGGTTCCTAGCTTAATTGAAGCAGGAAAGGTTTTTAATGAAGAAAAATACACAACTGCGGGTTTAACCTTAGCAGACCGCTTAGAATCATTCAATAAAAATGCTCAACTTTATCGAGTATCGATTAACAATAAGATTGAGACAAACGCGCTATTCGAAGACTACGCTTATTTGGCTAATGCTTATCTGTCCGTATTCGATCAAACAAATGAAAAAATTTGGTTAAACAGAGCGATCCAATTGGTTGATACCATGAACGAGAAATTTTGGGATAAAGAGCAGTTTGGTTACAACATGACCAACGATAACAAATACTTAAATACTCGCTACAAAGAATCTTATGATGGCGCTATTCCATCTGCTAACGGCATAGCATACCAAGTATTGGTTAAACTAAATAACAGAACAACCGAGCCATCATTCATTCAACAAGCTGAACAATTATTGAGTGCTTTTTCAGCTGATATTAACCAAGATCCTTATTCTTATAGCTCGTTTATTTTAGGTTTTAATAATGCTATTTTTACTGAGGCAGCTAATGTTCAATATGCTTATCAAGGTCGTATTCGTGTGCACACACAAACGCTCGATAATGATGAATTACTCGTCAACCTGAGTCTTAATCCACTTTGGCATATCAATTCTAACCAGCCAATACAAGATTCATTAATTGCTACTAAAATAACCAATCTAGATGCTCTAAAATTGGACGCTTGAAAATTCAAGCTACCCACAAGGTGAGTTGGCTAAATTGGGTTTTCAAAAGACCAAATTTCAATTTATAAAGATCAAGCAAAAATTGAACTCAAACTAAAACAACGCTCAAAACCTACATAACACCAACACTCTTGTTGACTTTACAAGCTTGCAGTGACAAGGTGTGTTCTTACCCGCCCACCACAATGACTTTAAAGCCTTAAGTAGTCTTGCTTAAACGTTTTACCCACCCAACAAAATCATGGTTAATCAAATATAAACAAGGTAGTAATACCAACGTCATTACTGTGCCAAACAATAGGCCATAACCCAACGAGAGTGCCATCGGTTGTAAGATATAGTCAGTTCCGCCAATACCATAAGCCAGTGGTATCACCCCTGCCAAAGTCGTGAGTGTTGTTAGTACGACAGCGCGTAGGCGGTCTTTCGCCCCTTTGACAACAAACCCATGCGCCGAAGCCGTGGTATCAACAACCTTTGCTTTTAAATAATTCAGATGTGAAACCAATACTAAAGAGTCATTCACAATCACCCCTACTAATGCCAACGTACCTAAAATTGCAAAAAAGCTTAAGGTTTCACCATGCAAGAAAAATGCCCAAATCACACCAATAACCGAAAAAGGAATGGCGCTCAGCACTAATAATGGCTGAGTATAAGAGTTAAACAATAACACCAACAACAGAAAAATACCAAAAATTGCCATCACGAACGCTCGCTTAAAGCTGTCCATCGATTGCATGGTTTCTTTAGCACCGCCTTCTTTAATCACGCGAATATTTGGGAAATTACTGGTCAAATCTAAACGCTCTAAAGCTTCATCCATCACCCTACTTACAGTGGTAATTTCATCATCAACACTACCACTAACCAAAGTAGATCGTTGTCCGTTAAAGTGATTAAAATCTGGTTCGCCTTCAATTTGTCGAATGCTGGAGAATTGTGAAATCGGTACTAAATGACCTTTACGATTATTCACTTTTAAAGATTGAATAAAAGATTGTGAATGCAAACCATCGCCAAAATAAATTCTAAAATTCACATCATTTTGACCGTCGCGCATATCGGTAACATCAATACCCGTAAAGGCTGTTTTTAGATACTGACTAACCACAGAAAAGTCGATTTCCAATCGGGCCATTTTTTCAAAATCAAGCACCACTTCAATACGTGCTTTCCCTGGCTCATCATCGCGATTAACATTATCCAATCCATCGATTGATGACAAAATCTCCTCTAATTGGTCGGCGGCAACTTGACGCTGAATATGATCACTACCCACTAAATTAATCTCCACATCCTCGCCTTGTGGTGGACCAGGACGTCTAATGGAAAATTTGAGTTTTTCAGCTGCGGTAATTTCACCCACTCTTGCCTTGAGTTGCTTGAGTAACGCTTTAGAGGTTTGCGCTCTCTCGCTCGACGGGGATAGTTCAATAGTGAACCTGGCTACGTGGGTAAAATATTTACCCACATCAGAGGTAATTGATTCTAAGTCTTCACCTACAACCTCACTAATCAAGGCTTCTATTTGCTCACTAACCGATTCAGTGTAACCGAGCGAGCTACCTGCAGGCATTTGTAATCTAGCACTAATGGTATCGACACCAATCGCAGGAAATAAAACAAACTTCATATTGGTCTTAGCAAAATACAATGAAGCCGCCAACATCAATGCGAACACTATCACCACCATATAACGCCACTTAAGTACTGCACTCAAAAAACCTTCAAACCATGTTTCAACTGCATCAAACCAATGATTGGCTTTAATCTTTTCATGCGAGCTGGCTAAATGCGCTGGCAAGGCGATAGACACTTCTAAAAATGACAATAACAATGCAAAAATCACCACAATTGGAATCACATAAATAAATTTACCCATGGTGCCACCCATCAAAAACATCGATGAAAAGGCTAAAAATGGTGGTTAAAATAGTAGTAATCACCGGCATAATCACATGTTTAAAGCCCCGTGTTGCTGACTCGAATCGATCTTCTCCACGTT
>AJXC01001795.1_pt2 | contig 23620 bp, 26 predicted proteins | sample 404948 | NCBI WGS metagenome assembly AJXC01 (sample SAMN02954314, study PRJNA77837) | marine metagenome | biome: aquatic; feature: Guaymas Basin Hydrothermal Plumes; material: sea water; isolation source: Guaymas Basin Hydrothermal Plumes and Background water depths 1600, 1775... ... | reverse complement strand
CTTACTTTTTAAAGTAATTTAAACTTTAAAAAAACCTTAAAAAAGCCTGCTAATTATTGCAGCTTTTTTANCTCTACTAAGAAAAATAAGAACTTAATAATACAGTTGTAAACAATAAAAAGATTCATAACCAAAAGTAAGAAAACTTTTGTTTTNAATTTTAAAAGAAATACTTNATACTANCCCTCAAGGGGGTACTAAACCGAGTCAATAGGAGAGGNTAAGAATGAATAATTTTGCATCTAAGTACGCTGCTTTTGTTGTNGCGAATCGTAAAGCGTTATTAGCTGTCATGGCGATATTTACCTTATTTATGGGGTATTTCATTCAAGATCTTGATATCCGCAACGACCCTGATACTTTGTTACCAGAATCTAACCGTTACGTAGCCACTAATGCCTATGGAGAGCAGAAGTTTGGCTTTGGTAATATTATGGTAGTTGGCTTTGTATTAAAAGATTGTGTGGGTGGTGATGACCCTTACGGCGATGCGGATAAGATTATTAATTACGATCCAATCACAGGACTGCGTATTAATGAATCCGCTCCTGCAAAAATAACAAAAGCAATATGTGAAAATGCAGGCGGTGCTTGGGAAGATTCAGCCGATGTGTATCAACCATGGTTTATCAACATGGTGCAAAAGGCTCATAATGACATGGTAGCGTTAGAGCATTCACGTGGCAACAACTTCATGGACATTGCGGCGCAAAAGATTAAGTACATGGGTACTTCAGAAGACGGCGGTTTAAAGTTTGAAAGGTTAATCCCTGTTGCCGGTATTAATAAAACCGATGCGCAAGTAGCAAAGATTGAACTAGCACATCTCAAGAAAGGTATAGAGACGAATCCAGTACTTGCACCAATGCTGATGCTTAAGCAAAAATCAGACGGTACGCGTTGTGAGTTTGCACAAGAAGGCTGGTACAACGATGAAATATGTAAAGCCAAAGGCTTCTTTATTGTGGGTGACTACGCGGATACCGTAAAAGAAGATTATTTACCGTGGGTGTCTTCAACCATTGATTTGGTGAATGACATTAAAGCCNAAGCACGGCGATAGAGTGGAAGTGCGTATTGCGGGTGAACCGTATTTCTTGGCATATATGTTGTACGACTTGGTGCAAAAATGGTGGTTGTTTGCGGTTTCATTCTTAATTGTGGTAGCGGCACTTTGGTATCTTAACAAAGGCTGGAGAGGATCCGTGTTCCCACTCATTGGAGTGGTCTCAACCATTGTAATTACTTTGGGTTTAATGGGTTTCACCGAGTATAAACTTACCACTATGATGGTGTTAACACCAATGTTATTACTGGCCATTGGTACAGGACACGCTGTGCAGGTGGTGCGACGATATCAAAGTGAGCTGCATGGTGATGGGCGCATTACACCATTAACCGCAGCAGAAAAAGCGATTGCAACTACGATTGTGCCAGCAACATTGGCGATTGTAACGGACATGGTAGGGTTCTTTACCTTGTCGTTTGTGGATATTTCATTCTACAAGGCTTATGCGTATTTTGGTATGTTTGGTATGTTGACAATTTTAATTACCACAACAACCATTGCACCAATTCTAATGGCAATGTTCCCGGGCAAGAATGTTAAAGCAGATGCCTCAATGACAGAATCATCAGCTTTTGAAAAAGGCATGGCCAATACATTAACGAGTGTGATCACTGGCAAGATGAAGATTATCCCAATTGGTCTGATTGTAGCGCTTGTGGCTTGGTCTGCGGTACAAACTAAAGTGTTATCACCAACCGAAGAGTCGGCAATGCCAGGTGTTGAAGTGGGCATTAACTATTCACGTGCGGCGTTTAAATACGATTCAGATGCTAACATTGATTTGCGTCGTTTAGGCGAGGTAATGCCAGGTGTAATTTCAGTCAATATTCCTATTAAGGGTAAGGTAGAGCATTTTCCAATGTTGTCAGCGTGTGCGTATGACGGCTCGCAAGCACCAGGTACAAAGTGTTGGGATGAGGATGAAGACGACCCACAAGGTGCGTTTAACAATGCTGACGTAATGGCAGCGATTGAAAAAACCGAAGATTGGATGCGNTCNCATCCAAACATTGGCTTTACNGGTTCGTACATTCAATTTTTAAAAATTGTAAATATGTTAATGGTAACGCCAGAAGGGCAAGAGCCGGATCTTAAATATTTTCACGTTCCGAATGCGACATTCATTGCTAATAATATGGATGTGTACGGTGATCCGGAAGATCCTGAGTGGGTGCCAAATGCAAATGAAGTTGTAACTGGTTTTAATGGTTTGTTAGAAGCTAATACCAATGCGGGCGACCTAGATTCATTTGTAGCTAAAGGTTGGAATGAAGGTGTCATCATGGGCTTTGTGAATACTATGGATCCGGTAAAAACTCATCAAACGGTGAAAGATATTCAAAAATGGTTTGAAGATAATAAAAACGAACCTGGGTTTGATCTAGTAACTTGGGGCTTTAAATCGGGTGATATTGTGCACATGCCTGAAACAGGTAAAACTATTCAGATCGAAGATAGTGGCACTACAACGATGGCTGTGGGTGGTTTCTTAGGTGCAACAGAAGCAACGCATGATGTGGCGGAAGTTGAATACATTAAATCACCGTTAGTAACGGCATTGGCAATTTTCATTATTTCAGCTTTGATTTTTGGTTCGCCACTGATAGCGGCAATCTTGACATCAACACTGTTGGTTACGTTGTTTGGTCAGTATGGATTAGGTGCTTATTACACCAGTGTTGAAAACTGGTCAGGAAATCTTCACTTTGCAACATTGGTATCGCTATCTATTGCAATGGGNTTAGGNGTNGACTACGGTATTTANATGATATCTCGCCTTAGGGAAGAGATGGCTGCTACGGGTGGCGAGTGGGTTAAGTCCCTTAGAAACACGCTAGAAACAACGGGTGCAGCTGTTTTTGCCTCTATTCTAGTGTTACTAGCAAGCTTCATTCCATTGTTAATGACCCAGTTGGCTAACACTTGGGCGCTGGGAATTTTCATTTCCGAAGCTTTGATTATCGATGTGGTGATTGCACTAACCATCATTCCATTGTTAATTTACATATTTAAACCAAAATACGTTTTTGGTAGTAAAAAGTAACTTGTAACAGGCAAGGCCTGTTACAAAAAAATTAAATAAGGTTTTAAAAGCCTTATTTTTTAAACCCTATGTAACAGGCAAGGCCTGTTACATATAAAGATATTATTATAAAATCATGGCAATAAGAAAAATACAATTTGTAGAGGGTGAGTATTACCATGTATTCAATCGAGGTGTGGATAAGCGTAATATTTTTGAATCGACAGATGATTTGAGTTATTTCTTTAACAGGCTAATTGATCTAAATTATGCTGATATACCAGGAAAATTTAGAATCAGTAGGTCTCGAAAAAATGGAATTTCAGTAAATGAATCGGAGAGTGCTAAATTAGTTTCAATTGTTGCTTATTGTCTTTTGCCAAATCATTTCCATTTAGTGTTGAAGCAAGAGGCTGATGGCGGTATTTCAAAGTTTATGCAGAAGTTAGGGACTAGCTATACAATGTATTTCAACCAAAAATATAAAAGATCTGGGTCATTATTTCAAGGAAAGTTTAAGGCAANTATGATCAGTGGTGAATTTGGGTTACCAGTTTTGTCTGTTTATGTAAACTTAAATTACATTCATCATCGTATAAATCCAAAAACTGACTTGGTAAAGTCTAGTATTTTTGAGTACCTAAATAAAGAGTTGGGTAAGTCAGTTTGTAATAAGGGGGAGATTAGTAGCGTAATTGCTGAAATAGGCACCGTTGAAGAATATGAATATTTCTCTAAAAATACATCTAAAGTGTTTGGCGAAAATAAAGGTTTAGTTATTAAAGATATAGATCTGGATAGAGTTTTTGAATAATGTAACAGGCAAGGCCTGTTACATAAGTCGCTAAAATAAAAATTCAGAAAAGAGGATAGAGGTATAATTTTGGGATTGTTGATTTATAGATAGTTTAATGGCATTAATTGTACAAAAATACGGTGGGACGTCGGTAGGCTCGGTTGAGCGTATTCAAACCGTTGCGAAAAAAATCAAAGCATTTAAAGATTCTGGCAATCAGCTGGTGGTGAGTGTTTCTGCTATGAGTGGTGAGACTAATCGCATGGCTGCGCTCGCACGGGTAATTCAAGACACGCCGTCACTCAGAGAGATGGATGTGCTTTTAACGACTGGTGAACAAGTTACTATTTCACTTTTAAGCATGGCCTTACAGCAGTTGGGTTGTGACGCGATATCTTATACTGGATCGCAAGTTCGTATTACTACGGATTCTGAGCATGGTAAGGCGCGTATTAAATCAATTGATGATCATCGTATTCGTAATAGTTTAGATGAAGGGAAAGTTGTTGTTGTGGCTGGTTTTCAAGGCACGGATGAAGAGGGTAATATTACTACTTTGGGTCGTGGCGGTTCCGACACTACTGCGGTTGCTTTAGCGGCGGCTTTGGGTGCAGATGAGTGTCAGATTTATACCGATGTGGAGGGCGTGTATACAACCGATCCTCGCATTGAGCCTAATGCTAGAAAAATGAACACAGTGAGCTATGAGGAGATGCTTGAGATGGCATCGCTTGGTTCGAAGGTTTTGCAAATTCGTTCTGTTGAGTTTGCATCGAAATACAAAGTGCCTTTAAGGGTATTATCATCTTTGGTTGATAACCCTGTAGGTACGTTAATTACTAGTGAGGAAAATATTATGGAACAAGCACTTATATCAGGTATTGCACATAATAAAGATGAAGCAAAATTAAGTTTAATTGGCGTACCGGATGAGCCTGGTATTGCTTTTAAAATTTTAAAGCCTATTAGTGTGGCTAATATTGAAGTTGATATGATTGTGCAAAGTGTTTCCGCGCGTGAAGGCTTAACTAATTTCGCCTTTACTGTGCATAGAAATGATTTTGTTGGTGCTAGTAATATCTTGGATCATTTGCGTAAAGAACTCGGCGCTATGGCTGTGCAAAGCGATGACAAGGTGGTTAAGGTGTCGTTGGTGGGTATTGGTATGCGTTCACACGCAGGCATTGCAGCTAAAATGTTTGAAGTTCTTCATGGTGAAAATATTAATATTCAAATGATCTCCACTTCAGAGATTAAAATATCGGTTGTGATTGATGAAAAATATTTAGAATTAGCGGTGCGTTCATTGCATTCTGCGTTTGAATTGGATAAGGAATAAAAGAGATGTCTACATTTGCTGATAGAGATGGTTTAATTTGGATGGATGGCGAATGGGTTGAATGGCGTGATGCCAAAATCCACGTGCTGACACACACACTGCATTATGGTATGGGTGCATTTGAAGGCGTTCGTGCGTACGAAACTGACAGTGGTCCTGCAATTTTTAAACTTGAAGAGCACACTAACCGTTGGTTTGATTCAGCGCATATTTTAGGCATGAAAATGCCCTTTGATAAAGATACACTTAACCAAGCTCAAAGAGAAGTTGTGGCAAAAAATAACTTAAAGTCGGCCTATTTACGCCCAATGTGTTTTTACGGCTCTGAGGGTATGGGTCTACGCGCTGATAATTTAAAAGTACACGTAATGATTGCTGCTTGGGAATGGGGCGCTTATTTGGGTGAAGACAATATGAACAATGGCATTCGTATTCGTACTTCTTCATTCACACGGCATCATGCAAACATCGCGATGACTAAAGCTAAGGCTAATGGTAATTACATTAATTCAATGATGGCTTTACAAGAAGCCTTGACCGATGGGTATGATGAAGCTTTATTGCTTGATGTTGATGGATTTGTTGCCGAAGGCAGTGGAGAGAATATTTTTATCATTCGTGATGGTGTTGTCTACACACCTGATTTGACTTCAGCATTGGCAGGTATTACTCGTGATACCATTTTTACATTAGCCACTGATTTGGGTTATAAAATTATCGAGAAGCGCATTACTCGTGATGAAGTTTATTGTGCGGATGAAGCTTTTTTTACTGGCACTGCTGCGGAAGTAACTCCAATTCGAGAATTGGACAATCGTTTGATCGGCTCAGGTACGCGCGGCCCAATTACTGAACAATTACAGAGTTTGTATTTTGATTGTGTTTATGGTCGAAATGATAAGTATAAAAATTGGATTGCCAAAGGAGTATGTAAATGAACTCATTAGTGGATGATTTTCAGAAAAAACACGTTAGTTTTAGCGTAGTAGAAGCTAATGATCTACCGGCTCATTGCCCTCCGAAAGAGGCGAATAAGTGGAACATGCATCCTAAGGTATTTTTAAAATTTAATAAAAAAGGCAAAGCATCTTGCCCATATTGTGGTGCTCGTTACGAGTTAGTTTAGCTACTGAATATGAACAAGCGTTCGACTAATGTTGTTTTAGTTGGCCCAATGGGGTCAGGAAAAACATCAGTTGGGCGTCGCTTAGCTTGTGTGCTCAAGCGTGATTTTTTTGATTCTGATTTTGAGATCGTGTCTCGAACTGGTGTTGCTATCGATCATATTTTTGATGTAGAAGGTGAAGAGGGTTTTCGTAAGCGCGAAACTCAAATGCTAACTGATTTGTGCAAAATACCCAATGTTGTCATTGCTACGGGTGGTGGTATTGTGGTTAAGTCAGAGAATAGAGACTTACTCAAAGACAGTTTTGTTGTGTATTTGTCTTCAACAGTAGAGCAATTGGTGAAACGTACGGCTCGTTCAAAAGTCAGACCACTACTAGAACAATCAAACAATCGAGAAAAAACTATTCGTGATTTGGTCGATAAACGTGAGCCTTTATACAAAGAAGTGGCCAATGTGATTATTGATACTAGCGGTAAAAAACTCTACGCCATTATCAGTGAAATAAAAAAGGTCATTCCAAAATGAAACACGCTTTGTTGTTTACTCTCTCTTTTTTGACTAGTTTTTATACTCAGGCAATGAATGAGCGTGAATTTGTTGAGCGTTTGCAAAATATACATCCTTTTTTTGAACAGCTTGAATTGTCGACTCAAATTAAGAAGATTGAAAAACAAGCCACTACTGCAGCTGAAGACTGGATTATTGGCGTTGATGTAAAGCATAAAAATGAAGATGCTCGGCATATTTCTTCAATAGCGACTTATAACGATTTAACAACAACATCACTTGATGTTTCAGCCACTAAAAAAATATTCAATTCTGGTAGTGATGTTACTTTTAAACACACTTGGAAAGAAAAAAATAAAGACATTAACACTACTCGTAATAAGTTTTCCGTGGATTACTCCTATCCTTTGTTATTGAACAAAGGCGGTATTAATGACCGTCTAAATACTGATTTAGCGACTATTGATATTCAAGTTAATCAACTGGATAAACAGGAGCAGGCAGAGAATTTTGTACTGGAAAAATTAAAGAAGTTTGTGGATTTGGCTTACGCACAAGAACGTCGGGTTATTAACGAGCAGCGTCTTAATTTAGCAAACCAAGAATTGACATTGGTTAAGACTAAGTTTGCCGCTTCGGTGGTGGATAAAGTGGATGTGTTGTTGCAAGAAGACGCTTATCAAAATGCAAAACAACAATTGTTACAATCCGAGCAAGATTTGGTTTTGTTGCGCCATGAAATTGCCATTATTTTGGGCATGGGTTTTGATGAAGTTATCGCTAAATTTAATCTTTATAAAGCATATCAGCTAAGTAATGATAATTTGAAAGAATATTTATCAACTAATTCTAGAGTATTGAGAACAACTGATTTGAACAAAAAAACTTACAGCGTCAATTAAAAAGTTTTAAGAATGAATCTCGATCCAAGTTGGATCTAAATCTTGGTTTAATTAGTGAAGGTGAAAACACAACTTATTCAAACAGTATGGACAACCAAAGCCCAACGTGGAATATTGGATTGGGACTGTCTTATCCTCTTGGAGGAACAAAGAGTAAGTCCAATGTAGAAAAAACACAAATTAAATTGACCCAACTTAGAGCTAAAAAGCAAGAACAATTTCTTGATGTTTATGTTCAGGCAACTGTACTTAAGGAGAAGGTTAATCTATTATCACAAATGCTCGAATCTAATAAATTGCAGATTGATATTGCCAAATCTAGAACAGCAGAGGAAAGAAACAGATACGCTAATGGCAATGGAGAAGTTAGCTTTGTAATCAGTGCTCAAAACAATGAACAAAATGCACAGATTGGCTATGCCAAAACGGCACAAAACTACCAAAAATCCGTATTTGAATTTAAAGCAACTATTGATCAATTGTTGCAATGACGCTTAAGTACAGCCTTACCCCAAAAGATCTTCACGCGCACTTATTTAGTGTTCAATTAACCATTGATAATCCCAATCCTTTAGGGCAAGTTTTCTCATTGCCAAACTGGATTCCCGGTAGTTATTTAATTCGTGATTTTTCTAAGAACATTATTAGTGTTAGTGCTAATAGTTGTGGTGAAGAGGTTTTGATTAAAAAGTTAGATAAAACCATTGGATTGCCTATCCTTGCAAAGATACAATTACACTGGAATATGAAATCTATGCATTTGATTTGTCAGTTCGATCGGCCTATCTGAGTAGTGAACGTGCTTTTTTTAATGGCAGTAGTGTGTTCTTAATGCCATTGGGATTTGACGATGAGTCTTGTGAGGTAGTTATTAAATATCCATCAAATAATCAATCTATATCAGACTGGGATTGTGCCACAACTCTTAATCTAGTATCTAAGAATAAAGAGCAAGAGGTTTACACTGCTAAAAATTATCAAGAGTTGATTGATCATCCTGTTGAAATGGCAAACTTTACTCGCTTTGAGTTTGAAGCCAGTAACGTGCCCCATGCAATGACAATCACTGGCGAGCATTCAACTGACATTGCAAGATTAAGAGCCGATTTAATTAGTATTTGTGAACATCACATTAACTTTTTTTGTTCGGACATTCCATTTGATGAGTATTTATTTTTAACTCTAGTCAGAACCAAAGGTTATGGAGGGTTAGAGCATAAAAACTCTAGCAGTCTAATTTGCTCTAGAGATGAATTACCCGTTAAAAATAATCCAAATATGGGGCCAAAATACACTCGTTTTTTAGCGCTCTGTTCGCACGAGTATTTTCATGCTTGGTGGATAAAAACAATCAAACCCGCTAGCTTTCATCAACTTGATCTAAACAGAGAAAATTACACAGAGCAATTATGGATTTTTGAAGGTTTTACCTCGTATTATGATGAATTGTCATTACTACGTACAAACATATTATCGCCAGAGCAGTATTTAACTTTGTTTGCACAAACCATTAGTAAAGTGCAAAAAGCAACGGGCAGATTAAAGCAATCATTGGCGCAGTCAAGTTTTGATGCTTGGACTAAATTTTATCAACAAGATGAAAACGCACCCAACGCAATTGTGAGTTATTACAGTAAAGGGGCTTTATTGGCTTTTGTGCTTGATATTGAGATTCATCGACGCAGTAAGGATAAACACTCACTTGATGATGCCCTTAAATACATTTGGAAGAATTATCAAACCACTGGCCTTGAAGACGACACTGTTCAAAACGTAGTGAATGATTTGACCAAAAGTGATTTTTCTGAATTTTTTAATCATTATCTTTACGGTGTGAAAGAATTGCCGTTATTAGATGCTTTCTCTTACGTTGGTGTGGATTGTTCCTTTTGCTCTAAAAAAGACGACCTGACTGATTTTGGTATTAGTATTAAAGATGACAATGGGATTTCTATCATTACTCATGTGTTTGATCATGGTTGTGCGCAATCATCAGGCTTGTATGTGGGGGATAAAATCATCACCATTGATACTGTTGAAACTTGCCATAAAGACACAGTGAGTGCAATAAAATCTTACGATGTTGGTAGTGTTATTAAACTCGGTATTTTGAGAGATGAGTTACCGATGGAAATTTTTCTCAATATAAAGGAAGGTGAAAAAACTGTTTGTACTTTGACGATTGCAGATAATTTAAGTAGCGATGTTTTAAATAGACAAAAAAAATGGTTCGCACAAGAATAAATCTACCAAAATTATTACTCAAGCCAGTCGGTCGCGCGATTAGTGACTTTGGTATGATTAAGGCCAGCGATAAGATTTTATTGGCCGTTTCTGGTGGTAAAGATTCTTTAAGTTTATTTCACATTTTGCGCCATTTTCTTTCGGCTTCACCGGTTAAATTTGAGCTTGGTGTGGTAACGATTGATCCTCAAGTTGAAGGCTTTGAACCACAAGCATTGGATGTGTTTTTTAAGCAGTTTGACACGCCGTATTTTTTTGAAGAATTTCCAATTATGGAGCAAGCTAAGGAAAGTATGCGTGGTGATTCTTATTGCTCGTTTTGTTCTCGTATTAAGCGCGGACTTATGTATAAAGTTGCGCGAAGGGAGGGATACAATGTTTTAGCACTTGGTCAACACTTGGATGATTTGAGCGAAAGCTTAATGATGTCGATGTGTCACAATGGTAAGATTCAAACCATGAAAGCGCACTACATTAATGACGCTAAAGATTTGCGCATCATTCGTCCTTTGGCCTATGTGCGCGAGAGGCAATTGACTGATTTCGCAAAAAATTTAGATTTACCCGTGATTGCCGATTCATGCCCAGCGTGTTATAAAATACCGACTGAACGTGAACATTTCAAACAGTGGTTACTTACTGAAGAGAAGCGCAATAAAAACTTGTATAAAAATCTATTGAATGCCATGAAGCCAATACTGGATGAAACTAAAGAGGTTTTAAGTGATTAAATTAATCCTTACATTTTTCTCAATTTTGCCACTTAGATTGAATCATTTTATTGGTTCGAGCATTGGTCGATTTTTATACTTCACCAATTCTAAATCAAAGTGCATTATAAGTAAAAATATTGATCTTTGTTTTCCTGAACTGAATCAAGAAGAGAGGGGAAATCTAGTTAAAAAATCATTAATAGAAACCGGTAAAGGCCTTACTGAATCAGGTTTTATTTGGTTTAATAATTTTAAAACCAATGCCAAATACATAACCAAAACTACAGGTATGGAGCATTTAAGGAGTAATAGGCCTGTAATTTTGTTGGTACCACATTTTGGTTGTTGGGAAATTACGGGCAGGGTGCTTTCATTAACCACACCAGTTGTTTTCTTATACAAACCTCTGAGAAGTAAAAAACAAGAGGCGTGTCTTATTTCCAAAAGACAACAGGGTGATTTATCCATGGCAACGGCTAATAAAAAAGGTGTGATTAAACTACAGCGTGCTTTATCTAAAGGTGATTTAATTGGAATACTACCCGATCAAGATCCGGGTGAAGAGGGCGGTATCTCAGCACCATTTTTTAATCATGATGCTAATACCATGACCTTACTGGCAAAACTTGTGAGAAAAAACAACGCCAAAGTAATCATGACTTGGGCCACTCGTTTGGAAAAAGGCAAGGGTTATGAGTTAAATCTTCAGCCTATCAATATTTTGTCAGACTCTGTTGATTTAATATCTGATGTGACCCTTATGAATCAGACAATTGAAAAACTAGTAAGAACAAAGCCCGAGCAATATTTATGGAACTATAAGCGCTTTAAATCTTCAATCAACTATTGACTTGCATTTGACGCAATTAGCCCTATCTAATACATTAGTGTTGTATGATATAATTTGACAATGAGATTTATTGAAGACATTCAAAGTGTTTTTGAGCGCGACCCTGCTGCTAGAAATACTTTTGAGGTGATTACTTGCTATGCCGGTGTGCAAGCAATGTTGTTTTATCGTTTATCGCATTGGCTATGGTTGGTCAAACTTAAATGGTTAGCAAGGTTTGTTTCTACATTAGCACGTTGGCTAACAGGCATTGAAATACATCCTGCTGCGGTGATCGGTCGTCGTTTTTTTATTGATCACGGGATGGGAGTGGTGATTGGTGAAACCACTGAAATTGGCGATGATTGTACACTTTATCATGGTGTAACTTTAGGCGGTACTACTTGGAAAAAAGGCAAGCGCCATCCAACTTTAAAAAATAACGTAGTGATTGGTGCTGGTGCTAAAATTTTAGGCCCAATCACACTCGGTAATAATGTTAGAGTCGGCTCTAATTCAGTGGTAGTGAAGTCAGTTGACAAAAATCAAACTGTGATTGGTGTGCCTGCTCGTGTATTAAAAGACAAGAAAACTCAATCGGATCATTTTGATTCTTATGCAGTAGGAATTGATGTGGACGACCCTACGGTTAAAGCAATTAACTCAATTCTCTCGCACTTACACGATGTTGATGCACAACTGCATAAAGTTTCAAAAGAACTTGACATTAAGGATCAAGTTAAAGGCTCTGTTGATGATTTAGAAATCGAAAGTAAATAACTTATTAAAAGTAAGGTTTTTTACTTGACTAAAAAACTTGGTTAAGAGTATAATGATATTCTGTTAAAAAAACTGAGAATGATATGCAATTAACAACAAAAGGTCGATACGCTGTTACAGCAATGTTAGATTTGGCTTCTAACGACACAGGAAAACCCATAACACTAGACATTATTTCACAAAGGCAAAATATTTCTCTGTCTTATTTAGAACAATTGTTTGCTAAATTAAGAAGAGCTTTGTTAGTGAAAAGTGTGCGCGGACCAGGTGGCGGCTATTTGCTTAATACAGCTGCAGAAGACATTAGCCTAACTCAGATCATTGAAGCGGTTGATGAAAACATTGATCTTCGTCGTTGCAAAGGTCAAGGCGGTTGCCATAATGGCAGAGAGTGTATTTCCCATAAATTATGGTGCGAAGTAAGTGACCAATTGAGAACATTCTTAAGCAGTAAAAACTTACAACAAGTAATTGATGACCATCAAGCAAAATAAACACGAGTAAATAAAGGACTATAAAAAATTATGTCAACTCCTACTTACATGGATTATTCAGCAACCACACCGGTTGATAAACGCGTCGCTAACAAAATGATTGAGTATTTAACCATCGATGGTGATTTTGGTAATCCTGCGTCTAATTCTCATTATTACGGTTGGCAAGCTGACACGGCCGTTAAGAAGGCCAGGAAGCAAGTGGCTAGTTTAGTGGGTGCAGACCCCCGTGAGATTGTATGGACATCGGGCGCAACTGAATCCGACAATTTAGCGATTAAAGGCATTGCCCATTTTTACAAAAAGAAGGGCAATCACATTATTACATTAAAGACCGAACACAAGGCTGTGCTTGACACTTGTCGTCAACTAGAGCGTGAGAATTATGAGGTTACTTACCTTGACCCAATGCCAAATGGATTGCTGGATCTTAATGTGTTAAAAGACGCTTTTCGTGAAGACACGATTTTAGTTTCAATTATGCACGTAAATAATGAGATTGGTGTGATTCAAGACATTGAAGCCATTGGTAATTTATGCCGTGAAAACAAGGTATTTTTTCACGTTGATGCGGCGCAATCTGCAGGCAAAGTGGAAATCGATTTATCAACATTGCCGGTTGATTTAATGAGTTTTTCTGCTCATAAGATATACGGTCCTAAGGGCATGGGTGCACTATACGTTCGCCGTAAGCCTCGTATTCGAATTGAGGCGCAAATACATGGTGGTGGTCACGAGCGCGGTATGCGTTCAGGTACGCTAGCTACTCACCAAATTGTTGGTATGGGTGAGGCTTTCGCGATTGCCGAGGCGGAAATGAGTGAAGAAAATGTAAGATTTAAAGCATTGCGCGATCGTTTGTTAGCTGGCTTCGATGACATGGAAGAAGTGCAAGTTAACGGTGATTTGAACCAACGTATTCCGGGTAACTTAAACATCAGTTTTAACTACGTTGAAGGTGAGTCATTAATGATGGCAATTAATGACATTGCAGTTTCTTCAGGTTCGGCTTGCACATCAGCGAGTCTTGAGCCATCGTATGTGCTTCGAGCACTTGGTTTGAATGATGAATTAGCACATTCATCTATTCGCTTTAGTATTGGCCGTTATACCACTGAAGCCGATATTGATAAGGCAATTGATCTGGTGCGTGAAAAAGTGCAAAAATTACGCGATTTATCACCTCTATGGGATATGTTTAAAGAAGGTATTGATCTAAGTACAGTTGAGTGGGCAGCACATTAATTATGATGAGGCTTTTGTATGATTTTATAAAGGTTTTACCATGAAAAATACAAGGACTATTCAACACTTAAAAGGTTAGAATAACAATAAGAGTTTATTAGGAGAAATATATGGCATACGGTGAAAAAGTACTGGATCATTATGAAAATCCACGCAATGTGGGTATTTTAGATAAAGACGCTAAAAATGTTGGCACAGGCATGGTGGGTGCACCAGCGTGTGGTGATGTAATGCGTTTGCAAATTCAAGTTAATGACGATGGGGTGATTGAAGACGCTAAGTTTAAAACTTACGGTTGTGGTTCTGCCATTGCCTCAAGTTCATTATTGACCGAATGGGTTAAAGGCAAAACATTGAACGAGGCTGCAGAAATTAAAAATACTGACATTGCTGAAGAATTAGCGCTACCACCCGTTAAGATTCATTGTTCAGTATTGGCTGAAGATGCCATCAAGGCAGCCATTAATGACATTAAGAGTAAAGCTGAATAAAAGTGGCCATTACATTAACTAATACTGCCGCTAAACGCATGACTGGCTTTTTGGCCAATCGAGGCTCGGGTGTTGGTATTCGTTTGTCCGTTCAGACAACGGGTTGCTCTGGACTTGGTTACAACATAGAATTTGTTGATGCTACTAATAAAGACGACACAACATTTGAGAACAATGGTGTTAAAGTCATTGTGGACGCTAAAAGTTTAATTTATTTAGATGGTACTGAAGTTGACTATGTAAAGGAAGGCCTGAATGAAGGTTTTGAATTTAATAACCCTAACGCTAAAGCCGAGTGCGGTTGCGGTGAATCTTTTACAGTTTAGTTTTTAATCGTTCAGTTAAAACATGCAAAACTACTTTGAGTTATTCTCTTTAGAAGTTGGTTTTGACATTGATTTTGAAGCACTTGAAAACGCCTATCAAACTCAAATATCTACATTTCACCCTGATAAGTTTGCCACGAAAAGTGATAAAGAAAAATCACTTGCCTTGCAAAATACGTCTTTAATTAATACAGCGTTTGATACATTGAATTCTGCACTATTGCGTGCCACTTATTTGCTGGATTTACAAGGAATTAATGCTTTTGATGAAAAAGACACACAAATGGATACGAATTTTCTAATGAGTCAAATCGCTCTAAGAGAGAAATTGGAATCCATTGGATTGGGTAAGGACGAATTAGAATTGGATGATTTTATACAAAACATTGGTGACAAAGTTAAGCAAAATATCATTCAAATTAAGCAATATTTTGACACTGATAATTTTGAAAAAATTAAAAATTTAGTTAGGGAGTTGAAGTTTTATAATCAATTAAACCTTCAAGCAAATCAATTGATGGACGAGTGGCTGTAAAATATAATTTCTTTATATAAAAAAAGACAATGGCATTATTACAAATATCAGAACCCGGTCAATCCAGTATTCCCCATCAGCATAAATTAGCCATTGGTATTGATTTAGGTACCACTAATTCACTCGTTGCCTCAGTAATTAGTGGCGAAAGCACGGTTTTAACGGATGAAAACAACGAAGCAATCTTACCTTCAGTGGTTCACTGCGGTAAAGACAACAAACTTACAGTGGGTTGTGATGCATGCCCTTATGCAAAAACCGATCCAACCAATACCATTATTTCAGTCAAGCGTTTTATGGGGCTTGGATATAAAGAAGTGAGTGAGTTCAAAAACTGCCCTTACCAGCTAGTTGAAAATGGTAATAACGTTTTATTTCATACTGCCATGGGTGACCTTAGCGCAGTAGAAATTTCTTCTAGTATTTTATCCTCCCTTAAAGCTCGTGCCGAGAAAACATTAGGCGGAGAATTAACGGGCGCTGTAATTACTGTGCCTGCTTATTTTGATGATGCACAGCGCCAAGCCACTAAAGATGCGGCAACGCTCGCCGGACTTCAAACTTTACGTTTATTAAACGAGCCTACAGCTGCTGCAGTTGCATACGGTCTAGAGTCAGGAGAAGAGGGGATTCATGCTATTTATGACTTAGGTGGGGGTACTTTTGATGTGTCCATCTTAAGTTTTCAAAAAGGCGTGTTTAAAGTTCTATCTACTGGCGGAGATTCTACCTTGGGTGGTGATGATTTCGATCAATTAATTATTGATGATTGTGTTGAGCAACTTGGGATTAATGAACTGACACCTACACAAATACAGAAAATTAAGCAATTTTCACGCACAGCTAAGGAAACTCTAACTGATCATAAATTCGCTGAATTTGACTGCATTGAAACACCGTATCGTATTACTAGAGATAAATTTGAATCTTTGGCAAAGGCTTTAATTAAGCGCACATTGTTATTAACTAAACGCGCTATGAGAGATGCTCAAATTGATGTAAACAGTATTAAAGACATTATTATGGTAGGTGGTTCTACTCGCATGCCATTAGTAAGAAAAATGGTGAGTGAGTTATTTAAAAAAGTACATTTTATGCTCAATCAATCCTGACGAAGTAGTTGCTAAAGGTGCAGCAATCCAAGCTAATGTTTTAGCGGGCAATAAATCGAAAGACGACATGTTGTTACTTGATGTTCTGCCATTGTCTTTAGGTCTTGAAACCATGGGTGGCTTGGTGGAAAAGGTGATTCACCGTAATACTACTATTCCTATTATCAGAGCTCAAGAATTTACTACTTTTAAAGATGGTCAAACAGCCATGAGTATGCACGTATTGCAAGGCGAGCGTGAACTGGTTAAAGATTGTCGTTCTTTAGGTCGTTTTGATTTAAAGGGGATTCCTTCTATGGTGGCGGGTAACGCCCGTATTAAGGTTGAATTTCAAGTGGATGCCGATGGTTTATTGTCAGTCAGTGCAAGTGAAGAAACCTCGGGCATTAAAGCGGATGTAGTCATTAAACCGTCTTACGGTTTAAATGATGGTGAAATGGAAAAAATGCTTAAAGATTCAATTTTATTTGCTCAGCAGGACATTGAATCTAGGCAATTACACGAGATTCAGCTGGAGGCGAAGCGTACACTTGAAGCGATTGACTCTGCACTAGCAAAAGATCAAGATTTATTGAATGAACAAATGATTAGTGATATTCTTCAAGCAAGAGTGGAGCTTTCTGAAGTGAGTGACTATAATGATGAGAAAATCATTAAATCTGCTATTGAGCGTTTAGAAAAAGTCAGTGAAAAGTTTGTTGAAATACGTATGAACAGTTCAGTCATGAAGGCTATGCAAGGCCATAATATTGATGAGTTTTAATTAATAGGAAGTTAATATGCCACAAATCATTGTATTGCCACATGAAGACTTGTGCCCAGAAGGCGTTGTTATTGAAGTGGATCAGGGTATTAGCGTGTGCAATGCATTGTTAGATAACAATGTAGAAATCGAACACGCTTGTGAGATGTCTAACGCTTGCACTACTTGCCATGTTTATGTTCGAGAAGGTTTTGATTTCATTGACGAGTCTGATGAGACTGAAGATGATTTATTGGACAAAGCTTGGGGATTAGATCCGGATTCACGTTTGTCGTGTCAGGCAATTGTCGGTAAAACAGACTTAGTGATTGAGATTCCTAAATACACAATCAATCAAGTTTCCGAAAATCATTAGAATTTAAGGTATTTTGAAATAAACCCTTGCTCTTGTTCAGGTGCGCCAAATTTTTCAACCACATCGACCGGTTGAGTTTTAGAAAGTAGCCACTGGGGTAGTGGAGGATTTTCACTGCTACCACAAGATTTACCTAAATTACCAGGATGAAAAATCTTAACAAAACTTGGATTTTCTAAATCGTCTGCATACACAATACCGCAATACCGCTCTTGATGTTCGTTGGTAAGAATGTCCTTAATGGTGTTAATCTTATCAATAAACAAATTGGAATCGATTATTTCATTGGGCACTGTATTTAAAGTATTGTACAGATACCAATCACTTGGGTTGTTAATTAACTTCTGCAGTAAGGAATTACAATCGTCCCATTGCATAATGCCAATAAATCGACTTTGAAATTCATCAATGTACTCTGACATTAATTACTTTCAATATCAGATTCAAGAGATTTGTAGCTTTGTTCTACCTCAACCCATCGGCCATTTTTTTGAACATAGGCTTTAGAAACGTGTTCCATGTTAATGGTTGGAATGGTTGGCGCATCCTCTCCTAATAATGCATCTGTCATGTGTTGCGTTGCGGAGCGATAATTCAGCTTAACATCGACATTAATCTGCTTAGCATTACTCTTGTTGTTAAATACAAAATCATGCTTACTATGGCCTTTTGGTGGAATGGTTGTGTCCCGAACGATATGATTGATTGCCCACGGATCGTGCGTGTCATTGCCTTTGGCGTCAACTGCCCAACTTTTGAATATAACCGTTTTATCTTCATCTAGGTCGTGATGATTATCCAATTTTCCTGTTTCAAGCAAGAGATCACCATTGCTATTTGTAATGGTGGCTTCAATCCAAATATGGCGAACTTGCGTTAAAGAAGTCGGAAGGTTATGACCTGCACCTACATTAAACACATCAACACCAAGCTCAAACAGCCCATCATTTCTTTGTTTTAAATCAACGGTTAGCTCCGTTGCATTCTGTAAGCGCTTTCTTGCAATATCTGCATGTTGACGCTTACGTAAATTTTTAGGCGACATAATGGCAGAGATAATCGCATTACCACCCACAAACTCATGTGAATGCACCACACTTCGATCTTCAGTACCTAATGTTGAAGCTTTGCCGCTTAAACGTACTTTCTTGTTGATAAATGTCTCAGGGCGTTTAAGCGTCTTGGCTATTTGAATAGCAACCTCCACAGAGTTCATGTGGCAATCCTGGCAGACAATTCCATTTTGTGCGTAAGGTGATACTCGCCACTCATCATAAGTTCTTTCAATCGGTGTGCCATTAACGGGGTGAATAATATTATGACAATTGGCACACAAGTTTGCCTTGGTGTGTAGTTCAGAATATTGCGTTTCATGATAAGGCGAGTTTGAATTTTTCAAAGGGCCATACTTAATGTGAGTTTCGGTATCAATGATATGCGAACCATTGCCGTGCTCCGAGGTAATAGTATCATTTAAAGGGATCGAGCCTGCAATACTGTGACAGACATCACAAGTTACACCACGGGCACCTTTTTCAGAGACACTAAATTCATTGGTTTCTTATCCCAACTGACTGTTCCTGTCAGTACACCGATTGGAGAGTGACAGCCAGCACAAAGATTAAAGATTTTTCCATCAGTTGCATTAAGTCCTTTTTTAAACTCCGCTTGGAAAATGGGGTCGTTCCAAGAATTAGAGTGCATAGAACCGCGCCAGCCTTCGTATTGTTTTGGATGACAACCGGCACAGGTTTCTGGATTTTCAAAGCTGTCTAATGTGGCTTTGTGATTATTTTTTGTACGAATTAGTGAAGGTGGAAAAGGGCGCTCAAGTGTGGGTTTAATATCGAGACCAGCGATGTCATTATTAATACCTACTGAAGCGGCATAAAGTGTATTAAATGCAACAAAGGCAAATACAACAGAAAGTAAGATTGAGCCTATTTTTTTCATTATTTTTTCTCCTCTAAGGTAGAGACTAGGTAGCTTGAATAGTAGGCCACTGCTTCAATTTGTTCATCGGTCATGGTGTCAATAATACGACGCATGACTCTTTCATTGTCATTAGTACGTTTTCTATTTTTAAATTCTTTCATGGTGGATATTAAGTACGGAGGATGTTGATTAGCAAGAATAGGTACATCCAAAGAAACCAGTGCGTTGCCAGTTTTTCCGTGGCAAACAAAACAGGCGGCTTGCCCTGTGTCGGCATTACCATGGTCGTAAAGTTTTTTACCTAACGTAAGTAATGCTGTTTTTTCTTCATCAGTTTTGAGATGAGCAATATTTTTTATTGCCGGGGTTTTAACTTGAGATTCATAAAATACACCAATATGATCAATGTCAGCATCTGCAATACCTAATGCAATACCAGTCATTGTTGCATTGTAGCGTCCTGCTTCCTTGAAATCTCGAATTTGTTTAGCGATGTAGCCAGCTGGCTGGCCTGCAAGACTGGGAAAGTTTGGAACAAAGCTATTGCCTGTAGGGCCGTGACAACCCATGCAAGCCATGGTTTTTGATTTACCTATTTTGGCATCACCTTGAGCAGTAACAGAAAAATTTAACGTTAAGCATATTAAGCCAATAACCCAATTTTTTTATTGAATGACATTCTCTCTCCCTCTAAAATTTAGCATCGCAAGACGCCATTGTAACCCTCTATATGTGAGGGAGTCAAATTAACTAGTAAGCCCTAATATAGCTTGTGTTGAACTAATTACTCAATGGTAATACTTGGGAATGCACTGATAGCCTTATCTTGTTGAGTTAATTTAGCGGATACTTTTCTGGCGATTTCTTTATAGATTTCAGCCACTCTACCTTCAGGATTTTTAGCTACTGTTGGTGTGCCTTCATCCACATCGGTACGAATTTCTATTTCGAGTGGTAACGAGCCTAAGAAATTAACATTAGCCTCATCAGCCATAGCTTTGCCACCGCCAGTACCAAAGATGGCTTCTTCATGGCCGCAGTTGGAACAAATATGCAGCGACATATTTTCAACAATACCTAAGATAGGGATATTGACTTTTTCAAACATCTTCAGGCCTTTCTTGGCATCAATGAGTGCAATGTCTTGCGGTGTTGTTACAATCACAGAACCACTTACTGGGATTTTTTGAGAAAGCGTAAGTTGCGTGTCACCCGTGCCAGGTGGTAGGTCAATAACCATGTAGTCAACACCACGCCATAGCGTATCTCGTAGCATCTGTTCTAAAGCTTGAGTAACCATAGGGCCACGCCAAATCATTGGGTTTTCTTCATCCACTAAATAACCAATGGACATGCTTTGCATGCCATGACCTAAGATTGGTAGTAGTTTTCCTTCACCAGTTGTTTCTGGTTTTAACTTACTAACACCTAACATTCTTGGCTGAGAAGGGCCATAAATATCGGCGTCTAAAATAGCAACTTTTGCACCTTCAGCTTGTAAAGCCAGTGCTAAATTAACAGCAGTGGTGGATTTTCCTACTCCGCCTTTACCTGAGGCAATGGCAATAATATTTTTAACTTCAGGCAGAATATCAACACCTTTTTGGGTAGAGTAAGCAACAACCTTAGTTTCAACGTTAACTTCTGAATTTTTAATATCAGCGTCGGACAATGCTTTTTTAATACTATCAGCCAATATTTGATGATAGCTTTTTGCAGGATAATTAAGTACGATGTCGATAACTACTTTGTCACCATCAATGGCTATATTGTCTAAAGCGTGTGAAACAACAATGTTTTGTTCAGTATGAATATCGACAACATTTTCAAGAATTTTTTCAATTTTTTCATTCGTTAAATCCGCCATTTTTGTACGTCCAATTAAGTAAAATGGTGCTATTTTATCGTATATCGATTATAAGCAAACCTTAATATTAATAAGCCTATTGTTACAACCTTTATGTCACAACGAAAAATCCTAGTTACTTCAGCACTACCTTATGCCAATGGTGAGATCCATTTAGGTCATTTATTGGAATATATCCAAACGGATATCTGGGTGCGGTTTCAAAAAATGATGGGCAATGAGTGTCATTATGTGTGTGCAGATGATGCGCACGGTACGCCAATTATGCTTAAAGCTGACGAACTCGGCATTACACCTGAGGCGTTAATTGCTGATGTGAGTGAGCGCCATCAGGCAGATTTTAAAGAATTCTCTATTGGTTTTAGCCAGTATCACTCTACACACAGCCCTGAAAATAAAGAGATCTCTGCCGGCATTTATAACAAGCTTAATGAGGCTGGCTTTATCAAAACTCGCACCATTTCTCAGGCGTTTGATCCAGAAAAGCAAATGTTTTTGCCAGATCGCTTTATCAGAGGCGAATGTCCTAAATGTGGCGCTAAAGATCAGTACGGCGACAACTGTGAAGTCTGTGGCGCTACTTATTCGCCAACAGAGTTAATTAATGCTAAGTCTGCTGTATCGGGCGCAACACCTATTACTAAAGATTCTGAGCATTATTTCTTTGATTTACCACAATTTGAAACCCAGCTAAAACAGTGGACGGAAGCTGGGCACTTACAAGATGAGATAAAAAATAAATTAGCTGAATGGTTTGAGCAAGGGTTAAAGCAATGGGATATTTCCCGTGATGCGCCATATTTTGGCTTTCAAATTCCTGGCGTTGAAAATAAATACTTTTATGTATGGCTCGATGCGCCGATTGGCTATATGGCCAGCTTTAAAAAGCTATGTGATACACAAGGCTTAGATTTTGACGAATACTTTAACAAGGATTCTAAAACTGAGTTGTATCATTTCATTGGTAAAGACATCGTCTATTTCCATGCGCTGTTTTGGCCAGCGATGTTAATGGGTGCTAATTACCGCACACCTACCGCTATTTTTGCACACGGTTTCTTAACAGTGAACGGCCAAAAAATGAGTAAATCTCGTGGTACATTTATCCAAGCTAGAGCTTATCTAGAGAGTCTTAACCCTGAGTGCTTGCGTTATTATTACGCTTACAAGCTATCTGCCAAGATTGACGATATCGACCTTAATTTGCAAGATTTCAAGCAGCGCGTAAACTCTGATTTGGTCGGCAAGGTGGTTAATATTGCCTCACGTAGTGCAGGTTTTGTTGTTAAGAAGTTTAACAAAACCTTATCGGCTTACGCCATTGAAGGTGATCTGTATAACGAGTTTGTTGCCAAAGGCGATGATATTGCCAAGCTGTATGAAGCACGTAATTACAATCAAGCGATGCGTGAGATTATGAAGCTCGCTGACAAGGCTAATCAATATATTGACGAGCACAAGCCATGGCAATTAGTCAAAGAAGAAGGCAAAGAGGCGCAAGTGCACGATGTCACTTCATTGGCGATTAATTTATTTAGAGTATTAATGACATACCTTAAACCGGTATTGCCAGAGATGGCCAAGCAAGCGGAAGATTTTTTAAATATTGATGTACTTAATTGGAACGATATTAAGCACCCATTAACCAAGCATCAAATTAACAAATTTAAACCACTAATGTCACGCATTGAAGACGATCAGATCGAGGCAGTGATTGAGGCGTCAAAACAAAACATGGCGCAAGTCAAAACAACCGAAGAAGAGCAAGAGGATAATAATATGATTAGCATTGATGACTTTACAAAAATCGACTTACGCATTGCCAAGATAGTAAAAGCCAATCACGTTGAAGGTGCAGATAAACTCTTGCAACTCACACTTGATATTGGCGAAGAAAACACACGTAATGTTTTTGCTGGCATCAAGGCGCATTACAATCCTGAAGATTTAGAGGGGCGCTTAACGGTTATGGTTGCCAATCTTACACCCAGAAAGATGAAATTTGGACTTTCTGAAGGTATGGTGTTGGCTGCCGGTGATGGTAAGTCTTTACATATTTTATCGCCAGATTCAGGTGCTAAACCTGGAATGAAAATTAGTTAGACAAATACAAGTTTCGGAGAGATGTCAGAGTGGTTNANTTGCTCGCTTGGAAAGCGGGTGTAC
>AJXC01001885.1_pt1 | contig 23840 bp, 22 predicted proteins | sample 404948 | NCBI WGS metagenome assembly AJXC01 (sample SAMN02954314, study PRJNA77837) | marine metagenome | biome: aquatic; feature: Guaymas Basin Hydrothermal Plumes; material: sea water; isolation source: Guaymas Basin Hydrothermal Plumes and Background water depths 1600, 1775... ... | reverse complement strand
TAGGCGGTATGGGTATTATCGTATTGGCCGTGGCGATTTTGCCCATGTTAGGCGTGGGTGGTATGGAGCTTTATCATGCTGAATCCAGTGGCATTTCTAAAGAAAGACTCACACCAAAACTCACCCAAACAGCCAAAGCACTGTGGAAGATTTACATCAGCTTTACCATTTTATGCGCGTTGGGTTATTATTTAGCAGGCATGGATGCCTTTGATGCAATTGGACACAGTTATTCTACGGTAGCGATTGGTGGTTTTTCTACCCACGATGCTTCGATTGGTTTCTTTGATTCAAGTGCAATCGAAAGTGTTGCTATTGTCTTTATGCTTTTATCAGGTATTAATTTTTCCTTGCATTTCTTTGTTTGGCAAAAAACCAATATGTTTACTTATTGGCAAGACTCAGAATTCAAAACCTATCTTTTAATTTTAATTTCTGCCGTTACGTTAGTCGCTGTTTATTTATTTAACTCTGAGTATTACAACACAGCAGGAGAATCATTCAGACACGCTATTTTTCAAACGGTTTCCATAGCTACCACCACAGGTTTTTCCTCACAAGATTACTCACAATGGCCTTTTATCTTGCCAATATTATTACTTTTTGCTAGTTTTGTTGGGGCTTGTGCGGGCTCTACTGGTGGTGGTATTAAAGTGGTAAGAGTACTACTTATGTTTAAATTAGCCATGAAAGAAATCAAAAAACTCATTCACCCTAGCGCACAAATTAACATCAAACTCAATCAACGAAGTGTGNCTGAAAAAGTGTTGGTATCAGTTTGGGGATTTTTCTCGTTGTACGTAATTGCTTTTATTTTTATTTTAATCGCTTTAATGTTTACCGGTCTTGATCAAGTGAGTGCTTTTTCAGCAACGGCAGCAAGTATGAATAATCTAGGTCCAGGCTTAGGCGAAGTAGCGGCTAATTATGGTGGTGTCAGTGATACGGCTAAGTGGATTTTAAGCTTCTCAATGTTACTCGGTCGTTTAGAAATATTAACGCTAATGGCGTTGTTACACAAGGCTTTTTGGCGTTTTTAGTCAAAAACGCTCTATTTGCAAAATTTCAGAAATTTTTCGATTACCCTTGCAAGGCTTTGTTTTTGAATTAAAAATCGCTTAAATAGCTTATTTTAGGTCTTTAAATAGCTGTTTTTTAGATGGGAATGGTTGTAGGTTTAGTCTTTTGATGGGTTATTTCAATAATTTCTGAAATTTTAGTACAACCCTCAAAGAGCTCACCCCTAAAAACAAATCTCAATCTTTCTAATCTTGTTCATTGGTTTTTCTAAACTCGCTTTGCTTGCTGTGAGCGTAGCGAGGAAATACCCTTGGGGTGCACCAGAAAAAGTATTAAGCACTCAGACGAAAATCGAAGATTTTTGTAAAGTGTTTCATGATTCAACCACAATGTTATAACCTGGTAATGCGTTGAGTAGTTGTTTTCCATAAAACTTAGAAACTAAGCGATTATCAAAAATAGTAATTTTTCCCGTATCAGTTTCGGTACGAATCAATCGACCACAGGCTTGGATGAGTCTAAGCGATGCGTCAGGCAATGATATTTCCATAAACGGATTACGATTTTGAGATTGTAAGTAGTCTTGTGTGGTTTTTTCAATCGGTGAGTTTGGTACGCTAAAGCGCAATTTTACAATCACCACATGGGTAAGGTTATCACCTTTGAGATCAACCCCTTCAGCAAAGCTATCGAGTCCAAAAATCACACTGCCTTTGTTTCGTTTGCGAAGATCTTGGTGTTTTTTTAGGATGAGTTTTTTAGAAAATTCACCTTGTACAAATAAAGCACAGTCTAGTTTTTTTTCGACTAAATCAGCTACCAGTTGCATTTGTTTGTTAGAAGCAAATAATACCAATGAACTTTCATCAGTATTGATGCGTTTTAGCAGTTGTGAGGCAACTTCTTGAGTGTGTTCATACACTTGAGTTGGGTTGCTTTTAAATTTAGCAACGATAAAATCCACTCCATCCAGATTAAAAGGAGAAGGAAGGCGTAAGTACTGATTTTTGTCCTTTACCAATCCTAGTTGCTGGTTTAATCGTGCAAAACTTCCTAGTGATGATAAGGTGGCTGAAGTGAGTACTGCACCGGCTGCTTTTGACCAGATTAGATTGTTTAAATTATTCGACACATCGATCTGTGCACTGTTAATAATGTAGTTGGTTTTTTTGTTGGCTAATGTGGTTTTTTCAATCCAGCGTGAGTGTGGTGGCTGTTCAGGTTCATCTTTTTGTAATAGAGATGAAAGCAACCCTAAGATAGAAGACAGGTGTTGTTCACATTCTCCCAATGCATTGTTGATGGGATCAGAAATAGATTTATCCACTATTTTTATTTTTAAATAATCAGTCCAAGATTCTTTTAAGGCCTCAAATTTAGTATGAATAGAGGCGATTGAAGTGAGCAGATTTTGGCATATTAATTGTATTTCTTGGTTGACAATACCTTGTTCAAAAAGATGAACATCTTCATCAAAGTCCAGTTCTTTTAACACTTGTACTAAATCATCTAAATAGCCATCAATTTGTTTAATGTCATTCTCTGGAGAATCTTGTTTGGTGATTTTGCACACTTGTTCGCTAATGCCTTGAGTTTGTCGTGTGCTGGTTTTAATGAACTCGGTACCGGCACTTAGCGAGAAATGAGACAATGCTTTGGAGCTTAAGTGGTGCGCCTCATCAAAGATAAAGATGGATTCTTCCACATCCGGTAATACGGTGTTACCAGTGTTTAGATCCGCCAAAATCAAATCGTGGTTGGCGACAATTACATCGGCTTTGGTTGATTTTTTTTTCTGGCTTTAAAAAAAAGCGCAGTCGTTATAAAATTCACAACTTTTTGCCGTGCAAGTAAATCGATTGCAAGCCACTTTTGGCCATACAGAATGATCAGGTGTTTGATCTAAGTCGTCAATCTCACCATTCCATTTTTTATCAGAATAATTTTGTAACATCTCACTCAGTTGGTCAAGTTGGTATTTTCCAGGAGGAGTATCCCACAAGGTAGAGTTATCAAACAATGGGTTTTCTTGTGCGTTATCTTCAGCGAGGTTGACTAAATTACGAATACACACATAGCGCGATCTACCTTTAACCAAAGCGTATTCAAAATTAACTGAGCAGTATTTTTGTACTTCAGGAATGTCCTTATTAAGCAGTTGTTCTTGCAGAGCGACATTAGCACTAGATACAATTAGTTTGTGCTTATTGGCTTTTGCGATGGGAATTGCACTTAACAAGTAAGCCATGGTTTTACCGGTACCTGTTGGCGCCTCAACGCATAATATAGGGTTGCTGTTTGAATATTCTCCGACTAAGGTTTTAGAAATTTCGGCAATCATTTTATTTTGTGCATGGCGCATAACAAACCCAGGCATGGTTTTTTTAGCCGATTCAAACGATTGACGGATTTGAGTTTTTAGCTCGTCTGAGAGCATTAACTTAGGATTTGCGTTGCAATGAAAGATCGCACAATAGGATCAGTGCATTTTTATAGTCGGATTCTTCTAAAGGGTCCAATGATTTTTTGGCTAGGTCGGCTGATTCTTGTGCTTTATCGCGAGTGTATTCAAAAGCATTGACACTGTTTAAAATTTTAATCACTTCATTAATTTTGCTATTATCAGCATTGTCGATGGCATTTTTTAATAATTCGTGTTCTTGTCCTAGAGTTCTTGAGAGTGCGCAAATCATTGGCAGAGTGGTTTTTCCTTCAGCAAGATCGTCGCCTACCTCTTTGCCCATGGTTTGCGCGTCTGACTCGTAGTCAAGAACGTCGTCAATAATTTGAAAAGCATTGCCTAAATGCAAGCCATAATCCTTTAGCGCTAATTCTTGTTTTTCATCAGCGTTGGACAAAATAGCGCCAATTTGTGTTGCTGCTTGGAAAAGGCAAGCAGTCTTGCGCTCAATGACATTAAAGTATTCAGCTTCTGATAATTCTGAGTTTTGGCAATTAAGTAGTTGCAGGACTTCACCTTCAGCAATGCTGTTGGTGGTTTTAGACAGTATTTGCATAATACGCATAGAATCAGGCTCTACCATCATCTCGAATGCACGTGAATAGAGAAAATCACCCACTAAAACACTAGCGGCATTACCCCAAACTTCATTGGCAGTATCTTTACCACGACGTGTGTTAGATTCGTCAACAATGTCATCGTGTAATAGGGTGGCCGTGTGAATCAGTTCAATCACGACTGCCATTAGATGGTGATGGTTGCCTTTGTAGTTAGTGGCTCGCGCACAAAGCAACAGCAATAACGGACGCAAACGTTTTCCACCCGCATTAATGATGTAACTACTCATTTGATTGATCAGAGCGACATTGGAGCTTAGGCGCTTTATTAGTACTTTATCAGTATTTTTTAAGTCTGATTTGAGTAAGTTTTGAATATCAGTAAAATTATCCATAAGGGGTTATTTTAGCGTATTTGCCAAAAGATATACTTCTTTAGATCTGGCNCTTGANGCTTTGGGTTTACGAATGGTGACTTTAACAAATGCCTCTCGACAAGCCTTAACAAACCCATCAAACCCATCGCCTTGAAAGACTTTAATAAAGAAAGTGCCTTTAGGCGTGAGTGTTTTGATTGCCATATCAAGTGCAAGTTCACACAAGTGCATTGATTTTGGAATATCAACGGAAAGTTGACCACTCATGTTTGGAGCCATGTCTGATAGTACCACATCCATTTTATGGCCTTTGGTTAATTCTAGTAGCTCTTTATAAACTGAGTCTTGTGTGAAATCGCCACACAAAAATTCCACGTTAGGGATGGGTTCAATATTAAGAATATCACTGGCAATCACTTGCCCTGATTTGCCGACCATTTTAATAGCTATTTGGCTCCACCCACCAGGCGCTGCACCTAAGTCAAGTACACGAGAACCAGATTTGATAAATTTATCTTTATCAACAACCTCAGTCAGTTTATAAACAGCACGTGAGCGATAGCCTTCTTTTTGCGCTTTTTTTACATATTCATCACTCAGATGTTCACTCATCCAGCGACCAGAGCTGCTTTTTTTACCCATGAATAGTTATATCAATAATTTCTAATATTATAGGGGACTTAGGGGATAATAGTGTCTTTTTCGCGCTTACTCTTCATTGTACATGAATACCAAACTTAGAAATATCGCCATTATTGCCCATGTTGACCATGGCAAAACCACCTTAGTTGATAAACTACTTGAGCAGTCTCAAACTTTTGACGATCGCTTTGAATCAACTGATCGTATGATGGATTCAAACGATTTGGAAAAAGAGCGTGGTATCACTATTAGCTCAAAAAACACAGCGATTAAGTGGAACGATTATCGCATTAATATTGTCGATACTCCAGGACACGCCGATTTTGGTGGCGAGGTGGAACGCGTACTGTCTATGGTAGACTCGGTACTTCTATTGGTGGATGCGCAAGAAGGGCCAATGCCACAAACGCGTTTTGTGACTAAGAAAGCGTTTGACCAAGGCCTTAATCCTATTGTTGTGATTAATAAAATTGATAAAGATGCAGCACGCCCTGATTGGGTAATCGACCAAGTGTTCGATTTATTTGACCAACTCGGTGCCACAGACGAGCAGTTGGATTTTCCAATTATTTATGCATCAAGTATTAATGGTTATGCCTCACTTGACGACGATGTGCGTGAGGGCGACATGACACCAATGTTTGAAACCATTGTTAAAAATGTAGCCGCACCAGACGTTGATGTTAATGCACCATTACAAATGCAAATTACTGCGCTCGATTATTCATCATTCGTGGGTGCAATTGGTATCGGTCGTATTACTCGTGGTACGATTAAGAAAAATATGCAAGTCGTTGTAGTGGATACACAAGGCAATCAGCGTAAGGCAAAAATCGCCAATTTACAAGGTTTTCTTGGTTTGGATAAAATGGATACCATCAGTGCTGAAGCGGGTGATATTGCTGCGATTATTGGCATTGAAGGCATTTCCATTTCAGACACTATTTGTGATCCAGAAACCATTGAAGCGTTACCACCATTGAGCGTGGATGAGCCAACCGTATCAATGGCATTCCGTGTGAACGATTCCCCATTCGCAGGCCAAGATGGAAAATACATCACCTCTAGAAACATTCGTGATCGTTTGGATAAAGAACTGATTTATAACGTTGCTCTGCGTGTTGAGAACACTGGCGATCCGTCTGAGTTTATCGTGAGTGGTCGCGGTGAATTGCACTTATCGATTTTAATTGAAACCATGCGTCGTGAAGGCTTTGAGTTGGCTGTGGGTCGACCACAAGTAATTTTAAAAGAAATTGATGGTGTGGTTTGTGAGCCATTTGAGGATTTGAGTGTGGACGTTGAAACACAACACCAAGGCACCGTCATGGAAAAACTCGGTGAACGTAAAGCTGAATTAACCAATATGATGCCTGATGGCAATGGCAGGGTAAAGCTTGACTTTAGTATTCCAGCACGAGGACTGATTGGTTTTAGAACGGATTTTTTAACTGCAACCACAGGTACAGGGTTAATGAATTCTACTTTTGATGCGTACAAGCCACAAAAGCCAGGAGAGATTGGACAGCGTTCTAATGGCTCATTAATTTCAATGAATCAAGGGAAAGCCGTGGCTTATGCAATTTTTAATTTGCAAAAGAGTGGTAAGTTTTTTGTCGAGCACAATACCGATGTTTATGGGGGTATGGTTGTTGGTATTCATACTCGTGATAAAGATTTAGTGGTTAATGTAATGAAAGGTAAGCAACTGACTAATGTGCGTGCATCAGGCACGGATGAAGCGGTGGTATTAACACCTGCCATTAAGTTAGATCTTGAACAAGCTTTGGAATTTATTGATGACGATGAGTTGGTGGAAGTAACACCGCACAACATTCGTATTCGTAAGCGTCTACTGAGTGAGACTGAACGCAAAAGAGCACGTAACAAAAAATCTGATTAAGACTTAATAGCATTAAGTTTGCCTCTACTTTAGGGTTTATCCTTTGGTATACTTCTCTCATATTATCTCTATGAGTGCTTATGCACAGTATTCTTAATTTTTTCGTTCAACAAAAAAAGTTGGCATTGGTTTTTACCATTAGTGTGATTGCTGTTGGTTTGTTAACTTTGAACAACATCCAAAGAGATCAATTTCCTAGCGTTGATTTTGAGGTCATGAGTATTGTGACTAGCTATCCTGGCGCCTCCCCAGAAGATGTAGAGCAAAACGTAACCAATCTCATTGAAGATGAATTAAGCAACGTATCAGGTATTGATAAATTTACCTCAGTTTCCCGAGAGGGGAGCTCAAATATTGTTGTTACTTTGTCTCAAGACGTTAGTGACATAGACACGTTAAAGCAAGACATTCGCAACGCAGTTAATCGTATTAAGTCATTACCAAAAGAAGTGGTTGATTTGCCCAATGTTCGGGATCAAAAAATCTCAATAAAAAGCGTTATTAAAATCAGTATCGGCTCTAAAGACTTGTCTTATGCCCAATTAAGAGACGTAGTTGATTCCGTTGCTAATTCCATTGAGATGGTTGACGGCGTTTCTGAAGTGGTTAAAGAGGGTTATTTAGACAAAGAGATACAAATTAGAATTAATCCTGAAAAGTTATACTTGCATAAGCTTTCTTTACCACAGGTGATGGATGCAATTGACAAGCGCAATAGGCGTTATACCATTGGTAACAACCATAACGAGACAAACGAAAAAACCATTGTTGTCTTAGCAAAATTTGATCAGGCACAACAGGTTGGTGATGTTATTGTGAAATCAACATTTGAAGGCCCTATTGTGCGCCTAAAAGACATTGCAAACATTAGTAGTGGTAATGTTGAAGAAAAATCAATCGTCCGTGTTAATAGCAAGAAGGGCTTTATTTTACGTGTGCGCAAACAAGAGCAGGCCGATGTGATTACCACGGTTGATTTAGTAAAAGAAAAAATCACCGAACTTAATACTAAGTACGACAATCAATTGCAAATTTTTTATTCTTCTGATTTGTCCAAGTATGTACGCAATCGCCTAAAAATTGTTACTAATAATGGCATGATGGGCTTGGTACTGGTGTTGATTGTGCTCGGTGCATTTTTATCCTTTAAAACTGCTTTTTGGGTGGCGGTCAGTCTGCCCGTTAGCTTGCTCGGTACCGTTGCCTTATTGGGTGCAACGGGAGAGACCATTAACCTTGTGTCGCTTGCAGCCATGATATTAGTTTTGGGTATTGTGGTCGATGATTCAATTATTGTTGCTGAGAGTATTCATCATTACAAACAACTGGGTGAAGATAGGTTTGAGTCTGCTATACACGGTTTTAAACGTGTCATCATGCCAGTTGTAACCACTATTCTGACTACCATTTTAGCTTTTTCATCCATGTTTTTAATGGAAGGCACCATGGGTAAATTCATTTATGTGATTCCAATTGTTGTAATTTTTGCTTTAATCCTTTCATTTTTAGAAGTGTCACTGGCACTACCGGCGCATTTAGCCGGTTCTCATGAAAAAGGAAAAACCAGAACTTGGTTTAAGAGTGTTGAACAATGGTTTGAAGGTTTTTTAAAGACAATGCTCAAGTGGCGATATGTTGTTGTGGCTGTGTTTACATTAATGTTGGCTTTTTCATTGTATTTTGCAAAAACACAAATGAAGTTTGTGCTTTTCCCAGCAGTAGGCGTTGACACCATTAGCGCAAGATTAGAAATGGGCATTGGTAGCTCACTGCATAATACTGAGTTAGTTGCTAAAAATGTTGAGACTTTAATAGCAGAGGTGGTTGGTTCTGATCTTGAATCCATCACCACAGACGTCGGTAAGTACTTTACCAATAAGGCAAAGTTTACCATTGCGCTTACACCTTCCAGTGAAAGAAAGCAGACCTCTAAAGCATTATTAAAGCAACTTAAATCAAGATCGAAAGAAATCACTGCTGCAGAAAAGCTAAAGTTTTCTATTCATAGGCCCGGTCCGCCACAAGGAGAAGATATTGAAATCAATTTGGTGGGTAATGATAACTTTCAAAGAAAAGCAGCAGCGGATAAATTAGAAGAAATACTCTTATCAATTAATGGACTTGATAATATTAATCGTGATGATGAGCCGGGAAAAATTCGTATAGAGGTAGTGCTTGATTTTGAGAAAATGGCTCGATTAAACGTGGATTTTTTAACCGTTAACCAATATTTAAAAACCGCATTTACAGGTATTGATGTGACCAATATTCGTGATGGACAAAACGATGTTAATTTTAGAATTTATCTTGGAGATGCTCAAAATTCAGAAATGTTCATTGAATCTTTAAAAGTTAACAATCGCAAAGGGCATTTGATACCAATTTCACAGTTTTCAAACATCAGGGAGATCCGTGGCGAACCAAATTTTAACCACTTTAACGCTCAGCGATCAACCTTGTTAAGCGGTAGTATTGACGATGAAATTACAACAACTACGCTTGTTATGGCTAAGGCGTTAGAACGGCTGGATTTATCAAATAACTTCCCTAAAGTTAGGGTTATTAGTGAGGGTGGAGCCAAAGAGGCAACGAAGTCGATGGACAGTTTTAAAAAAGCCTTTGTCATGGCAGTTTTTGGAATTTTCTTATTGTTGGTTTTATTGTTTAATTCTTATACTCAACCAGTCCTTGTACTTAGCGCCATTCCTTTTTCCGTCATTGGTGTGATTTGGGCATTTTTTCTGCACGGCGAAACACTTAGTTTTTTTGCAATTTTAGGCACACTGGCTTTGGTGGGGGTGATTGTGAATGATTCTTTAGTATTGGTCTCGCACCTTAATTATCTAAAAGCAAAAATCGTGGATAAAACCACCTCAGCGCATGAGTTCATTATTCAAGGTGCTAAAGATCGTTTACGAGCTGTTGTGTTAACCACACTGACTACCCTAGCAGGAGTCATTCCTTTGGCTTATGGTATTGGTGGTACGGATTATATTTTGCAGCCCATGGCGCTATCATTAGGTTATGGATTGTTGTTCGGCACAGTAATGACTTTGGTATTGTTACCGTGTTTGTATTTAATGAATCATGAATTTGTAAACTGGGTTAAGAGTTTTAAAAAAAATTACTTAAGGCTTTAGAGTAATGTTTGTTGGCGGTAGGCAGACTTTATCACTACAAGCCTGTAGCGTTAGCTCCAAAGTCGGTAGGGCGCTATTGTTTGAATGATCAATTAAGTCGATTTTAATTTGAGCATTGTTTTTGTAGATTGAAATTTTTTCTTGTGAAAATCCCAATTGAGCCAATTCACCTTCAGGGTAAGTAGAGCCTCTTATTGTCCAATTTTTAGTATCCGTACTGATTACTTTGGTGGCAATCAGTGAATCTTGTAATGGTTGGTTAGAGTTAATGTGCCAAAGTGGTTTTAAAGTTACGTTAATAGCAACTTGATTTTTGTTTAGTTTTTGCGTATGAACACGGACACGACCGTCGTAGGCGTATTGAACACTTGACAGTTCTTGATCAGTGGCATTGTTAAACCCTAAAATAAAGGAACTAAAGTTGTAAGGGTCTTGGTTAATTTCAGTTGCAAAAGTACTCAATAGTTGCTGTGCTTGCTGAGTGAATTCTCGATCGGTTGTTCTGTTGTTAAGTTTGATTAAGACTTTGTACGCCACACCATTAGCCGAAGGGATGGCGCCATCATAAGCTTCCTTGTAATTGGTATTTAAGTATTTTTTATCCTGAGTCATGTTAAAGCCAAATTGTGTTTTATCCCAAAATTTTTGCGTCATGTCTTTGACAAGTTGGATGGTTCGATCAAGCCAAATTTGTTGATTGGTTTGATCGAATACAGATAAATAAGCATTCGCTAAATAAGCATAATCTTCAAACAAAGCAATGGTTTGCAATTGATTATCAATGGATACTCTGTAGAATTGATTGTCTTGATTAAAAGACGTTAGATAGTCCGCTAGTGCTAAGCCAGCTTGTGTGTATTTAACTTCATTAAAAATCTCACCCGCTTCAAGCAAGCTAGGGACCATCAATGCATTCCAAGAAAGCAAAATTTTGTTGTCCGTTAGTGGGGGCAACCTCTTAATTCTAAGGTCATATAATTTGTTCAGTAATTTGTCAATTTTTAAGTAGTCATCTTCGTTAATATCATTAATCTCTTTAAAACGAATAACGTGATTGCCTTCGAAGTCAGTGTGAGACGATAAATCAAAGTAGTGATTAAAGTGTTTAAATTCGTCTTGATTAAAGACACGTTTTAATTCTTGTATTGACCAAACAAAAAAAGTACCTTCTTCGCCTTCAGAGTCTGCATCGGTGGCGGAGAAAAAACCACCATTAGCATCTTGCATCTCTCGTAAGACATAATCAAGCGTTTGCTTGGCAATGCGTTTATAAAGTGGGTTTTTGGTTAATTGGTAGGCACGTGTATAAACTAGCGAGAGTTGTGCTTGATTGTAAAGCATCTTTTCAAAATGAGGAATTAACCAAGAATTGTCGGTTGAATATCGATGAAAACCACCGCCTACGGTATCATAAAATCCACCACTGGCCATGGTGTCTAATGTTATAGTAATGGCATTAAGTTGATCATCATTTGGATGACGTTTGTGCACATCAATGAGTAACAACAGCATTGATTCATGTGGGAATTTTGGCGCCTCCCCAAAGCCACCTTCAAGCTCATCAAAATTCGACAGCATTGCCTTAATGGCTTTAGAGACGATGGATTTATCTATGTCTCCCTGAGTGTTATTTGCGGCTTTGTTTAGAACTTTATCAATATCGTTGGCTTGGTTAATAATTTTATTTTGTTCATTTTGCCAAAGGATTTGTATTTGTGAAAGTATGTCTAATAATTGATCTTTTGGAAAATAAGTACCTGCAAAAAATGCCTTGCCGTCTGACAATATAACGGCATTGAGTGGCCATCCACCAGAGCCATTTATTAATTGCGACACGTTCATGTAAGTAGCATCGACATCAGGGCGAATTTCACGGTCAACCTTAATGGAAATAAAGTGTTGGTTGAGAAACTCCGCTACTTGTAAGTCATCAAAGCTTTCTTCTTCCATGACATGACACCAATGACAAGTGGCGTAACCAATTGATATAAAAATAGGTTTATTTTCTAATTTGGCTTTGTTAAATGCTTCATCTGAAAATGGATACCAATTAACAGGATTATGAGCATGTTGTAACAAATAGGGTGAAGATTCTAGAATTAAATGATTAACAAACTTAGCACGACCTTGCTCATCAATGTGCTGTGTTCTTGGCACATAATCTTTGTCTTTGTTGGTATAGGCTTGCTCTAGTTCATTCATTGGATGTGCCCATACTAACAAGGGTAGAAAAATCAAAATTATAAATATTCTAAACATAATTTGATTACAGCAAGCTTAGGCTAAGTAAGGAATTACTTGTTTTGTAGAGCTTGACGGATTAATTCTTCGGTAGAGAGTGAATCATCATTGATTGCATTTAGCATTCTGTCAGCCTCTTTAACCTTGAATCCAAGTGCTTGTAGCGCTTGAGAAGCTTTTTGAGTATTTGGATTGGCGTTACTAGCAGTAATTTTTTGATGATTAACATTGCTTAATTCCAATTTTTCTAAGCGATCTTTAAGCTCTACAATGAGCTTTTGTGCTGTTTTCTTGCCAATGCCTGGAGTTTTTGCCAGAAGTGCGTCGTCTTCCATTGCCACTGCGTTCATGAGCGAGGCAATATTGAGGTGGGAAAGAATCGCAAGCGCGACTTTAGGGCCAATACCATTAACGCGGATTAACTCTCTAAATAAGGTTTTTTCATCTTTAGAGATAAAACCATACAAAGTGTGTGAGTCTTCTTTAACGGTTAAATGTGTATGTAGAGAAATATTATTATCATTACCCATCTCGTAAAAGCTTGACATAGGGCACAGAACTTCATAGCCAATACCACCCACCTCAAGTAGAACTTCAGGCGGGTTTTTTTCTAAAATTTTTCCGGTTAGTTTTCCAATCATATTTTTTTGTACGAGGTTCAACCTCGTACTTTTTTAATTATAGCCAAGAATAAGTTTTGAAATAATCCTTCTCAAAATCTTTGATGTCATCTGCGTATTGAAGCGTAAGACCAATATCATCCAAACCATTAATTAGGCGGCGTTTGCGCTCTGCATCCACTTCAAAAGTATAAATTTTACCATTGGCATCAACACTTTGTGATTCAAGGTCAATGGTGATTTCACCTTTAAAATTAAATAATTCATCCATCACATCGTTACTTTGAACAATGGGTAGAATGCCATTTTTAAAACAGTTGTTATAAAAAATATCGGCAAAACTCGGTGCAATAATCGCTTTAAAGCCATAATCTTCTAATGCCCAGGGTGCGTGTTCACGTGATGAGCCACAGCCAAAATTCTCACGTGTTAAGAGTATTTGTGCACCTTGATATTCTGGTTGATTAAGGACAAAATCTTTATTCAGTGGGCGCTTGGTGTTATCCATACCCACTTCACCGTGATCAAGGTAGCGCCACTCATCAAATAAATTTGGGCCAAAACCAGAGCGTTTAATTGATTTTAAAAATTGCTTAGGAATAATGGCATCGGTATCGATATTAGCACGATCAAGCGGTGCGGAGATAGAAGTTAGAGTTGTAAATTTTTGCATAATTATTTATTTAACCTCTGAAAAATGACCGGCAATGGCGCTCGATGCTGCAATAGCAGGACTAACCAAATGCGTGAATGAGCCTTGACCTTGGCGCCCTTCAAAATTACGATTAGAAGTTGATGCACAACGCTCTCCAGGTTCTAATTTATCAGCATTCATGGCAAGACACATTGAGCAACCTGCTTCGCGCCACTCAAAGCCTGCATCGGTAAATATTTTGTCTAAGCCCTCGTCTTCTGCTTGCTTTTTAATCAAGCCTGAGCCAGGTACAACTAAGGCTAGCTTAATGTTGTCAGCAATGTGTTTGTCTTTAACGACAGAAGCTGCCACTCGCAAATCTTCAATACGAGAGTTGGTGCACGAACCAATAAAAATTTTATCAATATTGACCGTGTTAATTGGCGTATTGGCTTTGAGATGAATGTAGTTCAGTGCATTTTTGATGCTTTCAGATTTTACTGGATCGGCTTCTTTATCTGGATCGGGCACAATGCCATCAATTCCAATTACCATTTCTGGAGAGGTACCCCAAGTAACTTGTGACTTAATGTCCTTCGCATTAAAGTTAATGACTTTATCAAAATACGCATCGGCGTCAGAATGCAGTGTGTTCCAGTATTTAATTGCTTTATCCCATTCAGAGCCGCTCGGTGCTAAAGGGCGACCTTTAACGTAGTCTAGAGTTTTGTCATCCACAGCAATTATGCCCACGCGTGCACCGGCCTCAATCGCCATATTACACAATGTCATGCGTCCTTCGATGGACAAATCTCGAATGGTTTCACCCATAAATTCAATCGCATAGCCAGTACCACCAGCCGTGCCAATTTGGCCAATAATATAAAGCGCCACATCTTTCGCACTCACAAATTCATTTAATTCGCCGTTTACCTCGATTTTAAGATTTTTTGATTTGGACTGCCATAAGCAACCGGTGGCGAGTACGTGTTCAACTTCAGAAGTACCAATGCCAAAGGCCAGTGCGCCGAGTGCACCATGGGTAGAAGTGTGCGAATCGCCACAAACAATACTCATGCCTGGTAGCGTCGCGCCTTGCTCAGGACCAACCACATGCACAATGCCTTGGCGAATGTCGTTCATTTGAATTTCATTAATACCAAATTCTTCACAGTTTTTGTCTAACGTTTCAATTTGTAATTTTGAGATAGGATCTTCAATACCACCAACACCAGACGCACGATCAGTGGTCGGTACATTGTGATCGGGCACTGCTAAGCTAGCCTCTAGGCGCCAAGGCTTTCTACCAGCTATTTCAAGTCCTTCAAAGGCTTGAGGGGAAGTAACTTCATGAATCAATTGTCGATCAATATAAATAAGCGCTGTGGTTGCTTCTTCACGCACTACGTGTGTCGCCATTAATTTATCGTAGAGTGTTTGTGCCATTACGCTAAAGTCCTGATTATTACTTGATAAAATAGAGTCATTTTACATTCTTAGTCGTTTTTATATGTGTGGTATTTGTGGTCAGTTAAGATTTGATCGTCATGCGGTTAAGTCGCAAGATCTTAATGTAATGATGTCTAAGATCGCTAGGCGTGGTCCAGATGCTTCTGGGCAATGGGCAGATGGCAAGATTGGCTTTGGTCATCAACGCCTTAGTATTATTGATTTATCAAACCATGCGGCGCAACCCATGGTGGATAAGGTGTTAGATCTAGTATTGGTTTTTAATGGTACGATTTACAATTATCAATCTCTACGCCAAGATTTAATCAAACAAGGCTATACCTTCTTTTCGCATTCAGACACCGAAGTCATTCTTAAGGCTTACCATTTTTGGGGTGAAGATTGCGTTACGCATTTAGACGGCATGTTTGCTTTTTGTATTTGGAATCAAAAACCAATCAGCTGTTTGTTGCACGCGACCGTATGGGGATTAAACCCTTGTATTTTAGTTTGACTGATCAAGCCTTTAGTTTCGCTTCTAACACCCAAGCCTTGGTGGCTGTTGGTGCTGATACGAGTATTAATTCGGTCGCACTACAGCAACAGTTGTCTTTACATGGCGTGGTACCCGCGCCTAATACAATTTTAAATGGCGTGAATAAAATCAAACCAGCTACTACCTTAACGATTAATGCCAAAGGCAAAGTGATAGAAAAAACTTATTGGCAGCCTAGAGCGCAAAGATCCGAGCTCAGTGATGATGAGCATATTGAGCGCACGCATGAGTTACTGACTAAGGCGGTACTTAAAAGAATGAATGCCTCAGATGTGCCAATTGGCGTATTACTTTCAGGTGGTTTGGACTCTTCATTGTTGGTGGGCTTACTGCATGAAGCAGAGCATCAAGACATCCGTACTTTCTCGATAGGCTTTGAAGACATTGACGATGAAGCGGGTTCTGAGTTTGAATATTCCGATCAAATTGTCAAGCAATTTAACACCACCCATGAAAAATACGTGGTGAGTAATTCTCAAGTATTACCACGCTTAGGAGAGGCAGTGGCCAATATGGCAGAACCAATGGTGGGTCAAGATGCGGTGGCTTTTTACTTACTCTCAGAGCAAGTATCCAAACAGATTAAAGTCGTGCTATCTGGTCAAGGTGCTGATGAAGCCTTTGCAGGGTATTTTTGGTATCCACGTATGCAAGCTGAATTGGGCACTGAGGTTGAGCGTTTTTCTAAACATTACGTTGATCGTCCGTATGAAGAATACTTACAAACGGTTAATAAAAAATATCACAGTGGTAATCATACCGAAGCTTGGCTGAATAAAGAATTTTCCGAAACCAATGCTGATGAGTTTATGGACAAAGTCTTTCGCACCGATATTACTCGACTGGTGGTAGATGATCCGGTCAAACGTGTGGACAACATGACCATGGCTTGGGGTTTGGAGGCTCGTGTGCCTTTTATGGATTATCAATTAGTAGAGCATGCGTTAAGCATCCCACCAAGTTTAAAAATGGGTGAAGAGGGTAAGTACCCACTCAAGCAAATAGCCCGTGGTTTATTGCCTGACAGTGTGATTGATCGTAAAAAAGGCTATTTTCCAATGCCAGCACTTAAATACGTACGCGGTGAGTTTTTAGAATTTATGAGTGATATTTTGAATTCGACCCAGTGTGTGAATCGAGGCGTTTATAATCAAGATTTTGTACAAAAAGTGATTAATCAACCTGAGAATTATATGACTGCATTGAACGGATCAAGACTTTGGCATTTGGCTTTATTAGAGTATTGGTTGCAAATAAACATTGATGGATAAAATAATCATATACACCGATGGTGGTTGCAGAGGTAATCCAGGCATTGGAGGTTGGGGAGTTTGGCTTCGATATGGCGATCATGATAAAAAACTTAAAGGCGCTGAACGGGGCACAACCAACAACCAAATGGAGCTCATGGCGGCGATTAAAGCACTAGAGGCGATTAAATCAAGTAGTATTGCGATTGATCTATACACCGATTCCAAATACGTCATGCACGGTATTAATGATTGGATTAAAGGCTGGAAAACTAAAGGCTGGAAGACAGCTAATAAAAAACCCGTTAAAAACGTTGCATTGTGGAAGCGCCTTGATGGATTAAACGAACAACACAACGTGGATTGGTATTGGGTGAAGGGCCACAGTGATGATGAGGGTAATGACATGGCAGATGAATTAGCCAACCAAGCCATGGATGAATTGAGTTAAATAAATAGCATAAGTTAATGATTATTAGAATATCATGATATTCAAATAGTTTAAAAAAAACTTGTAATTGTTTGTATAAATGGTATAAAGTATAGCTTTCAATAGTATAAATTTTAAGGAGAGGAGTAGTGAAAAGACTAGCAATATTATTTGGATTTTTATTAAGTTTTAATGTTTTTGCAGATGCAACAGACGGTGTTAAGCCTTTAGGAGCTAGTGCAACAGAGGCGCAAAAACAAGTCATTCGTGATGCAGCACAAGATTCTTGTGATGGTAAAGAAGACGATGATAAGGAAGAATGTGTAATGGATTATTTTGCTAATCATAATTTGGAAGAAGAGCCAAGCTGCGATTAACAACAAGAATTTTTAGTCTCTGTCTACTTGGGGGGGGCTATAAATAAAAACTCAATGATGAGTTATTTTTATATATAAAAAAGGAGAGAAGTATGAAACTTCAAACATTAGTAGTAAGTGCTGCAACAGTAGCATTCTTAGCATCAACGGCTGTAACGGCTAAGCCAGTTGGTATCGTTAAAGGCGTTATGGAAGTTGCGGGTATTTCTCGTAATCAAGATAATGCAGCAACCATTGATCCTGCGTTTGCAAAGACTTCACGTCCTTGTCCTCCGTTTTGTATCAATGCAACTAACCCGTTTGCACCTGCAAGAGTTGAAACGGTAACAGAGCTTGATATGATTCATGCTGCACGTGATTCTGCTGGTGGCGACACTTCAGTATTAGTAGTTGATGCACGTACACCAGGTTGGGTGAAGAAAGGTACAATCCCACACGCAATCAACGTTCCATTTACTAAGTTGAATTCTAAGGCGTTAGCTAAAGATCCAATGGCAGTTGTTGAAATCTTAACTGATAAATTCGGTGTTAAAGATTTAGACGGTGTACTTGATTTTGGTGGTGCTAAGACAATTTACAATTTCTGTAATGGCGCATGGTGTGGTCAATCACCGGCTTCAATCAGAGCATTGTTAGCAATCGGTTACCCTGAAAGCAAGATCAAATACTACCGTGGTGGTATGAATGCTTGGAAATCTTTAGGCTTAACAACTAAGTAATTGATTCATAAAAAGCACTTACTGGTTAAGTGCTTTTTTTATCTAGGAGATTATTATGAAAATTAAATTATTTGTATTAGCAGTTGCTTCTACGTTTGCTTTAGGTTCTCAAGCGGCAACATTTCAAAACTCTAGTTTTAACTGGAATAATGCCTCTTCTTCAAAAGCAGGCAAGCCAGTTGGAATTGTTAAAAGGTGTTTTAGAAGTTGCAGGCATTTCACGTAATGCAGACAACAAAAATACCATTGATCCTGCGTTTGCAAAGACTTCACGTCCTTGTCCTCCGTTCTGTATCAATGCAACCAATCCATTTGCACCTTCACAGGTTGATATGGTGACAGAGCTTGATATGATCCATGCTGCACGTGATGTTGCTAATGGCGATAAAACACTATTAGTAGTTGATGCACGTACTCCGGGTTGGGTGAAGAAAGGTACAATCCCACACGCAATCAACGTTCCATTTACTAAGTTGAATTCTAAGGCGTTAGCTAAAGATCCAATGGCAGTTGTTGAAATCTTAACTGANAAATTCGGTGTTAAAGATTTAGACGGTGTANTNGANTTTGGTGGTGCTAAGACAATTTACAATTTCTGTAATGGCGCATGGTGTGGTCAATCACCGGCTTCAATCAGAGCATTGTTAGCAATCGGTTACCCTGAAAGCAAGATCAAATACTACCGTGGTGGTATGAATGCTTGGAAATCTTTAGGCTTAACAACTAAGTAATTGATTCATAAAAAGCACTTACTGGTTAAGTGCTTTTTTTATCTAGGAGATTATTATGAAAATTAAATTATTTGTATTAGCAGTTGCTTCTACGTTTGCTTTAGGTTCTCAAGCGGCAACATTTCACAATTCTAGTTTTAACTGGAATAATGCCTCTTCTTCAAAAGCAGGCAAGCCAGTTGGAATTGTTAAAGGTGTTTTAGAAGTTGCAGGCATTTCACGTAATGCAGACAACAAAAATACCATTGATCCTGCGTTTGCAAAGACTTCACGTCCTTGTCCTCCGTTCTGTATCAATGCAACCAATCCATTTGCACCTTCACAGGTTGATATGGTGACAGAGCTTGATATGATCCATGCTGCACGTGATGTTGCTAATGGCGATAAAACACTATTAGTAGTAGATGCACGTACTCCGGGTTGGGTTAAGAAAGGTACAATCCCACACGCAATCAACGTTCCATTTACTAAGTTGAATTCTAAGGCGTTAGCTAAAGATCCAATGGCAGTTGTTGAAATCTTAACTGAGAAATTCGGTGTTAAAGATTTAGACGGTGTATTAGACTTTACAGGTGCTAAGACAATTTACAACTTCTGTAATGGTGCATGGTGTGGTCAATCACCAGCTTCAATCAGAGCATTGTTAGCAATCGGTTACCCTGAGCATAAAATCAAATACTACCGTGGTGGTATGAATGCTTGGAAATCACTAGGTTTAACAACAAAGTAAATTGATAAACATTAGTGTTAAAAAGGGGGCGTTAATAGCGTCCTTTTTTTTCGTGTTAAGTTTGAGTGCTGTGGCGGATGATCAGTCCGATACTTGGTATCAAATTGGTTATGATTACTCCCAGCGTGGGCGTAATTCTGACGCTTTTAAATGGATGTTAAAAGCAGCAGATGCAGGACATGCAGCAGCGCAAAACAACATTGGCTTGAGCTATTTACATGCTTTGGGCGCTCCTAAAGATGAGAAAAAAGCCTTTTTTTGGTTTGAAAAATCAGCGGCACAAGGCCTTGCTTATGCGCAAAGTGAGTTAGCCATGCTATATTATCGAGGCACAGGGGTAGAGAAAGACACAGAAAAGGCGTATGATTGGTGGTTTAAAGCGGCTAATCAAGAAGATGAATACGCACAGTTTAATTTAGCATCGTTGTTCTTAGAGCGGTCCGACATTAAACGCGCTTATTTTTGGTTCACTAGAGCGAAAAATAATGGCCACCCAGATGCACAAGTGGCGCTGGATAAATTGAGGAGAGAGTATGTTGAGTAGATTAATATTAATAATGGGTTTGTTGTTTTCACAAGCCTCTTTAGCACTGCCTTTTGATTTACCTGAATTACAAAAATTTGGAGATTTTGATCCCAGTAGTTTACGTCGTTTTTTTAATGAATTTACCGGGGCAGAGCCTGATTTCGATAGAGAAGACCGTATGGTGGGGGAGATTGAAGAATCTGTGATGGATGGTGACGTTGAATTTTTGCCATTATCAAAAGACAGGGAAGTATTTAGTATTTTCATGGAAGCGGATGCCGATACACCTAAAGGCGGGGTTATCCTTCTGCATTCTCGTGGATATCATGCCAATTGGTCAAGCACCATTAAACCACTTAGGGTTGGTTTGGCAGAAAAAGGTTGGCATACGCTTTCGGTACAAATGCCAGTGTTAGATAAAAATGCAACTTATTATGATTATGTGCCTATATTCCCTTATGCGCATGAGCGCATTGAAGTGGCCATTGATTTTTATAAACAGCGTGGTATTGATAATATTGTCTTGGTTTCTCATGGTTGTGGTGCGCATATGTCAATGAGTTATTTTGACAAATATGGCGATGACAAGATTAATGCTTATGTGGGGATTGGTATGGGTGCAACGGATTATAAGCAAAAAGTCATTAAGCGTTTTCCGTTGGATATTATGCTAAAACCAGTGCTAGATATTTATGGTGAGAAAGATTTTCCAGGTGTGATTCGTTTATCTGAGTCTAGAAAAGCGTTAATGGATATTTCTGGCAATAAGCAAGATGCACAAAAAAGTCATTAAAGGCGCAGATCATTACTACAAGGAAAACGGCAGTTCTCAAGTACTGGTTAAAACAATTGACACTTGGCTGAGTGGATTAAAATAATACTATAGAGCTTGTAGATATTTAAGTTCTTGGTTTGAAAAATCTGCTAATTTTCGTGCTTCGATGTTAAAAGGTCCACGCAGTTTTTCACCAATGTGTTTTTTGACGAGTCGATCAAAGGTTTGCATAGAGTCCAAACCTCTTTGTTGGCAAAGATAATGAAACCAATGATTGCCAATTTTTACATGTCCGATTTCATCGGTAAAAATTACATCTAAAATTTCCACCATGTTTTTAAATTTCGAGCGTTGAAATTTTTTTTGTATGTTTGGGGTAACGTCCAAACCTCTGGCCTCTAACACCCTGGGCACTAACGCCATTCTAGCCAATACGTCATAATCAGTGTCATGAGTCATGGTCCATAGACCATCATGGGCATCAAAATCTCCGTAGTGATAACCTGAGTCAGACAGGTAGTCATTAATTAAGGTGAAATGTTTGGCTTCTTCAAAAAGCCACTTGTATCCAGTCTTGATAAAATTTATCCGGCATATTACGAAATCGATACACCGCATCCAGCGCTAAATTAATAGCGTTAAATTCAATGTGACAAATAGCGTGAATGGTTTTAATTAACCCAGTGTCCGATCCATCTCGTTTAGGTACGGATTGAAACCGAACCAAAATCGGGTTTTTGCGGTCGCCCCGGATCTTGAATGGATTGAGTTGAGTATTGTGATTGGTAATTAAGCTGGTGAGTTTCTTTTAGTTGCTGCAGTTCATTAGTGAGGGTGATTTTCTCATCAATAGAGCGACTCATTAGCGCGTTGTGCGCCAGTTTAAATACATTCATATTTTCCAAGTGGAAGTTGCTTCAAACTCCACGGGCCAATTTCAGTGCGAATAAGTCTCAAGGTTGGAAACCCTACGTGTGCGCTCATACGCCTGACTTGACGGTTTTTACCCTCAGTAATTCTCAGCTCTATCCATGAGGTAGGAATGTTTTGTCTTTTTCGAATCGGCGGACTTCTATCCCAAACCCAACCGGGTTTAGTGATAATTTTTGCCTTGGCTGGTCTAGTTTCTCCGTCTTTAAGCGCGACACCTCTGCAAAGTTGAGTAATGGCATTATCCGTTATACTGCCCTCAACTTGTACGACGTAGGCTTTTTCTTTATCAAATTTCGGGTGAGAGATTTGGTGTTGTAATTTTCCATCATCCGTTAGCACCATTAATCCTTCTGAATCTTTATCAAGTCGTCCTGCCGGATAGATGTTTTTAATGTCAATATAATCCGACAGCGTTTTGCCTTCGCCACTAAATTGACACAAGACCCCAAACGGCTTATTAAACAGAACAATCATTATTTATAAATTTGTTTAGCGCGAGAGACGAAGGCATCAAGCTGAGAATTGGCAATTGAGGTAAAAATAGGGGATATGGCTATATCCAATAATTTTGAAGAGAAGTTAAATTCAAGTTCAAGAGCAACTTTACAAGCATTGTCATTCAGATGAGTAAAAATCCAAGCACCGCTTAAATGTTTAAAGGGTCCGTCTTTGAGCTGCATATCAATTCTTTGATTGGGCGTTAGTGTGTTAATAGTGGTAAAGCTTTGGTTAAACGCGCCTTTATTAATCTTGACCGAGGCTGTAATTTGGTCGTCAGTTTGCTTTAAAATAGAGGCGTTTGAGCACCAGTTAAGGAAGTTTGGATAGTCGTCCACTTGATTAACCAATTGGTACATTTGTTCAGTTGAATAAGGCACAATGGCACTTTTAGAAATATGATGCATGAGTAAAAAATCTAAAAAATCAAAAATAAGTTCAAATACGATTGCTGTTAATAAAAAAGCAAGACATGACTATTTTATCGAACAAAGCCTAGAAGCTGGACTCTCTTTGGAGGGTTGGGAAGTAAAAAGCTTGCGTGATAACAAAGTGCAAATCAAAGAAAGTTACGTGATTTTAAAAAATAATGAGCTGTTTTTATTCGGTGCACACATCTCGCCACTTAAAAATGCATCAACGCATGTTAATACTGATCCTACACGCACACGCAAATTATTACTCAATCGCTTAGAAATTAATCGTATTCGTGACAAAATTAATCAAAAAGGGGCCACGGTTGTACCGTTAAAACTTTATTGGGCAAGAGGCAAGGTAAAGTTGGAAATAGGCGTGGCAAAAGGTAAAAAATCCCACGATAAACGTCAAGATATTAAGGACAGGGATTGGCAAAGAGATAAGCAAAGAACACTGAAGCAAACCAATCAATAATCCTTTATATAGAGCTTTTAGAATCATTTTTTTTTTGTAAATTGTTGTTTCCGTTAGAATTTCTCCTTATAATAGATGTAACTAAATGTTGGAGGTTAGCAACAATGATAGTTACATTTTCATTCTTTTACCTCCTTAATAGTTAACCTCTAGCATCTAGTTTTTAAAAATTTAACTTTCGAGGAGAAAAAATGAACAAATCAGAATTAATCGATGCAATTGCATCAGCAGCAGACCTTTCAAAAGCAGACGCAGGTAGAGCATTAAATGCAAACCACAGGTGCTATTACTAACGCAATGGCAAAAGGCGATGGCGTACAACTAACTGGCTTCGGTAGTTTTGTGGTTAGAGATCGTGCAGCACGCATGGGTCGTAACCC
>AJXC01001806.1_pt1 | contig 23878 bp, 29 predicted proteins | sample 404948 | NCBI WGS metagenome assembly AJXC01 (sample SAMN02954314, study PRJNA77837) | marine metagenome | biome: aquatic; feature: Guaymas Basin Hydrothermal Plumes; material: sea water; isolation source: Guaymas Basin Hydrothermal Plumes and Background water depths 1600, 1775... ... | reverse complement strand
TAGAAGCGCGTCTTGAGAAGGGGCGCGGGAAGGTAACCACTATCTTGGTACAATCAGGCACGTTGAAAAAAGGCGATATTATGATTGCCGGCCTGGAGTATGGAAAGGTCAAACAAATTGTTAATGATCAGGGCAAAGTATTAAAAGAAGCTGGCCCTTCTACACCAGTTGAAGTATTGGGTCTTTCGGGTGTTCCAAATTCTGGTGACGAAGTGTTGGTTGTAGAATCTGAACGTAAAGCGCGCGAAGTCGCTGACTTTAGAAAAACACGCGACCGTGAAGCTGAGTTGCAAAACCAACAAGCATCGAAGATGGAGAACTTCTTGCAAAAAATGGAAGAAGGCGATGTTTCTACGGTTAATGTGTTGTTGAAATCTGATGTACGAGGATCAGCACAGGCATTGGTAGAAGCTTTAGAAGAGTTATCAACCGATGAGGTACGTGTTAAAGTAGTTTCAAGCGGTGTGGGTGGTATTAATAATACTGACATTAATTTAGCAGCAACTTCAGAAGCCTTGGTGCTTGGTTTTAATGTACGTGCCGACGCAGTGGCGCGTAGGACAGCTGACAATGAAGGTGTGCGTATTGAGTACTATTCAATCATCTATAACTTAATTGATGATGTAAAAGCAATTATGAGTGGCATGCTTAGTCCTGAGCTTAGTGAAAATATTATTGGTATTGCTAACGTGAAAGATGTATTTAGATCACAGAAGTTAGGCGATATTGCTGGTTGTATGGTTGAAGAAGGTGTGGTTAGAAAAGACAGCCCTATCCGTGTGCTACGTGACAGCGTGGTAATTTACGAAGGAGAGTTAGAATCCCTAAGACGTTTCAAAGACGACGTTAAAGAAGTTAAATCTGGCACTGAATGTGGTATCGGCGTTGCAGATTATAAAGACGTTCAACCGGGTGATCAGATTGAAGTATTTGAGCGTATAGAAACTGCGCGCACCCTTTAAGGACAAATGCCAGAACAACCATCCTATCGAGTTGAAAGAATTAATGAGCTGATTCGTCGTGAATTAGTATTGTTACTAAAAAAAGAAACTAAGGACCCAAGACTACAGTCAGTTAGTATTACTGATGTGCTCGCTAGCCGTGATCTTAGTAGTGCTAAAATATTTTATACCGTACCAGAAAAAGATAAATCTACTGTTGAATCGTTACTGAATAAAGCCAGCGGTTTTTTTCGTTCACGTTTGTCAAAAATCTTAGATTTGCGACACACGCCAGCACTAAAATTTATTTATGATTCCGCACCTAATACTGGTGCAAGAATTGACGATTTATTGTCTAAACTCTAGAATTTAGTCTTATGTCGAGACGCCATCCAAAAGGCAGGGATATTAACGGTATTATCTTGCTAGACAAAGATACAGGCTTAAGCTCAAATGCTGCTTTACAAAAAGTTAAACGACTTTTTTTTGCGAAAAAAGCCGGACACACAGGTGCACTAGACCCACTTGCTAGCGGTATTTTGCCAATTTGCTTAGGGCAAGCAACCAAGATTGCTGGATTTTTACTTGATGATGACAAGCGTTATTTCGTGCGTGGGAAGCTTGGCCAAACGACAGATACGCTCGATTGTGAAGGAAAGGTGGTTAGTACACAGCCTTTTGAGCAACTTAGTGAGGCAGAAGTGTTTGAGACAGCAAAGCATTTTCAAGGTAATATTGAGCAAGTTCCACCGATGTATTCTGCGCTAAAGAGAGAAGGGCAACCTTTATACAAGTTAGCCAGACAAGGCATTGAAGTTGAGCGCAAAGCACGTCCAGTCACCATTCACGAGATTCGGTGTATCGACTATGATAATGGCGTTGTTACTTTGGAAGTGTCGTGTTCTAAAGGTACTTACATTCGCACTTTGATCGAAGATATTGGTAAACAACTTGGTTGTGGCGCACATGTGATTGAGCTTAGGCGTACCGGTTTTGCACACATCGATGTATCACAAACCATCAAGTTTTCAGATTTGGAAAATTTAGCGACTGACGATTATCAGAGATTGGACGAGATCATTCTTCCAAGTGATCAAATGTTGCCCAATATTCAAGACATTACGTTGGACAATGAACAAGCCATCGACATTAAATACGGTCGCACCATTCAATGTAACAGGCAAGGCCTGTTACATAAAGTTAAATTATTTGATCAGAATCAGAATTTTTTAGGCATTGGCGAATTATCCCAAGATGGCACCATTGCACCCAAACGCTTATTTGTTTAATCTATAATTTAGCGCATGAATACCGGTAAGAATAAAAAAAATGCCTTAGTGGGTTACGGCTTTGATGAAAACTTAATGCGTAGCGTTAAGGGTGATAGCAGTCTGCGTGACAGTGTTTACAATCGTGAGCGCACGCTTAACTTGGTAGATGAAAATATTGATGAATTACTAAAGGTTATCCTATTTTTACTATTGTCTACGGGTATTTATCGCATTGTCATTGGCCTTAATAACGGCGAGATTAAAACCTCATCGGTGTTTGACCCCTTTAATGTTGAGGTGCATTTGGCCGAAGACTTATTGGTGCCAGATTATGTTTTTAATCATTTTGGCAAGATTGCTTTAGATGAAAAAGAAGCGTTAATTAAGCGTTATTACCATATGCTTGAGCATGACCATGCATTCGAGTATTTGTCGGAAGAATGGCAAGCAGCTTTCCATGAGCGTAACGAAACCATGAAGCAACTCACCGATGAAGATGAGCTGCATTACATTATTGAGCACATTCCTGCACTGCGTAACTTAGAAGGTTATTACTTACGCTCGGCAGTGATTAATTTATTTAATTCAACGATTTCCATGTCGTTTAATTGTGATGGCACGCAGATTATGTCGCATAAGAAATTTAGAGAATTTATTGAAGACTACGTATGAAGATTTTAGTAATAGGGAGTGGTGGTCGAGAACATGCCTTAGCTTGGCAATGTGCGAAGTTTGATGAAGTGGAAGAAGTGTTTGTTGCCCCGGGTAATGCAGGCACGCAATTAGAAGGTAAGCTAACTAATATCGAGATAGATGCAGAAAATATTGATGAACTTATTAAGTTTGCTAAACAAAATCAAATTGATCTAACTATTGTTGGCCCTGAAGCGCCGTTAGTGATTGGTGTGGTGGATAGCTTTCAGGCTCAAGGCTTGGCTATTTTTGGCCCAACTGAGGCGGCATCACAACTCGAAGGCTCCAAAGCTTTTTGTAAAGATTTTCTTGATCGTAACAACATTCCAACCGCTTACTACGACGTATTCACTGAGGTTGCTCCGGCCATTCAGTACATTAAAGATAAAGGCACGCCAATAGTGATTAAAGCTGATGGATTGGCTGCAGGTAAGGGTGTAATTATTGCCAATACTGAGGCTGAAGCCGTTGATGCAATTAATGACATGCTTGAGGGTAATCGCTTTGGTGAGGCTGGCTCTCGTGTAGTGGTGGAGGAATTTCTAGTCGGCGAAGAAGCCAGTTTTATTGTGATGGTCGATGGTAAAAATATTTTACCAATGGCCACTTCACAAGACCACAAAGCCCGTGATAATGGCGACAAAGGTCCAAACACCGGTGGCATGGGTGCGTATTCTCCGGCACCAATTGTCACTGATGAAATTTTCAAAAATGTGATGGACACGGTGATTCGACCAACGGTTGATGGTATGGCAAGTGAAGGCAATTCGTACACGGGTTTTTTGTACGCAGGATTGATGATTGACCAAAATGGCAACTCTAAAGTATTGGAATACAATTGTCGATTTGGTGATCCAGAAACCCAGCCGATTATGATGCGCCTTAAATCCAATCTAGCCGATTTGTGCTTATTGGCCACCAAAGGCCAGCTAGATCAAGCCACTATTGAATGGGATGAACGTTCAGCTATGGGCGTGGTGTTAGCTGCTAATGGTTACCCCGATGCTTATCCGTCTGGCGAGATGATTGGCTTGCCAGCTGATAATGATGAGGCAAAAGTTTTTCATGCCGGCACTAAGATGGATGCCGGCTCAGTGGTGACCAGTGGTGGTCGTGTGTTGTGTGCTACGGCACTTGGTGCTGATACTAAAGACGCACAAACAAACGCTTATGCGTTGCTTGAAAAAATCAATTGGTCGACAGCGTATTACCGTACTGATATTGGATTCAAAGCCATTAAGTGATTATTGTCGGGGTAGATGAAGCAGGTCGTGGCCCATTAGTAGGTTCAGTGGTAGTCGGTGCAGTCATCCTACCGAATGATTTTGACTTGCCAGAATTGACCGATTCTAAAAAACTCAGCGAGAAGAAGCGTGAAATACTTTATGCACTGATTACTAATCAGTGCCGGTGGGCAGTGGGCGAATCAACCCCTCAAGAAATTGATGAAATTAATATTTTGCAAGCCACCATGTTGGCCATGAAACGCGCCGTTGAAAAATTAAACGCTAAATATGATCGAGTATTAGTAGATGGCAATCGCTGCCCTGATGTGCAAAATTGCACGGCAATTATTAAAGGTGATTTAACTGAGCCGGTGATATCAGCCGCATCGATCATTGCCAAAGTAACGCGTGACCATCAGATGGTTGAATTAGATAAACAATATCCAGACTATGGTTTTGCCCAACACAAAGGTTATGGTACTAAGTTGCACTTAAGGGCGTTGGAAAAATTTGGTGCAATTGCTAATCAACATCGCACCTCGTTCAGTCCAGTTAGAAGGATGTGCCGGTAGTACCATCCAACTCTCTAATTTGACGTTTGAGTTCGGATTTTTTGACGTCAATTTCGGCTTGTTGTTTTTTTCGCTCGATTTCTTTTTGCTTGGCTATTTCTCTTTGACGATCGCGTTCAATTTCAGCAGCAGGACGTGTTTTTAGATAATCAAACAGCTTCACTACTTTACGAGCGCCTTTAGCTTTTACTGCCATTTTCGCCGCTTTATCAGCTTCACGTTTAGTAACGGCACCCATTAAATAAATCACTTGGTTTTCAGTCATTACTTGTACGTGTGTCGGATGAAAAACTTCTTGGTCACGGAACAATGCCTCAACTTGGATAGTGATGGCCGAATCCTTTGCACGACTCAGTATTCCGCTGTTTGGACCAACTTTAATCTCATTAAAAATTTGTTTGATTTCGCTCGCTTGCAATTGCGCTTGTTTGCTAATATAGCTACGCATCTCATTGGTAGGGGTTTCACCCGCAATCAACACGGTTTTGTCATAAATTAGAAAATTAAGGTGCGCATCTTTAATTTCCGTGTCTTCTATTGACCAAGCAACGAGTTTAAAATTTAAAGTTTTATCATCAAGAATAGTGCCCGCACTTCTCCGATCATTACTCACAGAGACAACCGAGCCAATTGTTGAAACACCCTGGATAACTGGCAAGCAACTCGTTAATAACAAAGCATTGACCATTAAAAATGTAGTAAAAATAATTTTTTTCATGATTTACTGAGTCTCGAATGCATCTTTTATCCAATTGATTTTAGGACATTTTAAATCAGATTCCACACCAACAACATCAAACCGACAGATAAATTCTTGATATTTAGAATGTTGTTGTAAGTAATACTGTGCCGTGCGGATTAGCTTAGCTTGTTTGACACGAGTGACGGTTTCAGCGGCTGAGCTAAAATACGTATTCCGTCGATAACGAACTTCAACAAAAACCAACGTCTGTTCGGATTTATCGAGCATAATAATATCTATTTCACCCATTTTGGTTAAATAGTTTTGTTCAATGAGTTCGAGGCCGTGCTTGCAGAGGTATTTAAGCGCAATGACCTCTGCTTGATTGCCCACTTGTCGTTTAAAACTAAACATAAATTATGTCGTTATATATTGTCGCCACACCGATCGGAAATTTAGATGATATCACCTTTAGGGCGGTTGAAATACTAAAAACTGTCGATGTGATTTTGGCAGAAGACACCCGTCATTCTAAAAGATTACTAAGCCATTACGACATCAATACGCCGATGCGTGCGTTTCATGAGCACAATGAAACCCAAAAATCAGCTGCGATGATTAATGAATTATTAGCAGGAAAGACCATGGCGCTGATTAGTGATGCCGGAACACCGCTGATTAGTGATCCAGGTTATGTATTGGTGAGTGAAGCCAAAAAATCAGGGGTTAATGTAGTGCCGATTCCTGGGGCAAGTGCTATGATTAGTGCGCTATCAACATCGGGTGTTGCCAGTGATCGGTTTGGATTTTTTGGGTTTTTACCCAGCAAACAATCGGCACGACTCAAGGCCATTCAAGCCATTGCCCACATTGACCAAACCGCCATTTTTTACGAATCGCCCAAACGCATTTTAGCTTGTGCACAAGATCTACAATCTGTCCTAGGTGATGAACGCATTGTGTGCTTTGCTAAGGAATTAACCAAAGCATTTGAAACCATTAAAACCGATACTTTACCGGCATTGATTGATTATTTACAAGCGGACGATGCCCACCAAAAAGGAGAATTTGAATTTTGATTTCGGCTATTGATAAAAATGATAAAGTTTTGGGCGAGGAGCAGTTGGATAAAATATTGCCAATTTTACTCACAGAAATGGGTGCGTCGAAAGCCGCAAAACTAGCCGCTAAAATAACCGGCATTGATAAAAAATATTGCTATAAGAGGGCGATTGAATCATGAGTTACTACACACGCCACATCTTTTTTTGTAACAACGTGCGTGAAGACGGCAAGGCTTGTTGTTCACAGCTCGGCGCTAAGCCAATGTATCGTTATGCCAAAGACAAATGCCGTGATGAGGGAAAACTCGGTAAGGATAAAATTGGTGTTAGTGAATCGCGCTGTTTGGGTCGATGCGAGCATGGCCCAGTGGCGGTGGTGTATCCCGACAACATTTGGTATCAATATATTGATGAAGATGACATTAATGAAATCATTACCAAACACCTCATCGGTGGCACAGCGGTAAAGCGATTACAAATTGACTAATTTTTGATATAAATCTTGAGTTCTTCGCTCAATATCGAAAATTTCCGAATTATTTTCAATCACATCGGTCGGTAACTCTTTATTCAAGGCCAATCGTTGTTCTCGGCTCACTTGTGCCGAAACCATGCTTTTAGCGAGATTTTCATCCATATTTTCACGCTTTAATAGCCTTTTTAGCTGATTTTCTTCGCTACAATCCACCACAATAGCGCGATCGAACAAAGGTGATAGATTTTGTTCCACTAACAAAGGCACTTCAACGATAACTAGCTGAGTATTGAGTTTTTTGATGTCGGTTTGCATTTTTTCCAATATTTTTGGATGTAAGATTTTCTCAATGATTTGTTGGTTTTCGCTATTTTCAAACAGTTGTTGGCGCAGTGCTTGGCGATTAAGGGCTTTATCATTATTGAGAATGCCTTCGCCAAAGTGCGCAACTAATTCAATTAGGCCTTGTGACTTAGGTTCAACCACTGTTCGTGCAAGCACATCAAGATCAATAATTGGCACACCCAATTTTTTAAAAATTTGGCTAACGCTTGATTTTCCGCAAGCAATACCACCAGTGAGTGCAATTTTAAGGGTTGACATGGTTATTGATTTTATCAACTGCGTATGATGAATAGTAACAATATTGCAAGCTAGCTATTGACATTATTGCCAAATATCCCGATAATACACGCTCTTTTGGTTATGTAGCTCAGCTGGTTAGAGCACGGCATTCATAATGCCGGGGTCGGTGGTTCAAGTCCACCTATAACCACCATCTATTTTAAATACCCCTTTTCAGGGGTATTTTTTTGTCCATCTCAATTTGCCTATTTTTAGACATAATCAGCTCATGAATGTATTGCACTTGCAGGTTGAATCTAAGGCGCCCACTTTTTAAGAAGTATATAAACAAACGGTTATTAAGTGCCTTGATTGAGCGTGAGTTTTTGCGTATAATTATTCAGTTTTTGTTTCGAGGAAAATATATGCCATCACGCAGAGATCTAGCAAACGCCATTCGTGCTTTAAGCATGGACGCAGTTCAAAAAGCAAATTCAGGCCACCCGGGTGCACCAATGGGCATGGCAGATATTGCTGAAGTACTTTGGAACGAACACATGAAGTATAACCCAACTAGCTCTAAATGGGCTGACCGTGATCGTTTTGTTTTATCAAATGGCCATGGCTCAATGTTAATGTACTCGTTACTACATTTAACGGGTTTCGAGTTAAGCATGGATGATATTAAAGGCTTCCGTCAATTACATTCAAAAACTGCAGGACACCCTGAGTATGGTTACGCTGAAGGTATTGAAACGACAACTGGCCCACTAGGCCAAGGCATCACTAATGCTGTTGGTATGGCGATTGCTGAGCGCACATTGGGCGCACAATTCAACAAGCCAGGTCATACGATTGTTGATCACAACACTTATGTATTTATGGGCGATGGTTGTTTAATGGAAGGTTTGTCACATGAATCATGTGCCATGGCTGGTACATTAGGTTTGGGTAAATTAATCGCATTTTGGGATGATAACGATATTTCAATTGATGGCCATATTGGCGATTGGATGGAGCGTGGTGTTCCAGGGCGTTTTAACTCATACGATTGGCATGTTGTTGCGGTTGATGGTCATGATGCAGATGCAATCAGCAAAGCGATTACAGAAGCTAAGGCTGTTACTGATAAGCCAAGTTTAATTTGTTGTAAAACCACCATTGGTTTTGGCGCACCGACATTGTCAGGTACGCACGACTGTCACGGCGCACCATTAGGTGATGAAGAAATTGCAGGTACGCGCGCAGCCTTAGGCTGGGATGCGGCACCATTTGAGATTCCTGCAGATATTTATGCGGGTTGGGATCATAAAGAACAAGGCGCGACTGATGAAGCGGCTTGGAATGATACATTTGCAGCCTATAAGGCTGAATTCCCTGAAGACGCATCTGAGTTTGAGCGTCGTATGGCAGGTGATTTGCCGGCTAACTTTGCCCTTGAAATGGATAAATTTATTGCTAAGACTCAAGACGAGATGCCAAACATTGCATCACGTCAAGCATCACAAAAAGCGATTGAAGCAATGGGTCCATTATTACCAGAAATGTTTGGTGGTTCAGCTGACTTAACAGGCTCTAACCTAACCAACTGGTCAGGCACAGTTAAAGTAAATGCAGACAATGCCAACGGTAACTACATCTCTTGGGGTGTTCGTGAATTTGGTATGGCGCACATGATGAACGGTATGGTTCTTCACGGTGGTTTTAAAGTTTATGGTGCAACATTCTTTATGTTTATGGAGTTTATGCGTAACGCGTTACGTATGTCTGCATTAATGAAGATTGGCACAATTTATGTTTACACGCATGATTCTATTGGTTTGGGCGAAGATGGTCCAACACACCAGCCAGTTGAACAAATGTCAACCATGCGTATGATTCCTGGCTTCCACTCTTGGAGAGGTTGTGATGCAGTTGAATCAGCAGTATCTTGGAAGATGGCAATGTTAAGAGGGGATGCACCAACGGGTTTGGTGTTCTCACGTCAAGCGCTAACACCAATGGAAAGAACGGCTGAGCAAGTGGCTAACATTGAAAAAGGTGGTTATGTACTTAAGGACTGTGATGGCGACGCCGACATTATCTTTATCGCAACGGGTTCTGAAGTTGGTTTAGCGGTTGAAGCTGCTGAGGCGATGGATGCCAATGTACGTGTGGTCTCTATGCCTTGTACAAATGCCTATGATGAGCAAGATCAAGCATACAAAGATTCTGTATTAACACCAGGTGTTAAACGTATTGCAATTGAAGCAGGCGTTGGCGATGGTTGGTACAAGTATGTTGGTATCGATGGTGGTTTGGTTTGTATGACAACCTTTGGCGAGTCTGCACCAGCAGTTGACTTATTTAAAGAATTTGGCTTTACGGTAGATAACGTGATTGCAACAGCTAAATCAGTTATCGGTTAAATAAAGAATTAAACACAGGGCTTGCATGCAAGTCCTGTGTTTTAATAAACATTACATCCTTTTGATGTAATCGTAATAAAAAGTAAATAGGAGTAAGAAGAATGGCAATTAAAGTAGGTATTAACGGTTTTGGTCGTATTGGTCGCATGGTATTTCGTGCAATAGCAAAAGATTTCCCAGAGCTAGAAGTAGTCGGTATTAACGACTTATTAGACAACGATTACTTAGCATATATGCTTAAGTATGACACAGCACACGGTCGTTTCGACGGTGAAGTAGCGGTAGAGGGTAACAACTTTGTTATCGACGGTAAGAAGATTCGTCTTTCAGCTGAACGCAACCCTGCAGATTTAGCGTGGGGCGATATTGATGTAGACGTAGCAATTGATTGTACTGGCTTCTTCTTAACTGAAGAGTCTTGTCAACCACACATTGATGCTGGCGCTAAGAAAGTTGTTCAATCAGCACCTTCTAAAGATGGCACACCAATGTTTGTATACGGTGTTAACCATACTGAATATGCTGGTCAAGCAATCGTTTCAGCTGCTTCATGTACAACTAACTGTTTAGCACCAATTGCTAAAGTGATCAATGACAACTGGGGTTTAAAGCGCGGCTTAATGACTACAGTGCATGCATCAACAGCAACACAAAAAACAGTTGACGGTCCTTCAATGAAAGATTGGAGAGGTGGTCGTGCAGTATTTGAGAACATCATTCCTTCATCAACCGGCGCTGCTAAAGCAGTAGGTATTGTTTTACCTGAGCTTAACGGCAAATTAACAGGCATGGCTTTCCGTATTCCTTCAGTTGACGTTTCAGTGGTTGACCTAACTTGTGAATTAGACAAGCCAGCAACATACGAAGAGATTTGTTCAGCAATTAAAGAAGCTTCAGAAGGTTCAATGAAAGGCACTTTGGCATACACAGAAGACATGGTGGTTTCATCTGACTTCCGTGGTGTTAGTGCATCTTCAATTTTTGATGCAAATGCCGGTATTGCACTTGACGATACATTTGTTAAGGTTGTTTCTTGGTATGATAACGAGTATGGTTACACGTGTAACATGCTTCGTTTAGTTGAGCATATTGCTTAACTAACAAAAATTACGGCTCGCTTAGGCGGGCCGTGTTTTTATGTCAGACTTATATATTAAAGATTCATCCCTTAGTATTAATGAGGTGATTGAAAAATTAAAAGAAGCCGTTCCAAACAATCAGTTTGGAATTTTGCATTCTTACGATATTAAACAAACACTGGCTGGTAAAGGCCAAGAGTTGACAGAAGAATGTCACGTGTTTGAAGTTTGCAACCCAAAGGTTGCAAAAGATATCCTTGAGAAGGATATGAATTTGGCAACAGTATTGCCATGCCGAATTTCGGTATATACACAGGATGGCGCTACCAAAGTTGGATTAGCACTACCCTCTAAACATATTACTCAACTGTCAGATGCTGATGAATTATCATCACTGATTGACCCAGTTGAACAGACCTTGATTAAAATTATTGATCAGTCTGTTGTTTAGTAAGCATAAATAAGCAGGAGAATTATTATGTCAGTTATCAATTTATCGGATTTAGATCTAAGCTCAAAAAGAGTACTTATTCGTCAAGATCTTAACGTACCAATTAAAGATGGTGTGGTTACTAGCGATAAACGCATTAAAGCTTCATTACCGACGATCGAAATGGCGATGAAACAAGGTGCTAAAGTCATGTTAATGTCTCACCGCGGTCGCCCAACTGAAGGTGAAGCGAGTGATGAATTTACCTTGCAACCAGTCGCTGATCGTTTAACAGAGTTATTAGGCGTTAATGTTCGTTTAGAAACTAATTGGTTAGATGGTGTTGAGATGAATGACGGCGAAGTGGTGCTTTGTGAGAATGTTCGTTTTAATGAAGGTGAAATGGCAAATGGTGATGACTTGTCTAAGCGTATGGCAGCGATGTGTGATATTTTTGCGATGGACGCATTTGGCACCGCGCACCGCGCACAAGCTTCAACTCATGGCGTAGCTAAGTACGCACCCATTGCTTGTTCTGGCCCACTATTATCAGGCGAGTTAGAAGCATTGGGCAAAGCGCTAGACAACCCTAAGCGTCCAATGGTGGCGATTGTTGGTGGTTCTAAAGTGTCAACCAAATTAACGGTATTAGAATCTTTATCAAAGATTGTTGATCAACTGGTTGTTGGTGGTGGTATTGCTAATACCTTTATTGCGGCACAAGGCCATAACGTTGGCAACTCACTTTGTGAGCATGATTTAATTCCAACAGCAGAAAAATTAATGAAAGATTGTGAAATTCCAGTACCAAATGATGTGGTTTGTGGCAAAGAATTTTCAGAAACAACACCCGCAGAAACCAAAGCATCTGATACAGTGGTTGACGATGATATGATTTTTGATATAGGTCCTGATTCAGCGGCTGAATTAGCAGAGATCATGAAAAATGCTGGTACCATTGTTTGGAACGGCCCAGTCGGTGTATTTGAGTTTGATCAATTTGAAGGTGGTACAAAAACATTGGCTATGGCCATTGCTGAGTCGGATGCGTTTTCAATTGCAGGCGGTGGCGACACCTTAGCAGCAGTTGATAAATACGGTATTGAAGATAAAATTAGCTATATTTCAACCGGTGGTGGTGCTTTCTTAGAGTTTTTAGAAGGTAAAAAATTACCAGCAGTAGAAATTTTAGAACAAAGAGCAGAGGAGTAGAAATTGCCAAGAAGAACCAAAATATTAGCAACACTCGGCCCGGCAACGGATAAAGAAGGTGTTTTAGAAAGCATTTTAGCGGCAGGCGTGAATGTGGTTCGTATTAACTTTTCACACGGTTCGGAAGAAGAACATTTAGGCCGCGTCAAAGCAGTGCGTGAATGGGCACAAGCCAACAATACCTATGTGGGCGTCTTGATGGATTTACAAGGCCCTAAAATTCGCACTGCCTCTTTTAAAGATGGACTAAAAATTCAACTCAATAATGGCGATGCTTTTGCATTGGATGCAGATTTAGATGAAAATTCTGGCGGTCAAGAATCCGTGGGCATTGCCTATAAAACATTACCTCAAGAAGTTGAAGTTGGCAATGTATTGTTATTAGATGATGGCAAGGTTGTTTTGGAAGTAACCAATGTTGAAGGCAATAAAATCAACACGGTTGTTACTCAAGGCGGCGCCTTATCAGATAAGAAAGGCATCAACCTTCGTGGTGGCGGCCTGTCAGCCAACGCATTAACTGAAAAAGATAAGAAAGATATTTTTACTGCGGCTAAAGCCAAAGCAGATTACGTAGCATTGTCATTCCCAGTCAGTGGCGATGATGTACGTGAAACTAAAAAATTATTAGCTGAGGCTGGCGCACATGCAGGCGTGATTTCTAAAATTGAACGCGCTGAAGCACTAGTTGAAGAAACCATTCTTGATATTATCGAAGAGTCTGCTGGCATTATGGTTGCCCGTGGTGACCTGGGTGTAGAGATTGGCGACCCACAATTACCAGCGCAACAAAAACGCTTGATCAAATTAGCCAGATCAAACGATCGTATTGTTATTACTGCAACACAAATGCTAGAATCAATGATTACCAATCCGATTCCAACGCGTGCTGAAGTGTTTGACGTGGCGAATGCAGTGCTTGATGGTACTGATGCGGTGATGCTTTCAGCAGAAACAGCGGCTGGAGACTACCCTGAAAATGCGGTAAAAACCATGCACGATGTTTGCTTAGAAGCTGAGAAAAATCCAATTGCTAAAATTCTCATCATCGATTACACGAACACTTCACAGGCCTTGATGAGACGATTGCTATGAGTACTATGTACGCGGCTAATCATTTAGGTGTTAGAGTGATTGCAGCACTCACAGAAACTGGAAAAACAGCCATGTGGATGTCAAGAATGAGCTCTAATATTTCAATTTATGCAATGAGTGACAGTGTTCAGACTTTACGCAAAGTAACTTTGTATCGCGGTGTTTATCCTTGTGGTATTGAGAAAACGAGTGCCAATGGTTGGTCTCAGGTGAATGAAACCGTTATAGAAACACTGATAAAAAACGAGGTTGTAGAAGATGGAGATTTGGTAATATTAACCAAAGGTATGTATAAAGACAAATCAGGCGGAACCAACATGATGAAAATTCTTCGTGTCGGTGATAATAATTATTAAACAGTAAAAATAAGGAAGGAGTAAATATATGATAATTTCATTAAGAGAATTACTAGATCACGCGGCAGAAAATGGTTACGGCATGCCGGCGTTTAACGTTAATAACATGGAGCAAGTTCATGCGATTATGCAAGCGGCTGATAAAACTAACAGTCCGGTAATCATGCAGGGTTCTGCGGGTGCGCGTTCATATGCGGGTGAGCCGTTCTTACGCCACCTAATTATTGCGGCGACTGAAATGTATCCACACATTCCGGTAGTAATGCATCAGGATCACGGTTCTGAGCCAGACATTTGTTTACGTTCAATTCAATCAGGTTTTTCATCAGTAATGATGGACGGCTCTTTAGAAGCTGACATGAAAACACCAGCAAGCTTTGAATACAATGTTGCAGTCACTGCTGAAGTTGTGAAAATGGCACACGCAGGTGGTGTTTCAGTAGAAGGTGAATTAGGTTGTTTAGGTTCATTAGAAACTGGCATGATGGGCGAGGAAGATGGCCACGGTGCTGAAGGTAAATTAGACCTTGATATGTTGTTAACTTCAGTTGAAGAAGCGGCAGATTTCGTAAAAGCAACCAATGTTGATGCATTAGCAATCGCGATTGGTACTTCACACGGTGCTTACAAGTTTACGGCTGAGCCTACAGGTGATGTTTTACGTATTGACCGTATTAAAGAAATTCATGCACGTTTACCGAATACTCACTTAGTGATGCACGGTTCTTCATCAGTACCACAAGATTGGTTAGAAATCATCAACTCACATGGTGGTGATATGGGTCAAACTTATGGTGTTCCAGTTGAAGAAATTCAAGAAGGTATTAAGAATGGTGTACGTAAAGTGAATATTGATACTGATTTACGTATGGCATCAACGGGTGCAGTTCGTCGTCATTTGATTGAAAACACATCAAACTTCGATCCACGTAAGTTCTTAAAAGATTCAACGGCAGCGATGTCTGACATTTGTTCAGCACGTTTTGAAGCGTTTGGTTCTGCAGGTAATGCGGATAAAATCAAAGTATCTTCATTAGACACAATGAGTCAAAGATACGCTTCAGGTGAGTTAGACGCTAACATTACGTAAGCATCTAAACATCAAGCTTGAAAGGCTCGTTTTTATAACGGGCCTTTTTTGTTTTTCGGATGATACAATAAATCATGCAAATCAATAAGCATTATTCAGTAATCGTGATTGGCGGTGGCCATGCTGGCACAGAAGCCGCCTTGGCTTCTGCACGTATGGGTGTGAGCACACTATTAATTACGCACAATATTGAAACGCTTGGACAAATGAGCTGCAACCCTGCGATTGGCGGTATTGGCAAGGGGCACTTGGTCAAAGAAATTGATGCTATGGGCGGCGCAATGGCAACTGCTATTGACAAAGCCGGCATTCAATTTAGAACCTTGAATGCTTCCAAAGGGCCTGCCGTACGTGCAACTCGAGCACAAGCAGATCGTGTTTTGTATAAAGCAGCGATTCGTTATATTTTAGAGAATCAGAAAAACTTATCTTTATTCCAACAAGCGGTTGACGATCTCATTATTGAAAATGATGTGATCAAAGGCATCAAGACTCAAATGGGATTGAATTTTTATGCTGATAAAGTCGTTCTCACTTCAGGTACATTTTTGGGTGGTGTGATTCATATTGGCCAATCTAATTTTGAAGGTGGGCGTGCCGGCGATGCGCCTTCTAACCCTCTATCAAGAACACTGAGGGCTTATGATCTCGGCGTAGGAAGATTAAAAACAGGCACACCGCCAAGATTGGATGGCCGCACGATTGACTTTAGCGTATTGCAAGCTCAGCCTGGCGACACTCCATTGCCGACTTTCTCTTATATGGGTAAAGCATCAGACCATCCACAGCAGATCCCCTGTTACATTACCCATACCAATGAAAAAACTCATGATTTTATTCGTGAGGGCTTAAAAGATTCACCCATGTATACTGGTAATATTGAGGGTGTTGGCCCACGATATTGCCCGTCGATTGAAGATAAAGTGGTGCGTTTTGCTGAGCGTGATTCACATCAAATCTTTGTTGAGCCGGAAGGCTTGACCACGAATGAGGTATACCCAAATGGTGTTTCCACTTCATTACCGTATGAAGTACAAGTTGATTTTATTCGTTCGATTAAGGGCTTTGAAAATGCGCAGATTATTCGTCCGGGCTACGCGATTGAGTATGATTTTTTTGATCCACGTGGGTTGAGGCAAACACTTGAGGTAAAAAAAATATCCGGTCTGTATTTTGCCGGGCAAATTAACGGCACTACCGGTTATGAAGAAGCTGCCGCTCAAGGTTTATTAGCGGGTGTGAATGCTGCTTGCGCTGTACAAGCTAAAGATCCGTGGCACCCAAAACGTGATGAGAGTTATATTGGGGTGATGGTGGATGATTTGATTACCAAAGGCACTAACGAGCCATACCGTATGTTTACTTCACGTGCCGAGTATCGTTTACTTCTGAGAGAAGACAATGCCGATGAGCGCCTAACGCCCAAAGCCAGAGAATTAGGCTTGATTGATGATGATCGTTGGCAAGCATTTGAGAAAAAATATGAGGTGATTTCGAAAGAAAAACAACGCTTAAAAAACCACTTGGGTGCAAGCAGATGATCAACAAGCAAGCGAGGTTTTGGGTGCTAAATTAAATCATGAATACAATCTGGAAACGTTGTTGAAAAGACCTAAGGTTAATTATCAACTACTCAGTAAGATTGAATCAGCCCAGCCTTTTTTGCAAGATCGATTGTTGATTGAACAAGTAGAAAATCAAGTGAAGTATGAAGGTTATATCAAACGTCAACTTGATGAAATTGAGAAATACCGAAAGAATGAGAACACACGTTTGCCAGAATCAATGGATTACAATACTATTCAGGCGCTCTCGGCAGAAGTTAGGCAAAAGTTAAGTCTTCATCGTCCAGAAACCATTGGCCAAGCCAGCCGACTTCAGGGTGTAACCCCAGCCTCTATTTCTATTTTATTGGTTTACCTGAAAACTTATAAAGTAGCTTCATGAGCGAACTTCGACAAATCTTGCTAAGCGGTGCTGAGCAGATGGATCTGTCATTGAATGATCAACAAACTGAGCAGTTGCTAAGTTATCTTGAATTAATGACTAAGTGGAATAAAACCTATAATCTCAGCGCTATTCGAGACCCACAACTGGGCGTTAAAAAACACTTGCTCGACAGTTTATCGATCTTGCCTTATGTTAATAATGAGCCACTTCTAGATGTGGGTGCAGGTGCAGGCTTGCCTGGTATTGTCTTGGCAATTATGAAACCAGCGTTATCAATTAGTGTGCTTGATAGTGTTGGTAAAAAATGTCGATTTATGCAAGTTGTAAAAACCCAGTTACAGCTTGACAATCTTAGCGTGATTAATGAGCGAGTTGAGGCGTTCAAACCCCAAACTTGTTTTGGGCAAATCACTTCAAGAGCCTTTGCTGAAGTTGGTAAAACATTAAAACTCACTCAACATTTATTGTGTGATAATGGTCGCTACTTATTGATGAAGGGCGATCATTTTTCACAAGAAGCGGTGCAAGGTGTTTTAATGACACCCTATAAAATTAATGTGCCCGGCGTGTCAGATGATCGATTTTTATTAGAAATACAATTAGGATAAACATGAAAAAAATACTGACCTACTTATTTGTACTTGTTTTGATTGTTATCGGTGCAATGGCTTTGTTCTTTGATGGCATTACTAAGAGTGCAATTGAAACTTATGCACAGCAGGCCTTAAAAACGCCTGTGCGTATTGCCGAGTTTAGAAGTGATTTATCAGCAGGCAAGGTTAATATTGATTTTGTTGAAGTGAGAAACCCAGAACATTTTAAAAATGAAAATGCCTTTGTCTTAAATCATTTAAGTTTAATCATTGATACTGAAAGTACAGATGATCTAATTGTTATTGAACATTTAGAATTTGATGGTTTGTTATTCACGCTTGAACAAAGTGACAATCAAGTTAACTTGGTGACGCTACTTAAGAATTTAGAATCAAAATCAAGCACCCCTAATCAAAATATTGTTGAAGGTAAACCAGTTGAAACTGAAAAACAAACTGAAGCTCGAGTCATTATTAAAGATTTAAGCTTTATCAATACCCAACTTAAGATTGATACTCAGTGGTTTAAGGATACGGTTGATGTGCCCAATGTAAGGATTCGTAATTTTGGTGCAACAAAAGGTGTTCCTGTTAGTCGTGTAGGTGCAGAATTGATGAAAATAGCCTTGCGTCGAATTCAGGATGAGGTTGAGAATAAAGGTTTGAGACTGGGAGAGAAAGAAATTAAAGAAGGCATACGCCGACAATTAGAGGGTGAACTAGAAGGGCTGAAGGGCAAGTTAGACGGTAAAGCCAGAGATTGGTTCAGAAAATTAGGTTTATGAAAATTGTTGACTCCCATTGCCATATTGACCGCGTTGACTTAGATCAGTTTGGCGGTAGCATGGAAAGTATGCTTGCTCACGCTAAAGATTTATCGGTAGAGGAATTTTTGTGCGTTTGTATTGATCTTGAACATTTCGATGATGTGTTTTCTTTAGCAAAAGCCCACCAGCAGATTTACGCTTCGGTGGGTGTGCATCCGGTTGAGCAAGAAGGCAAAGACCCAAGTGTTGAAGAATTACTAACCCTAGCAGATCATGAAAAAATTATCGCTATTGGTGAAACAGGGCTAGATTATTTCCATGTTAAAAAAGACGCGGCTGATTGGCAGCGTGAGCGTTTCAGAAGACATATTGCAGCCTCTAATCAATCAGGTAAACCGATGATTATTCATACGCGTGAAGCTAAGGCTGACACCATTGAGATCATGCAACAAGAACAAGCGAAAGCAGGGGTCATGCATTGTTTTTCTGAAGATTGGGAGACTGCTAAAGCGGCACTAGATTTGGGTTTTTATATTTCATTTTCTGGCATTATTACTTTTAAAAGTGCAGCTGATTTACGCGAAGTCGCTAAGAAAGTGCCGGCTGATCGTCTATTGGTAGAAACCGATTCTCCTTATTTAACACCCGTACCGTACCGTGGCAGAGCAAATTCACCCGCTTATACGTATTATGTAGCTGAAAAATTGGCAGAAATACGCGGGGTCAGTGTTGACAATATTGCACAACAAACTACACAGAATTTTAACGATTTATTTTTCTCAAAATAGTGGCAGTTTCTTTTCAAACCGTTGATGAATTTTCCGAAGGCCAGCGCCTAGACAACTATCTACTAAAGCATCTAAAAGGCGTGCCGAAATCGCATATTTACCGAGTCATTCGTAAAGGCGAGGTGCGGGTAAACAAGGGGCGAAAAAAGGCAGAATACAAATTACAACTGGATGATGTGGTGCGTATCCCACCGATTCGAGTATCAGAATCAGGACAAGTTGAAGCGTCAGATAATCTGAAACAATTATTGACTGACAGTGTTCTATATGAAGACAAAGGCTTGTTGATTATTAATAAACCAAGTGGTTTGGCTGTGCACAGTGGCAGTGGTGTAACCATTGGTGTGATTGAAGCTTTGCGTAGCATGTATAAAGATCCGGTTGAATTAGTACACCGACTCGACCGGGCAACCTCGGGTATCTTGCTGATTGCAAAAAAACGCAGTGTTTTAAAAAATCTTCACGAACAGCTTAGCCAACATCAAATGGAAAAACGTTATACCGCTTTAGTTAAAGGCACTTGGAGTAAAAAACGTCATACCATTGATGCGCCTTTATATCAAAACTCACGTTATACGGTGGTTGATGCTAAAGGTAAAGAAGCGATTAGTCACTTTCAGCCTTTGAAGAATTTTCATCAACAAGATTTTGAAGCATCACTGGTCGAAGTGTTGATTGAAACTGGACGCACGCATCAAATACGTGCACACGCCAAACACGCAGGCCATCCGATTGCAGGTGATGATAAATACGGAGATCCAAGATTTGATGCTGAGATAAAAACAAAAGGTTTGAAGCGTTTATTTTTACATGCGCATCAGCTCACATTTACCAACCCACTCACGAATGAGATTCAAAAAGTACAAGCACCATTAACGCAAGACTTGCAAGATTTCTTAAAACAATTATGAATGCTTACTTTCGTCTGATGCGCCTTGATAAACCCATTGGCATTTATTTGCTATTATGGCCAGCTCTATGGGCGTTATTTTTAGCGGCAGATGGATGGCCTCGGTTGGATTTGATAATTATCTTTGTGTTAGGCGTTACTATCATGCGTTCGGCTGGTTGTGTGATTAATGACTATGCCGATCGAGAAATTGACAAGCTGATTGAGCGTACGCAACATCGCCCAATCACCTCGGGTGAAATTACATCTAAGGCTGCTTTGATTTTATTTTTTATCTTAATGCTCATCGCCTTTGGTTTGGTGTTGATGACCAATAGTCTAACCATTCAGCTGGCCTTTATTGCTGCAGGGCTAGCGATACTCTACCCCTTTACTAAGCGTTGGACACACTTGCCTCAGTTTATATTAGGTCTGGCTTTTGCCATGAGCGTGCCAATGGCATTTGCTGCAACGAATGGTAGTGTGCCTGATAGTGCTTGGTGGGTATTTGCTGCAACGGTTATTTGGACAGTCATTTATGACACCATGTACGCAATGGCCGATCGCGAAGAAGATCTGAAAGTTGGGGTGAAATCAACAGCAGTGTTATTTGCAAAATTTGATAAACTGATCATTGGAATACTTCAAATTTGCTTATTTTTGCTGCTTTTAAAAATTTCTGAAATTTTCAATTTAGCGATTTTTTATGATATTTCACTGATTTTAACTGCATTTTTAATGATTTATCACCAAAAAATTATCAAAAATAGAGAGAAAACAGCCTGTTTTCAAGCTTTTTTACATAATAATTTCATCGGCATGGTTATTTTCATTGGAATCGCATTATCCCTTGTTTTATAAGGGTTTTATTGTTGTAAATTTACAACTTTTATCAAATTATTGTTTAATTTAATCGATTATTTTGCATTTTTCATCAAAAAACCTTGACAATCTTCTCATTTATAGTAAAAAGTTACTAACCAATCACAAAGGTTGGGGTTTTTTTATAACTAAGAGGGGAAAATATGTTAAAAAATATAACAGGTTGGATTCAAGAGTTGACAGCTGCCGGTGTTTCGTTAATTGCATTAGCGGTTGTTATTCAGATAATTTTCGGTTCGACAGCTGCGTTTTTACCAGGTGACGTTATCGGTTCTATTATTGGAATAGTAGGGCAGCTTGGCGGCGCAAACCTAGTCGGTTTAGTTGCTGTTGCTTTGTTATACTCACTGTTTAATAAGTAAATAACATAGTAACTCAATAAAAAACCCGCCGAAAGGCGGGTTTTTTAGTTTTAGCGTACTAGATAAGCCCAAGCAATGCCCAATAATTCATGCATTGCATTTCTTGATTTTTCTAAAGACCCAATGTTAGGCAATGATAAGAAGGAAATATTTTTCCCTTTAAAGTCTGTTGGTGCAGCAATAGGGTTAAGACCTGAATCTTTAAATAGTTTTATAGCTCTAGGCATGTGTGATGCTGAAGTTACTAGTATAAAAGGTCTGTTATTTACAATGGATTTAGTAAAGATTGACTCCTCTTTAGTATCCTTTGGTTTGCCATTAATAATTATGTTGTAATTATTGATACCCACAATTTGAGCGATCCTAGCGTTCATTTCAGCGTTAGGAATTTTATTGTTCGACCCTGCATAGCCAGTAAAAATTAATTTAGTATCTGAACGATTGAGTTTTTTATAAATCGTCACCCCCTCCAAGGTTCTTTTTAAGCTGGCATTGCCTATTTGACTAGAAAGTGGCCATAAATTATTCTCATGATGGCCACTGCCAAGTACGTGAATAAACTCAATGTTAGTATCTTTGTAACTGTACTTGGTATATTGCGATTCTAGCTGTTGAATTAAAAAATTACCAACAGGAGGGTAGCTAAAAAATAGCAGTAAAAATAAAGCAGAACTTAAAAATAACTTAGATTTTTTATAAGCGGACTTGTATAAAAAATATAGTCCTATAAGGTTTAACGTTAAAATCAGACCAAGCGGCTCAACAAAAAAAGTAATAACCTTTTTTGCTAAGAAAAAAGCTTCCATCATTTAAGCCTAAATCCCTCTTAGTAATTCATTAATACTAGTTTTAGAACGAGTTTTAGCATCTACTTGTTTTACGATCACCGCACAGTAAAGTGAGTAGCTTCCGTCTTTAGAAGGCAGATTGCCAGAAACCACAACAGAGCCTGCAGGGATACGACCATAAGAAATTTCACCTGTTTCACGGTTAAAGATCTTAGTAGACTGGCCAATGTAAACACCCATTGAAATAACAGAGCCTTCTTCAACAATCACGCCTTCAACAACTTCTGATCTTGCGCCAATGAAGCAGTTGTCTTCAATAATGGTTGGGCTGGCTTGTAGCGGCTCTAATACGCCACCAATACCGACACCACCGGAGAGATGCACGTTTTTACCGATTTGTGCGCATGAGCCAACCGTTGCCCAAGTATCGACCATGGTGCCAGAATCAACATAAGCACCAATATTAACGTAAGATGGCATAAGCACTGTATTTTGTGCAATGTATGAACCGCGTCTTGCGCTAGCAGGTGGTACTACACGGACACCTGTTGCTTTAAATTCTTCTGGCGTAAGGTCTGCAAATTTTGAAGGCACCTTGTCATAATATTGAGTGAATCCACCGCCATTGGCACGTTATCTTCTAATCTGAATGATAGTAGCACGGCTTTCTTTAGCCACTCATTCACAGTCCAATCGCCAATCGCTTGTTGCTCAGCAACACGAGCTTGGCCAGAATCTAATAAATGGATAGCCTCAGCAACAGCTTGTTTGATTTCTGTACTGGCTGTTTGTGGGGTTAAGTTAGCCCTATCTTCAAAAGCTGCTTCAATAATATCTTTCATGGTTAATCCATTAAATAAAAAATGAACATTATATCAGAGGCGTGTTATTGACCTATATCAATGCATCAGTAAGTGTATTAATGATATGATGTTGCGAATTGATTCAATGCCAAATGAGAGGGGAATGAGCAAAGACAATATCCAAGTAGACAACCTATATACAGAAGGTGAACAATGGGTGCAAAAATTTAGGTGAAAAGACCGTTCATGCTAAGCGTATGGGTGGTAAATTTCGATTGCTTAAATGGTTTGGCACTTTGGTTTGGCTGCCTTTTTTTATTGCGCCTTATATTCCTTGGAATGGGCAGCAGGCAATATTGTTTGATATTGAAAAGCGACAGTATCACCTGTTTGATGTCACCATCTTTCCACAAGATCTCTGGATGCTAACCATGGTGTTGTTATTCTTAGCTATTCTACTGGCGGCAATGACCACCGTATTGGGCCGCGTGTTTTGTGGTTACTTTTGTTTCCAGACAGTTTGGACAGACATGTTCACCAAAGTTGAAGAATTTTTTGAAGGGCCGCCTGTTAAGCGTCGAAAGCTAGAAGTGGCGCCGTGGGATTTAACCAAAATCCGGATTAAAATTAGTAAACATGTGGTTTGGCTAGCCATTGCTTTTTTATCTGGCGTTACTTGGATGTTGTATTTTGGCGTGTCCTGGTCTGATTATTTTGATGGCTCTGCCTCTAGCACGACGCTTAGTATTACTGCTGCCATTTCATTAGGTGCTTACACTTTTTGCAGGACATATGCGTGAACAAACGTGTTTGTGGATTTGTCCTTATGCCCGTATTCAAGGCGCGATGGTTGATAGCAAACCNTTATGCCAACCTATGATCATTATCGTGGAGAGCA
>AJXC01001889.1_pt1 | contig 24487 bp, 30 predicted proteins | sample 404948 | NCBI WGS metagenome assembly AJXC01 (sample SAMN02954314, study PRJNA77837) | marine metagenome | biome: aquatic; feature: Guaymas Basin Hydrothermal Plumes; material: sea water; isolation source: Guaymas Basin Hydrothermal Plumes and Background water depths 1600, 1775... ... | reverse complement strand
AAATTAAAATTTATGGAAAAGTTACTGGCAATATTGAAGCCAAAGAGCGCATTGTTATTCCTAATGGCGGCTCTGTTATTGGCGATATGATNNCCCCTTCTATTGTGTTAGAAGATGGCGCGTATTTTAAAGGCAAGATCACTATGACCGACAAGCCTATGATTGATCTTAAGAAGGCAAAATCTTCTGACAAAGTGCCTGAAGGAGAGCAACAAAATAAAACCAAACAGGGCGGTGTGACCGCCTCATTTAAAAAGGAACAATAATAATGAAACAAAAAATCATCAAGTTAATATTGGTCGCCTCTGTATCTGTGTTTTTAAGCGCTTGTTGGCACGAAGTAGAAGTGGTTAAAGCGGAAGCGATAGTCTTACCTTCTACACCTGTTGCTGCAACATCTGATTTAGTTGAAACAGACATCATGCCAAGTTATTCTAAGTAGTTAGTGCTTCCAAAGTTCAAACATTTCCCAATAGATTTTAGCGACATCAATAAAAGCAAAATCACTTTTGTTTTGATTGTTAATGACTTGATCTAGATAATTTTTGGCTTTTGATAGGTTTTTATCGACATTCCTGCCCTCGGCATACATTACCCCTAATTCATATTGGGCAGATATATCACCTTGTTTAGCTAAAAGTTCTAGATGGTGACTATTTAGATTTTGATCNTTTGCATGATTATTAGCTTGTGCAAATCCTGCAGTACATAATAAATAAAGTGTAATCAGCTGCGCCTTTAGGTGTGCCTGATTCATTAGAGTTACTCAGATGACAAGAAGCTCATACTGTTTTTATTAATTAACCCCAACGCTATATCTCCACCACTGACAACACAAGTTAGTGGGTTTTCGGCAATATGAGCGTCAAGATTGGTTTGATCTTTTATTAATCGGCCTAACCCTTCAAGTAATGCACCACCACCTGTTAGCATCACGCCATTCTTTGCGATATCAGAAGCAAGTTCTGGCGGTGTTTGTTCAAGCGCGGTTCTTACTGCACCAATAATTGCGGATAAAGGCATTTTTAAGGCTTCTAAAACTTGGGTGTTGGTCATGATAAATTCGGTTGGCAGACCTGTCAATACACTTCTACCAACATAAGTTTTCTTCTTAATAGTCTTAGATTTAAAGGCAGAACCTACTTCTTCTTTAATTTTCTCACCAGTAATTTCTCCAATGATGGTGTCATGCTTATCACGAACGTACTTAACAATACTCTCGTTAAAACTATCGCCAGCAACACGTAAAGAATCTGCATAAACAACACCATTTAGAGACATAATGCCAATCTCGGTAGTGCCACCGCCAATATCAATTACCATGTGTCCTTCTGACTCGCTAATTTCCATGCCTGCACCAAGTGCAGCAGCAATAGGCTCATCAATTAAGAATACATTTCTTGCGCCCGCTTCAACCGCGCTTTCTTTAATAGCACGACGCTCTACCTGAGTAGCACCACAAGGCACACAAATTAAAATATCGGGTGATGAGGAAAAGAAGCTTTGATTTAACACTTGACGAATAAAGTGTTGCAACATCTTCTTGGTGATGGAGAAGTCAGCAATCACACCGTCTTTCATCGGCCGGATGGCTTCGATAGAGCCTGGCGTTCTACCGAGCATGTTTTTAGCTTCTTTGCCAACGGCAATAACGATTTTTTCTAAAGACCCGGGTTCATCGCGAATAGCAACAACAGAGGGCTCGTCAAGAACTAGCTCACCATTTAAATAAATCAGTGTATTAACGGTACCTAAATCGATCGACAAGCACTTTGGCTTGAATAAATTAAGTGTAAACATAAAACTTCCTCAAGTTTAGTTATGCCGACCTTTTATTGACCTGCATAATTTAGATGTTATTTATTAACCGCTCCTTTTAGTGCTTTACCTGCTTTAAAGGCGGCTACTTTAGAGGCTTTAATCTGGATAGATGCACCGGTTTGTGGGTTACGACCTGTGCGTGCTGCACGATCTCTAACTACAAAAGAACCGAAGCCTGTTAGTTGTACGCCATCACCACTCGCCATAGCGCTAGTAATTGCATCTGTTGTTGCGTTTAATGCACGAGCCGCATCTGCTTTAGACATTCCTGCTTCTGATGCAATTGTATCGATTAGTTCTGTTTTATTCATTTTTTTACTCTTCTTTTAATTGAATTAAAGTTAATATCTAACAGGGTATCTATTTAAGGAGATAGTCAATAAAGGTTAAGTTATTGATGCCCTGTCAAACACTAACAGCGCAGATTGTACCATTATTAAACCTCTGCAGGGGGGGGCTTTATTAGCTATGTGATTGAAGTAACGCATTAATCATTGCAACAGCATCGCAACCCGCACCAAACGCTTGGTGTTGATTGTTGAAATCAACACCACCAATACCAACAATGGGAATAGTGAGTACTTTCTTTGCTTGGCTAATTATTTCTAAAGAGCAATGCGGTGCGTTAGGTTTGGTGCTTGAGGGGAATAGTGTGCCAAAGGCTACATAACTTGCACCTTGGATTTGCGCTTGTTTGGCGGAATCAATATCGTTGTAGCACGACACACCGATAATGGCATTATCGCCCAGTTGTTGTTTGGCTGTTTGGATAGAAGCATCATTTTTGCCTAAGTGTACACCATCGGCGTTTATTTTTTGCGCTAGGTTAATATCATCGTTGATGATAAATAAAGTATTATGTCTTAAGCACAGCTGTTGTAATTGTTTAGCTTCATTGAGTTTGATTGATGCATCAGTTGTTTTATGACGATACTGCAGTATGCTAATTTTATGCGTAACAATGGCTTGTTCTACAGTATCAAGATCAAGCATTTTGTTAGGCGTTATGGCATAAATGCCACTAATTTTTTTATGACACACAATGGTTAGTTTTCAATTAAGACACAATCTATTAATCACGGTTTTTATTATAGTGGTTATTGGCGCTATGTGGCTTTTGATGCAAGGCTTATCGCATTCATTTAACGCTTTGCAGGATAAAGAACCGGCGCCCTTAACTGAAAATGAAGTGGTCTCGAAAGAAGTGTCTTATATAGAAAAAATTGATAATTTTGCCTTGCAAGAGTTTGGCGAAAATCAACAACTATCTCATTTTGTTAAAGCTAAAAGTTATTTTAATTTTAAAGGTGCACCAGCGTTGTTGTTAGACCCAAAAGTCACTACTTATAACGAAAAAGGCGAGACAGATTACATCCTAACTTCAGATCGTGCTAATTATTTAGATAGTGGTGAAATAAAATTTAAAGGCAAAGTAAATATTCATTCGAGCACCGGTGTGACCCACAAGATGAATACGCAAGAATTATTAGTTAGCACTAAGACCGATGATTTAATTAGTAACAAGAAAGTGACCTATCTTGGCGAGCGTGCAAAAATCATTGCCCAGGGTTTGCATATGAAGGCCAAGGAAGACAAAATGAAACTGATTGGTGAAACCAGTATCAATCAAGATACAGGGCAGAAAATATTAACCAAAGATCTTTATATTGATCAATCAAATGGACAAAAGCACTATTACTCTAAAAACGATACTACTTATCTAGCAACAGACAATAAGATCTATGCGGATGGCATTGATATGGATATGCGTAAAGAGATTTTGCAATTGCTGGGCAAGGTGAAAATCTTGCAAAATTCAGGCTCTAAAATCAACACCAAGGATTTAATTGTTGACCAGTCTGGAGAGAATGAGATTTATCGAACTAAAGAGAGAATACACTACCAGTCTAAGGTGGCAAATATTCATGCAACGGGTATGCGTTACGATGCTAAAAATCAAAAGATTAAATTAACCGGCGGTGTAGTAGGTCGGTATGAATAAAGCTATTTTAATCTTGTTGAGTTATTACTCTTTTGGTGTGAATGCTCTACTAGGTGATGCTAAAGAGCCGATTGATATTAAAGCCTATACAGTCGTTATTGATGAGCGCAAGGGGTTGAGTACTTATACAGGTGATGCGAGAGTTGTGCAAGGCTCGTTAACACTGAGTGCTGAGAAAATACAACTCTTTAGTTCTCAAAAAGAAGTGACCAAGGTGATCGCTAAGGGTGACAAGAATAAATTAGCGCATTACAAGCAAAACCAACCCAATCAATCGCGTTTTATTGAAGCTACCGCTCTGAATATCACTTATTTGATTAAGAAAGAGTTTGTTCATCTGGAAGGCAAAGCGCATTTAGTACAGGGGTTTGATTCTTTTAGTGGTGGTACACTAGATTACGATATTAAAAATGACAAAGTGATAGCACAAAAATCTAAAGACGGTACTGAACGCGTCAGGTTTAAAATTAAATTATAATGTTTCATTTGAACGCGGTAGAATAATAAATTTATTCGCTTAGCAATTCACACGGAGAAAACATCATGAAAGTCCAAGATATTATGTCAACCAACGTTAAAACCGTTACTGCAGATCAACTGGTTAAAGATATTGCCATTATGATGATCATGGATCACATCAGTGGCGCACCGGTGGTTGATGACAACAACAACTTAGTTGGCATCATCTCAGAAAAAGATATCTTACAACACATGTTCCCTAAGCTAGACGAAGTCATGAGCGACACCTATTTTGATTTTGAAAACATGGAGCACAATTACAAAGACACCATGAATGTTAAGATTGGTGAACTGATGACTAAGAGTGTTGCTAGTATTGATCTTGATATGCCTTGCTTAAAAGCGGCAAGCACTATGTGGCTTAGAAAGTTTAGAAGAATCCCAGTCACTCACAATGGCAAACTGGTGGGTATCGTTAGTATTGGCGATGTACATCGTGCGATTTTTAAATCGTGTATGACGTCATAAACACACTTTTTCAAGTTAATTCCTGACCTTTTTACTCTGTTTTTAGCAGAGTATCTCTTAGGGGGTATATTAAAATATCACCATAAAATAATGCGTTAAAAAACGCCTGCCGGTATAATTTCGCCTTTTAAATTAATATAGGATTAGACATGTCAAAATTAGTCCCGCCGCACGGCAGCGACACAATTAATGCATTAGCATTATCAGGCGATGCATTAGCAGCAGAATTATCAAGAGCTGAATCTTTAGCAAAAATCACTTGTTCTTCAAGAGAAGAAGGTGATGTGGTGATGCTTGGTATCGGTGGTTTTAATCCTTTAGAAGGTTTTATGGGTGAAGCAGATTGGAAAGGTATTTGTGACAACATGACAATGGCTAATGGCTTATTTTGGCCAATCCCGGTAACGTTATCAACTGACGATGAAGATGTTAAAGCTGGTGACGAAATAGCGATTATCAGTGGAAAGTCTGGCGATATTCTTGCCACAATGACAGTGACTGAAAAGTACACTATTGATAAAGACCACGAATGTGAAACAGTTTATAAAACCACTGAAGATGCGCATCCTGGTGTTGTTATGGTTCAGGCGCAAGGTAAATACAATCTTGCAGGCCCTATTAAAGTCTTATCAGACGGCGGCTTCCCTGCGAAGTTCGGCGATTTATACATGACACCAGCTGAAACGCGTGCTTACTTTGATGAGAAAGGCTGGAAGACAGTTGCAGCATTCCAAACACGTAACCCAATGCACCGTTCACACGAGTACTTGGCTAAAATCGCAGTAGAGATTTGTGATGGTGTTATGATTCACTCAGTATTAGGCGGCCTTAAAGCGGGTGATATTCCTGCCGATGTTCGTTCAGAAGCAATTTCAACTTTAATTGAAAATTACTTTGTTCCTAATACAATCCTACAATCTGGCTACCCACTAGACATGCGTTATGCGGGTCCTCGTGAGGCATTATTACATGCGTTATTTAGACAGAACTATGGTTGTTCGCATTTAATCGTTGGTCGTGACCATGCAGGTGTTGATGATTATTACGGTCCATTCGATGCGCATAACATCTTTGATGAGATTGCTGACGATGCATTAGTAACACAACCACTTAAGATTGACTGGACATTCTGGTGTCACGAATGTGGTGGCATGTCTTCAATGAAGACTTGTCCGCATGAAGCGAAAGATCGTGTTCTTCTTTCTGGTACTAAGGTCCGTAAGATGCTTTCGGATGGTGAAGACCTTCCTGAAGAATTCTCTCGCCCTGAAGTGGCTAAAGTGTTGCAAGCATACTACGCTACCATTAAAGCAGAAGATAAAGTAGAAATTAAGTTGAGCGGACACTCAGCTAAGTAATAAATAAGTAATGACTTATATTAGTTATCTCTTGTAAAGAAAACTTTTTATAAGTATAATAATTTGATTTTTGGCGCACTCAAACGCGTCCAAGATTGAAAAAAGGACTACCGAATTATTAACAAGGTTGTTAATAATTTTAGTTTGTGATTAATAAAACCCTAAGGAGGAAAAATGGATATCACTACAACACCGATTGCTGGTCTTTCGGAAACTATTTCATACAGCACTATGGAGAGCTTTATTTACGTAATGTTCGCATTAGTTATTGTTATGACACTTGTCGATGTATGGCACAAGAAGAGCATGAGATGGTTTAATGAAAATGTTGCGAAAGGCAAATTAAATGCAACTAAAGATCTAAGTGCTGGCGACAAAGTAGGTATTGCAGTTTCTACGATTGTAGTAGATGTTCTTTCAGCGGGTGAATTCTGTAATTTCAACCGCAAACTTGCACACCTTCTTACCATGTATGGTTTTATTTTATTCAATGCAATGACAGCCATCATTATCTTTAGTGGTGCTGCTGAAGCAGCAAACACACTTTATGCTACTTTGTGGCATGTAGGCGCAATAATGCTCGCAGTTGGCGGCTGGTGGTTCTGGTTATTCATCAGAGTTGACGTTGCAGCAGAAGGTAACAAATGGTACAACATTTCAGCAATGGACATGTTTAGTATTTCATTGATTGCAACTTCTACATTTGCTTTAATCTGGTCTTATGTTGGTGGCGGTACGGGCGCAACATTTGGTTTATTCATTCTATCTGCGGTTTCATTATTCGGCGGCGTATTATGGTCTAAGTTTGCGCATATGTTCTTTAAGCCATTTGCAGCGTACGAAAAGCGTACAACGAAAGCAAATGGTTCAGCAATGAACTTACCAACCATTACTAGAGATGATCCTGAGCAACAAAAAAGACACTCTATGGAGCTATTGGTAGATGCACCTATGAATATGGGTCTTGGTATTAAGCGCGAAGCGCCTAAGCACTACTAACATTAATTAACTAATTTAAAAAGAGAGGAAAATAATATGCCAACTTTTGTATATATGACTCGTTGTGATGGTTGTGGACATTGTGTAGATATCTGCCCATCCGACATTATGCACATCGATAAGAAATATCGTCGTGCTTTGAATATTGAACCTAATATGTGTTGGGAGTGTTACTCATGTGTTAAAGCCTGCCCACAAAACGCGATTGACGTACGTGGTTACGCAGACTTCGCACCATTAGGACATAGTGTTCGTGTAATTCGTGATGAAGAAAAAGGCACGATTGCATGGAAAGTTAAATTTAGAGATGGTCGTGAGAAGAACTTCTTGTCACCGATTACTACTAAGCCATGGGGTTCAGCGATTCCTAACTTCAGAAACGAACCAGAGCCAAGCCAAGCAGACCGCGACAGTGAATTATTGTCACATGAGCCAGAGTCAATTCGTTTAGATGATGGTGGTTTACATACGTTAGAGTCTAACGGTTTGAAACTTGTAGAAGGAGTATATTACTAATGAAAACAATTATTGAAGATAACATTGATATTTTAGTTGTTGGTGCTGGCCTAGGTGGTACAGGTGCTGCTTATGAAGCTAGATACTGGGGTCGTGACAAGAAGATTGTAATTGCTGAGAAAGCAAACATCGATCGTTCTGGTGCGGTTGCTCAAGGTCTATACGCAATTAACTGTTACATGGGTACCCGTTGGGGCGAAAACAATCCTGAAGATCACGTACGTTATGCACGTATGGACTTGATGGGTATGGTTCGTGAAGACTTAGCTTTTGATATGGCTCGTCACGTTGACTCTGCAGTACACAAATTTGAAGAATGGGGCCTTCCATTAATGAAGGATCCTAAGAGAGCTGATTTACCTGAAGGTGATATCGGTAAAGGCGCATACATGCGTGAAGGTCGCTGGCAGATTATGATTCATGGTGAATCTTATAAGCCTATCGTTGCAGAAGCAGCGAAAGTTAATGCGGATGAAGGTAAAACTTTTAACCGTATTATGGTGACACACTTATTGATGGACGACGCACAAGATAATCGTGTTGCGGGTGCTGTTGGTTTTAACGTACGTACAGGTAACTACCACATCTTTAAATCTAAGACAGTTATTGTTGGTGCCGGTGGTGCGTCTAACATCTTTAAGCCACGTTCAGTGGGTGAAGGTGCTGGCCGTGTATGGTACGCACCGTGGTCTTCAGGTTCAGCTTATGGTTTGTTAATCGAAGCTGGTGCGAAGATGACGCAAATGGAAAACCGTATCGTTCTTGCACGATTCAAAGACGGTTATGGTCCAGTTGGCGCATACTTCTTACATCTTCATACATATACTCAAAATGGTTATGGTGATGAGTACGAATCTAAGTGGTTCCCAGAATTAGCAGAAAGAGTTGGTAAAGCGTATCTTGATACAGAAAACCAGCATTTCTCACACAAGCCTATTCCGACTTGTTTGCGTAATCACGCATTCATTTCTGAAGTAGCTGCAGGTCGTGGTCCAATTCACATGGTTACAGTTGAAGCATTCCAAGACCCACATTTAGAAGAAGTAGGGTGGGAAAACTTCCTAGGTATGACTGTTGGACAAGCAGTATTATGGGCTGCAACAGACATTGATCCTAAGTACATCAACCCTGAGTTGACAACGTCTGAGCCATATGTAATGGGTTCACACGCAACCGGTTGTGGTGCATGGTGTTCAGGTCCTGAAGATATTTCAGGCAACATTCCTGAGTACTACTGGGGTTATAACCGCATGACAACCGTTGACGGTTTGTTTGGTGCAGGTGACTCTGTAGGTGGAACGCCACACGCATTCTCATCAGGTTCATTTACTGAAGGCCGTTTATCTGCGAAAGCTGCTTGTAAATATATTGACGATGGTAAGGCTGAAGGCATCAATGTTTCACAGAAACAAATTGATGATCGTAAAGAAGAAATCTACAGACCTTTAGAGACTTACACAATTGGCCGCAACGAGATCGTTGGTGGTACTGTATCTCCAAGCTACATCTTGCCATTCCCTGGTTTACAGCGTCTACAGAAGCTGATGGACGAGTATGCAGGTGGTGTAACAGTGCAATACATGACTAACGATAAACTTCTAAACATGGGTCTTCATAAGTTGAAGATTCTAGAAGAAGACTTAGAGAAAATTGGTGCAGAAGACATTCACCAGTTGTTACGTGCATGGGAGCTTAAGCACCGTCACCGTACTTCTGAGTGTGTTGTTCAACATACATTGTTCCGTGAGGAAACTCGCTGGCCTGGTTACTACTACCGTGGTGACAAGATGAAGCTAGATGATGACAATTGGCATGTATTGACAACTTCTCATCGCGATCGCGTTACTGGTGAATACAAGATGGAGAAACAACCGTTGTATCACTTAATTGACGAGAAGTAAGAAAAACTTGCTTAATAAAGGCCTAGTGATAAGTCTTTATTGAAAAATTTAAAAAACCAACATAAGCTTATGTTGGTTTTTTTACTTCTATAAATGGAGAAATATAAAATGGATATTCTTGATAAAACTGATAAAGAGCTATTAGATATAGCACGCCCAATGTGGGATGATTTGGTAAAATTTTCTAACAATGCAAATTATGGTGCATTTACTAGAAATTTTTCTGAAGAGATGCTTCGTGGTGCCAATGAGATTGAGATGGGTAAACAGTTTGCCAGAAGCGAACTAACCAAGAATTTAAATGAAGAGGTTGAGTTTCTTGGTACGATTCGTCGTGGTGATCATGCCACTGTTTTATTCAAACAAAAACATAAGAAGAAGCCAGGTGAATGGTTAGGTCGTTTAGTGTTGGGTTATGAAGACGATGAAATAAAGATCTTTGGTGCTACTATTTTTTAATGGGTTATGAGTAATATGATTATTGAAGACGGTAAATTTGTTGAACTTACTTATAAAGTCGTTGACAAGAAAACCAGTGAAGTATTATCTGCAGTTGAATTTCCATTAGGTTATATTCAAGGTATTAGTGAAATTTTATCACCAGAGGTAACAGCTGGTCTAGTAGGTCAGGTTGAGGGTGATATTGTTGAACTTCCGGTTGATGTGGACCAAATATACGGCCCTAGGGATGAATCTTTAGTGACGACCATGCCCCTTGATAGCTTGGATGAAGATTTAAGAAGGGTCGGCACTATGATTCCAATGGAAAATGACAAAGGCGAGCGTATAAACTTTACAGTGATAAAAGTTAATGACGATTCAATAATGGTAGATGGTAACAACCCACTTTGTGGTCGAAAAGTAATTTTTGTCCTTAAGGTGATTACAGTACGTAATCCAACAGATGAAGAAGCGAGACTGGGTGGCCCTGTTGACGATACGCCTAACTTTGCAAACGCACAATCAATACATTAAATACTATTATGGACTTTACACAATCAGAACTTGATACAATTCAAAAGCACGTTGATGATCGCTGGAGAGAGAAGGATCATGGTGTACATTTAGCTGATATTGAGGTGGATGGCAAAGAGCAGCCAGCGGCTGTTTGGGAGCATAAACACTACACCTTTATTATTCTTAAAATAGGCGCCTTCACTTATAGGAATTTGTTTTATTTCTTAAGAAAAGACCGTTTTGATACAGGTGTTGATGAGTTTAATGATCTTGATGACTGTGTTGATTCTTTAATGAAATGTCAAGCTGATTTTTCACTTTCTAAAAGTACCAAGAATTTAAAGCCTAAAACTGACAAGTAAGTTTAGGCTTTCTAATTTTCTTAAAAAAAAAGGATGTTTAAAGCATCCTTTTTATTACCTGCTAAATAGTAATCTGTATTATTATTCTTATTTGATATAATCTTATCAATTATATTTTTTGAGGAGGATTTATGATGCTACCTACTATAGGTGAATTGAGTGAAGAAATTGTAGCGTTATTTTTTGTTATTTTCTGTGTTTCTATTGTTTTTGGTGCAGTGGCACGTAAAACTGACTTTTGTCCCTTAGGCGGCATTGCAGATGTTATCCATAGTGGTAACACGGGTCGTTTATCGATGTATTTCTTTGCTATTGCCGTTGCTATCTTTGGTGTCACTATTTTTGAAGCATTGGAAATTTTCAGTGCTGATGGTACGCGTCCCCCTTACAGGATGAGTCAGTTCCGCTGGCCCGCTTATCTAGTTGGCGGTGCTTTTTTTGGTATAGGAATGACTTTGTGTCGTGGCTGTGGCATGAAAAGCATTCTCAATTTGGGTGGTGGCAATCTAAAGGCGATTGTGACAATTCTAGGGATGGGTGGTGCGGCAGTATTGATGCTGTATGTTGAAGGGTTTTTCAACGATTATTTCTTATCTTGGGTCTTACCTGCTTCGCCTAATTTAGATGATTATGGATTCGAGATGCAGGATTTAGGCACGATTCTTGGTGGCTTTATAGGTGTTGAAACCTCTACGATGCGACTTGTTATCGGACTGGCGTTGTCGTTATTAATCATGAGCCTGGTTTTCAAGAGTAAAGACTTTGTTGCTAGACGTGATAATTGGATTGGCGGCTTTGTTATTGGTGCGTTGATTGTGGGCGCCTTCTATATTTCTGGCGGCCCATTAGGTGAGTTAGCCAATGAGGCATCTGAGTTTAGTGATGATCCTCAGTATGGTATGGGCACACAGTCATATACCTTTATTCGTCCAATGGGTGATTTACTTTATATCGCTTCAAACCCAGAATGGTATATCGTAACCTTTGGTTTGGTTGCATTTTTAGGCGTGGGCGCAGGCTCAGTGTTAATTTCTATTTTGACTAGACGTTTTAAAATCGTTTGGTTTAATTCTATTGGCGAAGTATTACGCTATGCTGTTGGTGGTGTTATGGTCGGTATTGGCGGTATTTTAGGTATGGGTTGCACTTTGGGCCAAGGTGTTGCTGGAACCTCTACTTTGTCACTAGGCTCGTTTGTGGATTTATTTGCACTGATGTTGGGCGCTTATATTGGTATCCGCATGCAGAAACAATTCATGAATGATCATGAGGTGCCTAAAGCAGATTAACCACTTTCTGTAGGCGAAAAAAAAGGCGTGCTATTGCACGCCTTTTAATTATCTTTTAATTAGCTACCCTAGTAAAGGCGCACCTAGTAAAGGAATAATCATGATTGCAACAATGTTGATAATCTTGATTAGTGGGTTGATTGCAGGGCCAGCCGTATCTTTATACGGGTCACCTACAGTGTCACCAGTCACAGCAGCTTTATGCGTGTCTGATCCCTTTCCATGACCTTCACCCAGTTGGCCGTCTTCGATGTACTTCTTAGCGTTATCCCATGCACCACCACCGGTAGTCATTGAGATAGCAACAAAGATACCGGTTGCAATAGAGCCGATTAATAAGCCGCCTAATGCTTCAGCGCCTAGTAGTAAACCAACAGCTACTGGGAATAGAATCGGAAGCATTGATGGTACGATCATTTCTTTAATTGCAGATTTAGTTAGCATGTCAACGGCTTTAGAATAGTCAGGCTTTTGTGTGTAATCCATAATGCCTGGCATCTCTCTAAACTGACGACGCACTTCTTCAACAATACCGCCTGCTGCACGACCTACGGCTTCCATTGCCATTGCACCAAATAGGTAAGGTACTAAGCCACCTAAAAACAAGCCAATAATTACCATGTGGTTTGACAAGTCAAAGCTGATTGGATCAAATCCGACTCTAGTATTTAGCTCATTTGTAAAGTCAGCAAACAATACTAACGCTGCAAGACCGGCAGAACCAATTGCATAACCTTTAGTTACCGCTTTGGTTGTGTTACCTACCGCATCTAATGGATCAGTAATGTTACGAATCTCTTCAGGAAGGTCTGCCATTTCAGCGATACCACCTGCGTTATCAGTAATAGGACCATAAGCATCCAGTGCAACAATAACACCCGTCATAGACAACATAGCAGTTGCTGCAATAGCGATACCGTATAAGCCACCTAATGCATGCGCACCCCAAATACTAGCACAAACGGCTAATACGGGTAGTGCAGTAGATTTCATTGATAAGCCAATACCAGCAATAACGTTTGTACCATCACCTGTTTTAGAGGCTTCTGCAATATGTTGTACTGGTTTGTATTCAGTTGCAGTGTAGTATTCAGTAACCACAACCATCCACGCAGTCAGCGCTAAACCAATCAGAGAGGCGTAGAATAAATTCATACCCATACCCATGTCTATTGTCACAAAGTAGAATGCAATTGCCGCTAAAACTGCAGAAACAATTAAACCTTTGTAAAGCGCACCCATGATAGAGCCACCATCAGATACTTTAACAAAGAAAGTACCGATAATTGAAGCAATGATAGATACTGCTCCCAGTGCTAATGGATAAAGAATCGCATCGTTACCCAGGCCTAGTACACCCGCTAACATCATTGTTGCAACGATGGTTACTGCGTAAGTCTCGAATAAGTCAGCCGCCATACCTGCACAGTCACCAACGTTGTCACCAACGTTGTCAGCAATTACTGCAGGATTGCGCGGATCATCTTCTGGAATGCCTGCTTCAACTTTACCAACAATATCAGCACCAACATCAGCACCCTTAGTAAAGATACCGCCGCCTAAACGTGCAAAGATTGAAATCAATGAACCACCAAAAGCTAAGCCAATCAATGCGTGTAACGCATCTTTTTGTGGAACTTCAAAAGCAGTCAAGCCCATGTAGAATCCAGAAACACCTAACAATGCCAGGCCAACTACCAGCATACCAGTAATAGCACCACCTTTAAAGGCCACCTGGAAAGCAGCGTTCATGCCATTTTTTGCTGCCTCTGCTGTACGACAATTCGATTTAACCGATACATTCATACCAATATAACCTGTCAAACCTGACAATACGGCACCAATTAAAAATCCTAGAGCCACTGTGTAGCTAAGTGCTATCGAGATAATAACCAGTAAAATTGCGCCTACAATGCCAATAGCAGTGTATTGACGATTTAGATAAGCCGTTGCACCTTCTGCAATTGCATCTGAAATCTCTTTCATTTTGTCACTACCTGGTGATTGTTTGTAAATCCAGGTCATTGTGTATAAGCCGTATAAAACAGCAATTATTGAAGCCCCGATAGCCATTATTAGTATATCCATTTCTTTCTTTTCTCCTTTTTGATTTATGTGTAAATTTTTCCAGCGTTGATTATAGATTAATTAGCACTCAATAATATAATAAATAAGTGAAAAACGACCTATTTTAAGTGTTGGTTTAAGGAGTTTTAAAGAAGTGCTTCCTATTTATCCTTTTGTCCAATATTGAGTTTTAATACCATGACCTAAATCAGCTTCAACCAATCTCGATCTGAGTTTCAATAGCTTTTCAATCAGTGCCGGTTCCGCTTGTTCATAAGCTTTGGCATCTGGTGTTCGGTTAACCACCACGCCCAAAAGCTCAGTGATCGCATTGCCAATAGAATTTTGTGAAATAACCACAATCAGCTTGCCTTCATCATTGCGATAAATGAGCTGTTTAAATGCGGGTTGCCAGCGAATTGATGAAGCATATTTTGCGTCTTCAATACATTTGTCACGCACTTTTTTAGCAGCGGATAAAAAGCAATTGTTGAATAATAAGGTTTTTTCAATTTCTTTAGGGAAATAAGCGTTGTCTGGTACCCCTGCATTCCTGCTAGACACTTGAGTAAAGAAGGTGCGGTAAAAATCTAAAAAACCTTTTAAGACCTGATCGTATTCTTTCCAAAAATCAATATTTTTTAAACTGTCAATACCACCTTGTATTTCCCAACTTGGCAAGCCTTGTGGGTAGCCTGTTAGCGCAAGACTAGAGGCATTACTTTCAACTGGCTTGAGTATTTTTAAATCTAATGAAGACAAAAATTCAACATACACGTCTTGCATATAAGCAGCAAATAAAGAGTGTTGACCACCATCCGTTAAGTTTGGATTGTTGGTATCGGTGAGCGGCGCTTCTTTTAGCTGTTGCTTATCAAAAACAATAAAGTGGTTGTGCAACATGCGAATACTAGGCACACCGGCAGAAGTCATAGGCCAAGTCGCATCAAGCGACGCTTCACCTGCAAGGATCAAGTGTTTTTCAGGATCAGGATATTGTTCCAACATAAAACCAATAATGATTTGATTCATTCGGTTCCAAACTTTCCTAACATTTTTTGGTAATTGTGTACGACGCACAGCTCGACCCAAAGGGTTTAAAACACTTTGCGAGGTGTTATAAATAATAGAGCAATCAAATTCATTTGAGTGGCCCAAGGCTTTTCGATAAAGTAATAAATCTTCATCGTTGATTAACAAGCCATTATTTTCAGTCAGATCTTTTAGGTTTTCTGGCGAGTTGAAAAACTCGTTAGGTTTCATGCCTTCAGGCACATCTAATGGGATAGGGCGGAATGGAACATTGATCTCTCTTGGGCCGATTGTACTCATATTTTTTTCTATTATAAAAATTCAAAAAAAAGGCTTATGTCACTACAACACAAGCCCCCATTTATTAGCAAAACTAAAAGTTTAACCTAATTGTGTGTAGACACGATCTCTTACTTCTTCTAGTGTGCCAACACCATTTGCGGCACCATATTTAGGTGCATTGCCATCTTCATTCATCCAAGATTGGTAGTAATCTACTAATGGTTGAGTTTGCTCATGGTAAACCTCTAAACGAGATTTAACCGTTTCTTCGTTATCATCAGCACGTTGTACTAATGCTTCACCTGTAATGTCATCAATGCCCTCAACTTTAGGCGGATTGTAAATAACGTGATAAGTGCGACCTGAAGCTAAGTGGGCACGACGACCCGACATGCGAGCAACAATGTCTTCATCAGGTACTTGAATCTCAACAACATAGTCAACCTTGACATTGTCAGTTTTTAACGCCTCAGCTTGAGCGATCGTGCGTGGAAAGCCATCAAATAAGAAACCGTTTTCACAGTCATTTTCTTGAATTCTTTCTTTGACTAAGCCAATAATAATATCATCAGAGACCAAACCACCAGCATCCATCACTTTTTTGGCTTCGACACCTAAGGGTGTGCCTGCTTTAACAGCAGCACGTAGCATGTCACCGGTTGAGATTTGTGGAATTGAATACTTCTTACAAATATTGGTTGCTTGAGTACCCTTGCCTGCGCCCGGAGGGCCTAATAAAATAACGTTCATATGCTAATTTCCTTATACTTCGAAAGAAGGTAATTTCTTTTCGACCATTTCTTTTTTCATGACCACGTAATCTGGCAAGCCGTTTTTGTATGGAGGGTAGTTTTCACCTTCGATTAGAGGTTGTAAATACTCACGACAAGCATCGGTAATACCAAAACCATCGTCAGAGATATAATCCATTGGCATCATTTTTTCAACATTGGCAATATCTTTTAATTCACCCGAACCAATTTCCCAAGTGTATGGGTTGTTTGATGTGCGGATAATTGCTGGCATCACAGAGTTTTTACCTTCTAATGCCATGTTAACTGCTGCTTCACCTAATGCATAAGCTTGTTCAACATCAGACTCTGATGCTAAGTGACGCGCTGAACGTTGTAAGTAGTCAGCCACAGCCCAGTGGTATTTGTAACCAAGTGCGTCTTTAATTAAGTTGGCCACAACAGGTGCAGCACCACCGAGTTGTGCATGACCAAAGTCATCACGTGTACCTTGCTCTGCGAGGAAACGACCATCTGGCCATTTTGTACCTTCAGACACAACAATCGTACAGTAACCGAATTCTTTAACGTTAGCATCAACCTTGGCTAAGAATTTTTCTTCATCAAAATCAATTTCTGGGAATAAGATAACCACTGGGATTGAATCATCAACCAAACCACCCGCTGCTGCAATCCAGCCTGCGTGACGACCCATAACTTCAAGTACGAAAATCTTAGTAGAAGTGGCACACATTGAAGCTACGTCGAAACTAGCTTCCATAGTAGAAACAGCAATATATTTAGCCACTGAGCCAAAGCCTGGGCAGTTGTCTGTTACTGGTAAGTCGTTATCAACCGTTTTAGGTACGTGAATGGCTTGAATTGGGTAGCCCATAGATTCAGATAATTGAGAAACTTTTAAACAAGTGTCAGCTGAATCACCACCACCGTTGTAAAAGAAATAGCCAATATCGTGTGCTTTAAATACTTCGATCAATCTTTCGTATTCTGCTTTGTTTGCTTCTAAAGATTTTCATTCTTGTATCGACATGAGCCAAAAGCCAACCAGAAGGCGTGTGTTTTAGTGCAGAAACATCTGCAGCAGACTCTTTAGATGTGTCAATTAAGTTTTCAGTAAGTGCACCAATAATGCCGTTTTGACCAGCATAAACAGTACCAATTTTGTCTGAGTGTTTGCGTGCAGTTTCAATTACACCACAAGCAGAAGCGTTAATTACGGCAGTTACACCGCCAGATTGAGCGTAGAAAGCGTTTTTCATCGTCGTTCCTTTAATTAAATAATAATCAAAAAATTATACCTATAGGCGTTTTTCATCACATTGTTTTATAGTGATATCAAAATATATCTCATTAGGGGTATGTTAAAATCATGAGTATTATTTCTTTTAAAAGGCGGGACTCTCGATGAAAAGATTAGATCAAGTATTATCCAATGACGGTGTGGCAGCTGAGCTAGAGCTTGTTATTAAAGACACAATGGTGGCATGTAAAGATATTGCCTATAAATTAGGCCAAGGTGAGCTAGCCGGTATTTTAGGTGCAACTGAGGATGAAAATATTCAGGGCGAAACCCAAAAAATGTTGGATGTTATTTCTAACGATCTTTTAAAAGATATTCTTTGCTCTAATCCTTGCGTTAAAGGTGTGGGATCTGAAGAAGAGGATTACACAATCGCTGGCCATGCTGATGGCAAATACTTGGTCACCTTTGATCCGTTAGATGGGTCTTCAAATATTGACGTTAACCTTTCTGTGGGTACAATTTTCTCTATTCTAGAAGCACCTGACGACAACCGAACTGGTGATGATCAAGAAGTTTTCTTACAACCTGGTAACAAGCAAGTGGCGGCTGGCTATGTTTTGTATGGCCCTTCTACACTGCTTGTTATGACTACAGGCAAAGGTGTTAACTTATTTACATTAGACACCAATATTGGCGAGTTTGTATTAACCAAAGAGCAGTTGAGGGTTACCGAAGACACGGCTGAATTTGCAATTAACATGTCAAACCAACGTTTCTGGGAGCCAGAGATGCAGCAATATATCGATGATTGCCTACAAGGTGAAGAAGGCCCTCTAGGCAAGCGTTATAACATGCGCTGGGTTGCTTCTATGGTTGCAGAAGTTCACCGTATTCTTATCCGTGGTGGTATTTTTATGTACCCTTATGACAGTCGCGATCCATCAAAAGCCGGCAAGCTTCGCCTAATGTATGAAGGCAACCCAATGTCGATGATTGTTGAGCAAGCTGGTGGCCTTTCTTCTACGGGCCGTATGTGTATTATGGACGTACAACCAAAAGACATTCATGATCGTGTACCCGTTATATTAGGATCAAAAAACGAAGTGACTAAAGTAGTTGCAATGTTTGGTGACTATATTCCTAAAAAATAAAAAACTTAAATTTTTTAGCTAGCTAAAGACATAAGGCGTGATTAACCACTCTTTGTCATTATAAACATCCATTGTAAAACACTTTGAGCCGCCGTGATTACGGATTTCACCCGATGCACCAGGGTTGATTACCCAAGGGTTAGATTTTTTATCAATCACTTGTTTGTGCGTGTGTCCATAGATGACCACTTTGGCATCTGGATAAGCCGCTCTTAGTGATTCGTGTGATGGTTTTTGATGACCGTGAAGATGGCCATGTTCAATGGCAATTTTGCCACTGGAAAATTCAAGAAATTCAACCGAATTGAGCGAAGTGATATGATCGTCATTGTTACCCTTAATGGCAATGAGTTTTTGTTTAGGTTTTAGTTGGCTCAGAGTGGCTTGGTTAATAATATCACCTGCGTGAATAGCAATATCACATTGGTTGGCGATTTTAATAACCTCGGGGTGAATGAATCCATGAGAATCAGACAATATGCAAATTTTTGGCACAGCGAATTTAAAATAAAGTAAAGCATGTAATTATACTTAAAACTTTATTTTTCTTGCTAAAACAGGCGTTTATAGTACCAACATAAATAGTCGGTATTTTTTTAAAAAAACAGTGCAATATTGCCGACTTTAATGGGCATAATATGTGCGTTCGTACAATGAACAAACTTAAAGAAAAAAGGTAAGCTGATGACACAATGAGCTTGTCTAAACAAGATAACAAAATAGGAGATTAACATGGCAGCATTATTTTCAGATGAGTGGATGAATCAATTAAAAGATGCATGGAATGCATCAGACGAAGTGCGTGGAAAATTAGCAGAAATTAACTTTTCATCAATTATTGCTTGTGGTTATAAAGGCGATGGCACACCAACGGGTATTTTTGTAGTTGAAAATGGCGAATGCGTTAGTGCAGGCGATTACAACGGTGAATCTGCAGATTGGGACATGCGTGCAGACAAGAAAAACTGGATGAAATGGTTAGACAAGCCTTTAGGTATGGCTTCAATGGGCATGGCAGTTACTATGGGTAAATTAAAGTTTGTGAAAGGTGACTTTGGCGCTATGATCAAAGACCCTAGAATGGCAACACCATTCGTTAAAAGTTTTGCTTTAATGGGTGCAATTGGCGGCGAATAATCGTTACTAATTAAACTTGATAAACCCGTCTTTATGGCGGGTTTTTTTATGCGTGTGGTTTTACTGGCAAGGTGTGTTCGAAAGTTTCGATATTGATAAACCCTTCTACTAATTTAGTTTCAATTTTAGAGCTGGGTTTGCTAATAGCCACAACAGTGCCAATGCCAAATTTTTTAGCGGAATTTAAAACTGTTTTTGAATCATCAAAGAAAACACTCCTTGCTTTGTCCAGATTAATAGATTCATCTAATTTTTGCCAAAAATCTTGATCCTCTTTAGCTGCATCATAGTCATGTGATGAAATAATGGTATCAAAATATTGCTCTAAATTGGTGACTCGCATTTTTAATTGAATGGTTTTTCTGTGCGCGTTAGTGACTAAATAAATACGTTTGTTATGTTGTCTAGCTTGTTCTAGAAATTCTAAAACAAACGGGTGTATTTGGATTAAATGCGCCACATCTTCTTTGAGTTTAGCGATATCTAATTCAAAGATTTTTTGCCAATAATCTAAACAGTACCAGTGCAACTTACCCTCCTCTGCACGCATCACAGGGTAGAACTTGTCTTTTGATTCTTGATGAGTAAGGTTGTGCTTATTGGCCAATACCAATGGTAAATACTCCATCCAAAAATGCAAGTCAAAATTCAGATCAAGCAACGTACCATCCATGTCTAACAGGATGGTGTTAATCTCAGACCAATTGATGGGAGAAGGATTTACCTTCGGCTTTGAGTTATCCTCGGCGCCAGCTTGTGCCATTTGCACTGTCCTCTAAGATAACGCCTGATTCGGTCAGCTCATCGCGAATTTGGTCAGATAAAACAAAGTCTTTATTGGCTTTTGCCTCGTTGCGTTGCTTGATCTTTGCGTCAATGTCTTTATCGGCTAAATCGACACCTCTCTTTTTAGTGCCCCCTTGAGGGGTGTGCTTTAAGAAATCATCTGCATCAGTTTGTAAAATACCGATATAGCCACCGAGCTTTTGTAAAAGTTGGGCAAGGGCATTGGCTTGGTCGATGTCTTTTTCTCGTTCAGAATTAATCAATTTGGCTAATTCAAATAAAATACTCAGTGCAATTGGGGTGTTGAAGTCGTCATCCAGCGCTGCATTAAAACGTTTCTCAAAATCAAATCGTTGAGACACTTCGTCCATAGCCGCTTCTGATGCGCTTAATCCACGTGTTGCTGTGTATAAACGCGTTAAAGAAGATTTTGCTAAGTCCAAGTTATCATCGCTAAAATTTAGCGGACTGCGATAATGACTGCTCATAATAAAGTAGCGCAGAGTTTCACCATCGTAGCTTTCCAAAACCGTGCGAATGGTGAAAAAATTATTCAGCGACTTACTCATTTTCTCATTGTCAATATTAACGAACCCAACGTGCATCCAAGTATTAACAAACGTGCAATCGTGCGCACCTTCAGATTGTGCAATTTCATTTTCATGATGTGGAAAAGTTAGATCCATACCACCACCATGAATATCAAAATGGTTGCCTAAATGGTGGGTTGCCATAGCCGAACATTCAATATGCCAGCCTGGGCGTCCATCACCCCAAGGCGATGACCAGCTTGGCTCAGACGGTTTAGCCATCTTCCACAGTACAAAATCTAGCGGATCTCTTTTATCAGTTTCGATATCAACACGTGCACCGGCTTCAAGTTCATCTAAGTTCTTGCCACTCAGCTTGCCATAGCCTTCAAAGTCACGCACTGAATAATACACATCGCCACTCTTGCCTTGATAAGCAATACCTTTTTCAATCAGCGTCTCAATCATGTAAAACATTTGATCTATCGCATCAGTAGCACGAGGCTCTACATCAGGTGGTAATACCCCGAGTGCACGCTCATCTTCGTGCATGGCTTCAATAAAACGATTGGTCAGACTATAAATATCTTCTTTATTTTCAACCGCACGCTTGATAATTTTGTCGTCAATATCAGTGATGTTACGAACATATTCCACCTTGGGAAAGTGACGTCTTAGGTGGCGAGTAATGACATCAAACATCACCAATACACGAGCGTGCCCCATATGGCAATAGTCGTACACGGTCATGCCACAAACATACATCCCCACCTTATTAGGATCAATAGGATGAAAGACTTCTTTTTGTTTGCTAAGCGTGTTGTAAATTTTGAGCATTAAAGGGCGTTCCTAAGGATATCTCTGAGTATTTTACGTTAAAGTGCATAGAATNTGCTNAGTTAGACAAACCCTTAGTTTTTATAGGATAAAGATAAACATATAATTGTATAATCGATTGGTTTTTTATTATATTATTTGGAGAAAGTATGAGCGTTTTAGTAACACAACAAGCCCCTGATTTCACAGCAGCTGCAGTTTTGGCTGACGGCACAATCGTTGACGAATTTACATTATCAAGCCTTAAAGGAAAAAAGATTATGTTGTTCTTTTATCCACTGGACTTCACTTTTGTTTGTCCATCTGAAATTCTAGCACATCATCATCGTATTGCAAAGTTTGCTGAGAAGGGTGTTGAAGTGGTTGGTGTTTCAGTAGATTCACAGTTTACCCATAACGCATGGCGCAACACGGCTCCAGCAGATGGCGGTTTAGGTGCAATCGATTTTCCATTAGTGGCTGATACAGACCACTCAATTATGGAAGCTTACGGTATTGTGCATCCAGCTGGTATCGCATTACGTGCTTCGTTTTTAATTGATGAAAATTTTGATGTGCGTCATCAAGTGGTAAACGATCTTCCATTAGGTCGTGATGTTGATGAAATGTTACGCATGGTAGATGCACTTGATTTCCACACAACGCATGGTGAGGTTTGCCCTGCCGGTTGGCAAAAAGGCGACGAAGGCATGAAAGACACACCAGAAGGTGTGGCTGAGTACTTAGCGAAAAACGCTGATAATTTATAATTAATTATTAGCCTGATTAAGGGGAGTGATTCACTCCCCTTTTTTTATTTAAAAATTGGATAAAGTAATGGGATTCAAAAAATTAAGATGTATTGTTTGTGATTGGGTTTATGACGAATATTTAGGCTCGCCAAAAGACGGCATTGAACCAAAAACAAAATGGGAAGATGTGCCAGAGGATTGGGTATGCCCTGATTGTGGCGCGACTAAGGATCAGTTTGAAATGGTTGAGATCTAATTTAGTTAACGGAGGAAGGCAAGGCCTTCCTCCGTTTAGGTGCAAGCAAGGCTTGCACCTAATGACGAAAAAATATTTATTGTAAGTCTTACAAGTCGCCTCTAGTAAAATACGAGGTTAATTTTTAAAAACGAATAGAAGAATGTCAAAAGTATTAATACTGCCAGGTGATGGTATCGGCCAAGAAATTGTTGTCCAAGCACTTAAAGTTATCGATCATTTAAATGAAAATGATAATTTAGGCATGGAGCTTGTCCACGGCTTAGTGGGCGGTACGGCTTACGATGAAACCGGATCGCCATTGCCACAAGCAACATTAGATGCGGCGCGTGAATGTGACTCTATTTTGCTTGGTGCGGTGGGTGGTTATCAATGGGAAGCGTTAGAGCGTGACCTTCGCCCAGAGCGAGGTCTGTTAGGCTTGCGTGCAGAAATGGATTTATTTTCAAACCTTCGCCCAGCCATTCTTTACCCTCAGCTTGCTAGCGCTTCAACCCTCAAAGAAGAAGTTGTTTCTGGATTAAACTTGATGATCGTTCGTGAACTAGTTGCCGGTATTTATTTTGGAAAACCGCGTGGTATTGAGATTCGTAATGGCGAGCGTTATGGTTTTAATACCGCTACTTATTATGAGTCAGAAATTCGCCGTATCGGCCATTCAGCTTTCAAAATCGCACAAAAACGCGACAAGCGTGTTTGTTCAGTGGATAAAGCCAATGTGTTAGAAGTGTGTGAATTATGGCGCGATGTGATGATTGAGGTGGCTAAAGACTATCCAGATGTTGAGCTTTCTCATATGTATGTGGATAATGCGGCCATGCAATTGGTTAAAGCGCCGAAGCAATTCGATGTGATGGTAACGTCAAACTTGTTTGGTGATGTATTGTCTGATTGCGCCGCCATGTTGACTGGTTCAATTGGTATGTTGCCAAGTGCGTCACTCAACAAAGACGGTTTTGGTATGTATGAACCCATTCATGGTTCAGCGCCTGATATTGCCGGCCAAGACATTGCCAATCCTTTTAGCAACGATTTTATCCGTTTCAATGATGTTGCGTTATTCACTGAACCAAGTTGAGCTTGCTGATAAGATTGATGGTGCAGTTAATACCGTGCTTGATCAAGGTTATCGCACCCAAGACATTGCTGCTGATGGTGACACCATTGTAGGTACGAATCAAATGGGTGATTTAGTTGTGGAAGCACTTAAGAGTTAATATGGATATTGTTGTTTACTCTACACATACTTGCCCTATTTGCGTTAAAACCAAAGAGTTNTTAAACAAATGGAATCTATCCTTTGAACAAAAAATGATCGATGATAATCGAGAAAATATGGTCGAATTTTCTCGCGTTACTGACGGCGCTAGAATGGTGCCTCAAATTACCATTGACGGCAAACATATTGGCGGGTTTAGTGATCTCACTGAGCTCCACATGGATGGCTTCTTCGACTAAATAAAAGCACTTTTTACCAAAGGCAAAGGCCTT
>AJXC01001919.1_pt1 | contig 24686 bp, 27 predicted proteins | sample 404948 | NCBI WGS metagenome assembly AJXC01 (sample SAMN02954314, study PRJNA77837) | marine metagenome | biome: aquatic; feature: Guaymas Basin Hydrothermal Plumes; material: sea water; isolation source: Guaymas Basin Hydrothermal Plumes and Background water depths 1600, 1775... ... | reverse complement strand
TGCTAGTGGCGATACGGTTGGCGAAGTAGTATTTAATACTTCAATGACGGGCTACCAAGAAATCCTGACCGACCCTTCTTACGCGCAACAAATCGTTGCACTCACTTATCCGCATATTGGCAACACTGGCACTAATCAAGTTGATGAAGAATCTAGGCAAATTTATGCCTCGGGTTTAATTATCCGCGACTTGCCATTAATGCTAAGCAATTGGCGTTCGAACATGCCACTTGATGAGTATTTATCCTCACACAATATTGTGGCCATTAGTGACATTGATACCCGCGCACTAACGCGCCACTTGCGTGAACAAGGTTCACTTAAAGGTTGTATTGTTACAGGTGATGATATTGATGAAGCGGCAGCAATCGCCAAAGCGCAATCCTTTGCAGGGCTAAAGAACATGGATTTAGCCAAAGTAGTATCAACCACTAAGCAATATGATTTTAATGACGGCTCTTATTTCTTAGAAACGGGTGAGTTTGCTAAGCTCGATACCAAGTTCAAAGTTGTGGTTTACGATTACGGTGTGAAGAAAAACATCTTAAGAATGCTAGTGGATCGCGGTTGTGATTTAACTGTAGTCAATGCACAAACTCCAGTGGCTGATGTATTAGCGATGAACCCTGATGGTGTGTTTCTGTCAAATGGTCCGGGTGATCCTGAGCCATGTGATTATGCGATTGACAATATTCAAACTTTGTTAGAAAAAAACATGCCAATATTTGGTATTTGTTTGGGCCATCAGTTATTGGCATTGGCTAGCGGCGCCAAAACTGAGAAGATGAAGTTTGGCCATCATGGTGCTAACCATCCTGTGCAAGATTTAGAAACTAAACAAGTGATGATTACCTCACAAAACCACGGCTTTGCTGTGGCAGAAGGTGACATGCCATCAACACTAGAGGTGACACACCGATCGCTATTTGACAATTCAATTCAAGGTGTTAAAGTAGTAGGCAAGCCTGCTTTTAGTTTTCAAGGACACCCAGAGGCTTCACCAGGTCCACATGATGTAAGTGGCTTATTTGATACATTTATAAAGGAGATGCAATTATGAAGCAATTATTATTGAGTTTTTTACTATTTTTTATGACCAACACGTTGGCGTTTGCTGAAGAAGATGTTGATCCGTTTGAGGATATTAACAGAGTTATTTACGACTTTAATGAAACAATTGACGACAATTTACTTGAACCAACATCAAGAGCGTATAAAGAAAACACTCCAGACCTTATACAACGAGGTATTAGTAATTTTTTGGTAATTTGCGTGATGTGTCCACATTGGCTAACCAAATATTACAATTCAAACCCGTTGAAAGTGTAACCACTTTAAGTCGTGTTATTGTTAATTCAACCATCGGTTTATCTGGATTATTTGATGTGGCTTCTAAGATGGACTTAACTAAGACTACAGAAGACTTTGGGCAAACATTAGCAGTGTGGGGTGTGGGTGACGGACCTTATATAATTATCCCATTTTTAGGGCCGTCAACTGTAAGAGATAGTNCTGGATTGTATGTAGATTTAACCTCTCCTACTAATTTGGTGAANGATCTAGAAGATGTTGGCTTTGTGACTGCTTCTNCAATGAATATTATTGATAAACGTGTAGAGTTATTCCCAGTAACCGATCTATTGGATCGCTCAGATGACCCATACATTATTATGCGTTCATCGTATTTGCAAAAAAGACAGTTTGACATTTTCGATGGCGATCCGCCTATTGAAGAAGACGACGAATTCTAAAATAATTTAAAAACCAGAAACGCATGCCCAAAAGACAAGACCTTAAGAGTATTTTAATTATTGGCGCCGGCCCAATTGTAATCGGCCAAGCTTGTGAGTTTGATTATTCGGGTGCACAAGCGTGTAAAGCGTTGCGTGAAGAGGGATATCGCGTAATTTTGGTGAATTCTAATCCTGCAACCATCATGACTGATCCACAAATGGCAGATGCAACTTATATTGAGCCAATTGAGTGGCGCACGGTTGAAAAAATCATTGAAATTGAAAAACCCGATGCATTATTGCCAACCATGGGTGGTCAAACAGCGCTTAATTGTGCACTCGATTTAGAGCGTCATGGTGTGTTAAAAAAACACGGTGTAGAGATGATTGGCGCGAAGAAAGAGGCAATCGATAAAGCCGAGGATCGTGATTTATTTCGTGAGGCGATGTTAAAAATTGGCTTGGATATGCCTAAAGCAGCGGTGGCGCATAATTTAGAGGACGCACATAAAATTCAAGAAGAAGTTGGCTTTCCAACCGTTATTCGCCCCTCATTTACCATGGGTGGTTCTGGTGGTGGTATTGCCTTTAATAAAGAAGAATTTGTTGAAATCTGTGAGCGCGGCTTAGACCTTTCACCCACCAATGAACTTTTGGTTGAAGAATCAATCCTAGGTTGGAAAGAGTTTGAAATGGAAGTGGTGCGCGACACCAAAGACAATTGTATTATTATTTGTTCGATTGAAAACTTTGACCCAATGGGTATTCACACAGGCGATTCGATTACGGTGGCACCTGCACAAACATTAACTGATAAAGAATATCAAGTGATGCGTAATGCTTCATTGGCTGTATTGCGTGAAATTGGCGTTGATACAGGTGGTTCTAATGTACAGTTTGCAGTTAATCCTGAAAATGGTCGATTAACGATTATTGAGATGAACCCTCGTGTTTCTCGTTCATCTGCGCTTGCATCAAAAGCAACCGGATTCCCAATTGCAAAAGTGGCTGCTAAGTTAGCGGTAGGCTATACATTGGATGAGCTTGATAACGATATTACCGGCGGTAAAACCCCGGCTTCATTTGAGCCAAGTATTGATTACGTGGTGACTAAAATTCCAAGATTTGCCTTTGAGAAATTCCCTAAAGCGGATGATCGTCTAACCACACAAATGAAATCAGTGGGCGAAGTGATGGCTATGGGCTCCACTTTCCAGGAATCTTTACAAAAAGCATTAAGAGGTCTTGAAACCGACAAGGTTGGCTTGGATCCTATTGTAGATTTAAATGCCGATGATGCGCGTAATAAGATTCGTTCAGAATGCATTACAGCACGTGGTGAACGTATTTTCTACTTGGCTGATGCGTTTAGATTAGGCATGAGTCTAGAAGAAGTGTTTGACTTATCTAAGGTTGATCCTTGGTTCTTAGCCCAGATACAAGACATTGTTTCTACTGAAATGCAAATTAGCGGTTCAAACGTAGTTGATATTGATGCGGATCAAATGTTTGGACTTAAGCGAAAAGGTTTTTCCGATGCACGATTAGCAGATTTATTCTGTTGTTCTGAATCGTCAGTGCGTGAACGTCGTAAAGTGCTGAATATTAAACCCGTGTTTAAGCGTGTGGACAGTTGTGCGGCTGAATTTGACACGCAAACGGCTTATTTGTATTCTACTTATCAGCAACAATGTGAAGCCAACCCAACTGACAGAAAAAATTATGATTTTAGGTGGTGGTCCTAATCGTATTGGTCAAGGCATTGAATTTGACTATTGTTGTGTGCATGCCTCACTTGCGCTACGTGAAGATGGCTATGAAACCATTATGGTGAATTGCAATCCTGAAACGGTTTCAACCGATTACGATATTTCTGATCGTTTGTATTTTGAACCACTGACATTAGAAGATGTACTGGAAGTAATTGCGATTGAAAATCCAGACGGTATTATTGTGCATTATGGTGGCCAAACACCGCTTAAACTGGCCGATGCTCTTGAAAAGAGTGGTGCGAAAATTATTGGCACTAGTCCTGATGCAATTGATTTGGCGGAAGACAGAGAGCGTTTTTCTAAAATGTTGCAAAAGTTAAAACTTAAACAGCCACACAATGGAACGGCACGTTCACTTGAACAGGCGCAAGACATTGCCGATGCCATTGGTTTCCCATTAGTAGTTAGGCCTTCGTACGTACTTGGTGGACGCGCAATGGAAATTGTTTATGATAAAGATAGTCTCGATCATTACATGCACACAGCTGTGCAAGTATCAAACGATTCACCCGTATTGTTAGATTCGTTTTTAGATCACGCCATTGAGGTGGATATTGACGTGATTTGTGATGGTGAAGACGTGGTGATTGGTGGCATTATGCAACATATTGAGCAAGCAGGTATTCACTCGGGTGATTCAGCCTGTTCACTGCCTCCTTATTCGTTGCCAGCCGATGTACTGGATGAAATGCGTGCGCAAGTCATTACCATGGCTAAAGAGTTGAAGGTTATAGGGCTCATGAATACGCAACTGGCCTATCAAGATGGTGATATTTACATCATTGAAGTGAATCCACGTGCTTCACGTACGGTACCGTTTGTGTCAAAAGCCATTAGTGCACCACTGGCAAGTATTGCAGCACGTGTAATGTCTGGTAAAACATTAAAAGAGCTTAACTTTACTAAAGAAATTATTCCAAAACACTTTAGTGTGAAAGAGGCGGTATTCCCATTCAATAAATTCTTAGGCGTGGACCCAATCCTTGGTCCTGAAATGCGCTCAACGGGTGAAGTGATGGGTATCGGTGATGATTTTGCCACAGCTTTTGATAAAGCACAGTTAGCTGCAGGGTCACGTGCACCTAGTAGTGGTAAAGTGTTTGTCAGCTTGCGCAAGCTTGATCGTGACGATTTGGTTGATTTAGGTAAGCGTTTAGCCAAACAAGGTTTTAGCTTGGTGGCCACACGTAGTAATAGAGAAGTCTTGGTTGAAGCGGGTCTTGAATGTGAAATGGTGAATAAGGTTTCTGAAGGCTCGCCACACATTGTGGATATGATTAAAAACGATGATATTGATTTAATCATTAACTCGACAGAAGACACTCAAGGTGTTGAAGACGCAGCAGCGATTCGTTGTCAAGCTTTAGTACACAAAGTGCCATTCACCACAACAGTTGCGGCAGCATTTGCCATGTTAGATGGCTTGAATACGCATGAAGAAATTACCGTTAGAACGGTACAATCGTTAAATAATTAAGATTATGGAAAGTATTCCAATGACCGTTGGTGGTGCAAAAGCACTAGAAGCAGAGCTTTTAAGACTCAAAGATATTGAACGCCCCCGTATTGTTGAGGATATCGCTACAGCACGTGCGCATGGTGACCTTAAAGAAAACGCTGAATATCACGCCGCTAAAGAAGAGCAAAGTTTTTGTGAAGGTCGCATTAAAGAGATTGAATCCAAGCTTTCACGTATGCAAGTGATTGATGTGGCCAAACTCAATCAAAATGGTCGTTGTGTATTTGGTACCACTATCACACTGATGAATATCGAAGATGACAGTGAAATTACTTACCAGATTGTGGGTGAGGACGAGGCTGACATTATCCATGGCAAGATTTCATGTCATTCCCCTATTGCCAGTGCACTCATGGGCAGTGAAGAGGGTGAGGAAGTGACAGTAAAAGCCCCTAAAGGCGACATAATTTACGAAATCCTTGAAGTTCAATATATTTAATTATCTATAATACATTTCGATGAAAAATCTATGGTCTGATGATGACGCAAGTCAATTTAAAAATGATTTGGCTTTGCGTGTTTATACTTCGCGTTTACTTGGTCAGGATTCGTCTTTAGTTCTACATGGTGGCGGCAATACTTCCGTCAAAATTACTGAGACTAATATCGTTGGTGAGCAAGAAGAGATTCTTTATGTGAAAGGCAGTGGTTGGGATTTAATCTCAATAGAAGAAGCTGGTTTTTCGCCCGTACGTATGGCACATATGCTTAAACTTGGAGAGTTAAATTCACTTCCTGATCCACAAATGGTGAATGAGTTAAAAACTCAACTTACTAATGCCTCTGCCCCAGCGCCGTCAGTTGAAACAATTCTGCACGCAATCTTACCCTTTAAATACGTTGACCATACTCATGCTGATGCAGTGGTTACAATCTCTAATACAGAAAATGGTGAAGAAAGAATTCGAGAAATTTATGGTGATCGAGTTGTTGTTGTGCCATATGTTATGCCTGGTTTTGATTTGGCAAAGGATGTAGGTCGATTATTTGCCGAGTATGCCAATGATAAAACTGAAGGCATGGTTTTGTTAAATCATGGAATTTTTCTTTTGGTGAAACAGCTAAAAAAGCTTACGATCGAATGATTGATTTGGTGGATCTTGCAGAGCAGTATTTGATCAAACAGAATGCTTGGGAGGTTAAAAAACCATCGAGTAATGTAGGGTCTAAATCAATCCGTAATGAAATTGCACGGTTAAGATCTGAGATTTCAGCAGTGATTGATAATCCAATATTATTTAATCTGACTAATAGCAAACAGGGCATTGATTTCTCTAATCGAGACGATGTTGAGAATATTGCAACTAGAGGGCCGGTTACACCAGACCATGTAATCCGCACCAAGCGTGTTCCAATGATTGGTCGTGATGTTGATAAGTATATAAAAGCATATAAGTCGTATTTTAAGACTCATGAGCCAAATGCAAAAGAGCGAAAAACTATACTTGATGCAGCACCACGCGTAATCTTAGACCAGGATTTTGGCCTTTTGTGCAGTAGGTAAAAATATGAATGAGATCGGTATTATCGCTGATCTGTATGAACATACAATTGAGTGTATTCTTCGTGCTGAAAAGCTAGGAGGGTGGGTGGCACTACCAGCATCTGATATTTTTGATCTCGAGTATTGGGATCTTGAACAAGCAAAATTACAAAAAAGCGGCAACTTCTCCAGAATTCCAAGGTGAAGTGGTATTAATCACTGGTGCCGCGTCAGGTATTGGTAAAGCATGTATAGAGTCATTCCTTGCTCGTGGTTGTGCAGTTGTTGGAATTGATCTTGATATTTCTATTAAAAATACCTCAAGTAGCAATAATTACCTGGGTTTGGTTTGCGATGTAACTGATGAAAGTGCACTCAAAGGTATGCTTGAGACGAGTGTACGTTATTTTGGTGGTATCGATATGGTCGTGCTTAATGCTGGTATTTTCCCTGGTGGAAAAACAGTTTCTAAGTTATCTACAGATGAGTGGCGTAAGGTATTTTCAGTCAATTTAGATGCAAATCTAACCTTACTGCGTGAAGTTTATCCTTTGTTAAAACTAGCACCTAATAAAGGCCGTGTGGTAATTATTGGTTCTAAAAATGTGCCAGCACCTGGACCTGGTGCAGCCTCTTATTCAGCGTCTAAGGCAGCTCTTAATCAGCTAATGCGAGTACTAGCCATGGAGTGGGGTAGTGATGGTATTAGGCTTAATACGCTACATCCTAACGCCGTATTCGATACCGGCATTTGGACGGATGAAGTGTTAGAAGCAAGAGCAAAACATTATGGGTTGAGTGTCAAAGAATATAAAACCAACAACGTGATGAAAGTTGAAGTCAACAGTGCAGATGTGGCAGAGCTGGCCGCTGAAATGTGCGGGGTTTTGTTTTCCAAAACCACAGCAGCACAAGTGCCGGTTGATGGTGGTAATGATCGAGTAATTTAAATACAGGAAAATAATGAGCAATAAATCAGTACTTGGAATTATTGGTGGCAGTGGTGTTTACGACATTGATGGATTGACCAACACTCGTTGGGAAAAAATAGAATCCCCGTTTGGTGAACCTTCAGATGAATTATTATTTGGTGAGTTAGATGGCCAGAAAATGGTATTTTTGCCAAGACACGGTCGTGGACATAGAATTCCTCCATCGGAAATTAATTTTAAAGCGAATATTGATGCCTTAAAAAGAGCGGGCGTAACTGATGTGATTTCAGTAAGCGCGGTTGGTTCTTTAAAGGAAGAATTAAAGCCTGGCATGTTTGTGATTGTTGATCAGTTTATCGATCGAACTTTTGCCAGGAATAAAAGTTTTTTTGAAACCGGCCTTGTGGCTCATGTTTCTATGGCGCATCCTGTTTGTAATCGACTTGGAGATCATCTAGAATTAGCCGCTAAAAATAGCGACATTGAAGTGGTACGTGGCGGTACGTATTTAGTCATGGAAGGGCCACAATTTTCATCGGTGGCAGAGTCTGAGCTTTACCGTTCTTGGAATTGTGATGTGATTGGCATGACTAATATGCCTGAGGCAAAACTCGCTAGAGAGGCAGAAATGTGTTACGCAACGGTGGCCATGGTAACTGATTATGATTGCTGGCATCCAGATCATGATAATGTGACGGTTGATGCGATTATTAAAGTATTACTTGCTAACGCTGACAATGCACGCTCTTTGGTTAAAAACGTTGCACCGAATGTTGGTACCGATATGCATGGCGTAACTTGCACTTGCAAAACTGCACTTGATAATGCCATTATTACAGCACCAGATGCTAGAGATCAAAAAATAGTTAATAAATTATCGGCCATCGCAGGGCGAGCGCTGAATTAATAATACACATAGGAGATAGTTATGCCAATTAAATCACGCATTAGAACGATAGAACATTATCCAAAAGAAGGAATTATGTTTAGAGATTTCACCACACTTTTGCAAGATCCAGTAGGGTTTCGAATCTCTGTCGACGAGTTGTTTAATCGTTATAAAGACATGAAGATTGACAAAGTCGCTGGCATTGAATCTCGTGGTTTTATTATGGGTGGGGCGTTGGCTTATCTCTTGGGTGTAGGTTTTGTACCTATCCGAAAGCAGGGGAAATTACCCTCTGAGACCATTGGTCAGGATTATGAACTGGAGTACGGAACGGATAGAATTGAGATCCATATTGATGCGATCAATCCTGGAGAAAAAGTACTTATTGTTGATGATTTAATTGCTACTGGTGGCACGGCTGAAGCCGCGGTAAAGCTGGTACAAGAAATGAAAGGTGAAGTGGTTGAATGCTGTTTTGTGATTGATTTACCTGATATTGGTGGTAGAGCACGCTTAGAGGGTATGGGACAAAAAGTATTTGCACAATGTGAGTTTGAAGGGGATTAGTTAATAATGAGCGAGAATATTGAGACATTGAGATGGAACGAGGATCATTTTGAGATGATTGATCAGCGTATTTTGCCTGCTGAATTTGAATACGTCTCATACACTACAGCGAATCAAGTTGCAGACGGTATTCGTGATATGGTAGTACGCGGTGCACCCGCCATTGGTTGTGCAGCTGCGTACGGCGTAGCACTTGCGGCACTAAATTTAAAAGATACGAGTAGGGATGAGTTTGCTAAGGGCATGGAGGAAGCGTTTGAAGTTTTGGCACAATCTAGACCGACAGCTATTAACTTATTTTGGGCAATTGATCGAATGAAATCAGTGATGAATGATGCCCAAGGCTTAGTGAAAGAAATTGCCAATGCCTTACTTGATGAAGCGCACAAAATCAAAAGAGAAGACATTGAAATTAACCGTGCAATGGGTAAGAATGGTGCAGAATTACTAAATGATGGCGCTCGTGTGTTGACACACTGCAATGCTGGTGCACTAGCAACGGCAGGACATGGAACGGCTTTAGGAGTGTTTCGATCAGCCGTTGAAGCCGGTAAGAAAATTTCTGTAATTGCTGATGAAACACGCCCATTTTTACAAGGTGCACGCCTGACTGCATGGGAGATGGTACAAGAAAATATTCCAGTAACCTTAATCTCAGATAACATGTCTGGCCATCTTATGAGTCATGGCGAGATTGATGCCATTGTTGTGGGTACTGATCGCGTGGCTAGTAATGGCGATGTAGCCAATAAAATCGGCACTTACATGGTGGCAGTTTTAGCTAAAAGACACAATATTCCATTTTACGTGGCTTGCCCTTTATCAACGATTGATCGTTCAATTAACAGTGGTAAAGACATTCCCATCGAAGAGCGCCCTGTTGAAGAAGTAACGGGTTATCGTGATTGCCAATGGGCAGCAAAAGGCGTTAAGGTACGTAATCCTGCTTTTGATGTTACACCAGCTGATTTAGTCACTGGCTTAATTACTGAAAAAGGCGTTGTTCTTAGCCCAACCACTGAAAAAATTAATCAATTGTTTGAAATTTAACCGATTTACAAAATTTGCTAAATTTCTAAAAAATAGTCGATAAAATTACCTAAAAGTTGATATTTAGTGGTTAAAAGTCATTAAAAGTACTTAAAAATTAACAAATTCTTAAAATTCCCTAATTTTTTTATGAGGTTTTTGCGAGTATTTTTTTCCTAATACAAAGCGCACGACAGATTGAACGAAGGAGTATAGATGAGGCTATATGACTGAGCGAGAGATAAGTGCAACACGGTATTAGGAAAAAAGACAAAGCAAAAAAATTAGCCTCTAGGGTGGTGTTTTGAATGTTGAGATTTAAGTTGAGTATTTTGTATGTGCGTATAGATTTGCGTGGTGGAGATATCGCTATGCCCAAGCATGAGTTGTACACTTCTAAGATCTGCACCTTGTTGTACCAAGTGCGTAGCAAACGCATGACGCAATGTGTGTGGTGAGAGCGGCTTATCAATTCCAGCTTTTGTTGCATAAGATTTAATAATGTAAAAGAAATTTTGCCGACTCATGGCACTGCCACGGTTGCTTAAAAAATAACCATCAGTTTGGCCATTTTTTAATAAATAAGGCCGAGCGTTTTTTTCATAATTTGCTAAATAATCCATTGCTACCTCGCCCATGGGCAAAACTCGTTCTTTGTTTCCTTTGCCATGAATACGAATGTATTCTTCATTTAGATTGATGTTGTGATAGCTTAGATTAATGAGTTCTGAAACGCGCAGACCGCAAGAGTAAAGCAGTTCAAGCATGGCACGATCCCGTTGGCCAAAAATTGTTTTTTGATCGGGAGCACTTAAGAGTTGATCCACTTCATCAATGTTTAAAAAAATGGGTAGTTTCTGCACTTGTTTGGGGTGATGGAGTCTACTGGTTGGATCTTTCTCAATGATTTTTGATGTTAATAAATAATGATAGAACGCACGCAAGCAAGTGAGAATTCGTGCTTGAGTGGCAGTGCTCATTGAAGTTAATTGACGATGTTCAAAATAATTTTTGATGGTTTGATTACTGACGCTCTCGAGTGCCTCGTTAAACCAAGTAGAAAATAGTTTAAGGTCTGATCGATAAGCGGATAAGGTATTTTTACTGGCACCAGATGAAAGCCAGTAGTGATCCAAGAATTTGTCAATAAGCTGGAGGTTGTTTTCCATGACTTAATTTTAGAGCAAAAAAATACCGGCTAGTGCCGGCATTTGTAGAATAACTGAGCTTATTTTTTAAGCTGTAGTTTTTCTTTAATTCTAGCGGCTTTACCGGTAAGACCACGAAGATAATAAAGTTTTGCTTGACGAACTTTACCACGACGCTTGACCAATACTGAATCAATCATTTTTGAATGCGTTTGGAAAACTCTTTCAACACCTTCGCCGTGAGAGATTTTTCTAACGGTGAATGCCGATCCAATACCGCGATTTTTCTTAGCGATGACCACACCTTCAAACGCTTGTAATCTTTCACGCTCACCCTCACGTACTTTAACTTGTACTACAACGGTATCACCCGGTGAAAACTCAGGGATGTCTGATCTTATCTGTTCGTTTTCAATTTGATCAATTAAATTCATGAGAGCGTTTCCTTAAATCAATGTCTGTAAAAAGGGGCAATTATACAGTCATTCTGATTACTAAACAAGGCAAATCTATGGCATAATTACGTGCTTTATATTTAGATATTTGAGAGTAATGGGAAAAGTCACTGGCTTTAAAGAATTTGATAGAAAAACTGAGGCATACCGACCGGTTGAGTTACGCATCAAAGACTATGGCGAGATTTTCACAGGCGATCATGACGTTGATCATTTGCAAGAACAAGGCGCCAGATGCATGGATTGTGGTGTGCCTTTTTGCCAGTCAGAAAGCGGTTGTCCCGTTGATAATTTAATTCCTGAATGGAATGATTTGGTTTATCACGATAAATGGCAAGAAGCATTAATACGCTTACATAAAACTAATAATTTCCCAGAGTTTACTGGTCGAGTTTGTCCTGCACCTTGCGAAGGCTCTTGTGTTTTAGGCTTGAATAACCCTGCAGTTACCATTAAAAATATTGAACAGGCGATTGTTGATCGTGGTTTTGAAGAAGGCTGGATTCAGCCGCACGTAGTTGAGTATCGTACTGGCAAAAAAATTGCCATTATTGGTTCTGGTCCTGCAGGATTAGCAGCAGCAGATGAGTTAAATAAAATCGGCCACAGTGTTACGGTTTTTGAGCGCGATGATCGCATTGGCGGATTGCTGATGTATGGTATTCCGAACATGAAGCTAGGTAAAGATATTGTTGAACGCCGTGTTAATTTACTCAAGGATTCCGGTGTTGAATTCATTGTCAGTGTAAATATTGGTAAAGACGTTACTACTACTGAGTTACAGAAAGATTTTGATGCTTTAATTTTTACTACAGGATCAACAATGGCGCGTGATTTGCCAGTGGAAAATCGTGATGCTAAGGGTGTGCATTTGGCCATGGAATATTTGGCTAAAAACACTCAACATTTGTTAGACACGGGCGAAGCGGATGATTCTAATTTATCGGCCAAAGGAAAGGATGTAATCGTAATTGGTGGTGGTGACACGGGCACGGATTGCATTGGCACGGCATTGCGTCAAGGGGCAAAATCCATTGTGAATTTTGAGCTGATGGGCAAACCACCTACTGATCGTGCTGACAANAANCCNTGGCCCCTATGGCCACTGATTTATCGAGTGGATTATGGCCATGCAGAAGCCACGCAAGTGTTTGGTGAAGATCCGAGGCAGTATCATTTAATGACCAAATCGTTCATCAAGAGTGACGATGGAAAAGTTACAGGCCTTAACACCATTAATGTTGATTTTGAAGGTGGAAAACTCATTGAAATACAAGGCAGTGAAAAGACTTGGGACGCTCAACTGGTGTTATTATCAATGGGATTTTTATCACCTGAGCACTACCTGAGTGACGATGCTAACATTGAGCTAGACGCACGTGGCAACTACAAGGCTAAGTATGGCAAGTACAGCACTTCACAAGAAGGCGTGTTCACGGCTGGAGACTGTCGTCGTGGCCAATCTTTAGTAGTGTGGGCGATTAACGAAGGTCGTGGTGTCGCTGAACAAGTTGACCAATATTTAACCAATCTATAATTCTTATTCTTTCCCCTCTTATATCCCCTAAGGGATAGTCAAAAGTACCACTAATATATTGCTAAAAATCAAGGTATTTTCCTGTATTCAGGTATAATTTGACCCGTTTACGTCTTCTTATTTGAGTAACGATAGAAGACTTACTATAAATATACTGGAGAAATAAAATGGCAAAAGAGCTATACAACACCCCCAACCTCGATGAGTTGGAAAATGGTCCATGGCCTTCATTCGTAACTGGAATGAAGAAACTAGCAACAGGAAGTCACGACGGTGCTTCTATGGTACGTGACGTACTTGCTACACTTGAAACTTCATACGTAACCAAAAAGGGATACTGGAAAGGCGGCACCGTTGGTGTTATTGGGTACGGTGGTGGTGTAATTCCACGTTTCAACGAACTTAAAGACGATAAGGGCGATTTTAAATTTAAAGATGCTGGAGAATTCCACACTTTAAGAATCCAGCCACCAGCAGGTATGCATTACACATCTGATCTTTTAAGAAACCTATGTGATACATTTGTTGATAATGGCGGTTCTGGTTTGATTGCATTCCACGGCCAGTCAGGCGACATTATGTTCCAAGGTGCAACTGAAAAAACTACTCAAACTATTTTTAACGAATTAAATGAAATTGGTTTTGACATGGGCGGTGCTGGACCGGCGGTAAGAACTGGTATGGCATGTGTAGGAGCGTCTCGTTGTGAAATGAGTAATACCAACGAAACAGCAGCCTTAAGAACTCTTGTTAACGCATTCTTAGATGATATGCATCGTCCAGCACTACCTTACAAGTTTAAATTTAAAGTTTCAGGTTGTGCAAACGACTGTATGAACTCTATTGAACGTTCAGACATGGCTATTATCGGTACTTGGAGAGATGATATTAAAATCAACCAAGACTTATGGAAGAAGATGGTTGCTGACAAAGGTATGGACTACGTTGTTGACAACATTACTTCTCGTTGTCCTACTTCAGCAATGACTGTTAATGCCGACACTTCACTAACGATTGATAACAAAAACTGTGTTAAATGTATGCACTGTTTAAATGTTACTTCTCCATTGACTCATAAGTACATTGCTAAAGGTGATGTAGAACCTATCTTAGCAACGGGTGATGATAAAGGTGTCACGGTTTGTATGGGTGGTAAACGTACATTGAAGATTGGTGACTTATTCGGTACGGTAGTTATTCCATTCATGAAGTTAGAAACTGCTGATGATTACGAAAAGATTGAAGATTTTGCAGGTGAATGTATTGACTTTTTTGCTGAAAATGCATTAGAGCATGAGCGTACAGGTGAAATGATTGAACGCATTGGTATTGTAAACTTCTTAGAGGGTGTTGGTTTGAATGTTGATCCAAATATGGTTGACTCACCTCGTTACATGTCTTATGTTCGTATGGACAAATGGGATGAAGAAGCAGCTAAATGGTTTGAAAATAAAGCCGAAGCAAGCGCGTAATTTAATTTAAAAGAACACACGGAGAAATATTATGCTGAAGCACCAAGAATGCCGATCGAATCAGGCTGTCCTGATCCTATTCAATACATGCTACCCAACGATGCGTCGCAACTATGGAGCATGGGCTTATCACGACCGCCCACGTCCAGGTGTACTGCACCACACTTCAAAGCACAATGAAGAAATTTGGACTGTTCGTGCTGGAACACAAAGACAAATGGATGTTTACACTATTAAGAAATTATGTGATATTTCTGATGAATTCGGCGACGGTTACATGCGATTTACTATTCGTTCAAACATTGAATTTATGGTGGATGCAGAATCTAAAGTTGAACCATTAGTTAAAGCATTACAAGATGCTGGTTTCCCAGTTGGCGGTACAGGCCCAACAGTGTCAATGATTTCACACACTCAAGGTTGGTTACATTGTGATATTCCAGGTACAGATGCATCGGGTGTTGTAAAAGCACTGATGGATGATATATACGAAGAATTCCAAAAAGAAGAAATGCCTAACCGTGTGCACATGACGACTTCATGTTGTCAGATTAACTGTGGTGGTCACGGTGATATCGCGATTAACATTCAACACACTAAGCCACCTAAGATCAACCATGATTTAGTGGCAAACGTTTGTGAGCGTCCGACCGTTGTTGCACGTTGTCCAGTTGCTGCGATTCGTCCTGCGATGGTTAATGGTAAGCCTACATTGGAAGTTGATGAGAAAAAATGCATCTGTTGTGGTGCGTGTTTTCCACCGTGTCCACCAATGCAAATTAACGATCCTGAACACTCTAAGTTAGCGATTTGGATCGGTGGTAAGCACTCTAATGCACGTTCTAAGCCTTCATTCCAAAAGTTAGTTGCTTCAGGTTTACCAAACAACCCGCCAAGATGGCCAGAAGTTGGTGCCGTGGTTAAGAAAATCTTAGCAGTGTACAAAGCCGATGCTCGTGACTGGGAAAGAGTAGGTGAGTGGGTTGAGCGTATTGGATGGCCAGCATTTTTCGAAAAGACTGGTTTGCCATTTACTAAATTCCATATCTCTGATTGGAAAGGTACTCGTCATCAATTAAATTCTTCTGCTTACATTCGTTTCTAAAGGTGGTTAAATGAAGATTTCTATTCAAATTAACGAGGGCCCGTATCAGCACCAAGCGTCTGATACGGCGTACCAATTTGCCAAAGCAGCGATTGAAAAAGGCCACGAGATTTTTCGTGTATTTTTCTATCACGATGGTGTGAATAACGCATCACGTTTTACCATGCCTCCACAAGATGATCGCAATGTGGTTAATCAGTGGGCTGAATTGGACATTAAAGACGCTGATGGCAATCCTGAGCTTGTGGTTTGTATAGCAGCAGCGCTTCGTCGCGGTATGCTTGACGAGTCTGAAGCTTCAAAGAACGGTATTGATGGTAACAACGTTCACCCAGCGTTCCGTATTTCAGGTTTGGGTCAATTGATTGAAGCCGGTATTCAGTCAGATCGTTTAGTGGTATTTGGAGATTAAGATGGCAACAAAGAAATTTATGTATTTAAATCGTAAGGCTTCTTACGGTACTGTGTATGCAATCGAATCTTTAGAAGTGGTGCTAATTGCTGCTGCATTTGAGCAAGACGTGTCGTTAGCCTTTATTGACGATGGTGTTTACCAAATCATTGAAGGTCAAAATACCGATAGCATTGGCATGAAAAACTTTTCTAAAACTTATCACGCATTAGGTGATTACGATATTAATAAGCTTTACGTATCAGCAGAATCTCTAGAAGAAAGAGGTTTGACTGAGGATGATTTAATGCCTTTAGTTTATGAAGATGAAGACGATGATTGGGCAGAAAAGCCAAGTGTTAAAGTGGTTTCTAACGCTGAACTTTCTAAAATTATGTCTGATCAAGACGTGTGCTTAAGTTTCTAAGGGAGATTGAATATGTTACATACAGTAAATAAATCATCTTTCGAGCGAAATTCTCTACAGTCTTGTATTAATACGATTGACGACACGAGCGTTATCTTGTTAATTGAAGACGGTGTAATTTCTGCTGCGAATAACGCTAACTCATCAATGCTAACTGATCTTGCTTCTCAAGGCAGGGTTTATGCATTGAAAGGTGATGTTGAAGCGAGAGGAATTTCATCAAAAGTTGCAAACAATATCAAATTAGTTGATTATGCAGGTTTTGTTGATTTAGTTGTTGAACATGGAACTGCGGTTTCTTGGGTTTAACGTAATTTATATATAGGAGTAAAACAATGGCTGATATTTTAGGCGCAGAAGTAGACGAAGAAGGTTTCTTAGTAAACCTTAGTGATTGGACAAAAGAAATTGCCGAGAGCATGGCAAAAGATGATGATATTGAATTATCTGAAGAGCATTGGGACGTTATTAATTTCTTACGTAATTATTTTGAAGAGTATCAAATTGCACCAGCAGTACGTGTACTAACCAAAGCAATTGGTAAGCAATTCGGTAAAGAAAAAGGTAATTCTAAGTATCTATATTCTTTATTCCCTTACGGTCCAGGTAAGCAAGGTTGTCGTTTTGCCGGTCTTCCAAAGCCAACGGGTTGTATCTAATACAATGCAAGTATTGAAAACACCTACTTTAGTAGGTGTTTTTTTATCTTATTAACACATTGAGTTTGAGAGCAATATGTCCGCAATAAGCATTTTTTTTACGGCTTTATTTTATATAGCTTTATTTATATTCCTAATTGGAATGGCGAGAAAAATCTATCAATATTGGATTACGCCAGCTCCTTTAAAAATCCCTACTGCACCAACCCCATTAACACAAACAGGCGTGGTTATGCGCATGGCACGCGAAGTTGTCTTATTTGAAAGTTTATTTAAAGCCAATAAGTGGACCTGGCTATTTGGTTGGCTCTTTCACGTGGGCCTATTATTGGTTTTAATTCGTCATGTGCGCTATTTTTGGCCAGGCGATTTACCTGAGATCTTTTTGCTAATTCAGCCTTTTAAATACGCCGCATTTGCCATGGTGATTGGTCTGGTTGGTTTAGTTGGTCGCCGTATTTTTGTTGAACGTATTCGTTACATTTCAGCACCGTCAGACTATCTAATGTTAATTTTATTATTAGTGATCGGTATTAGTGGTGTGGTAATGACCTTTACCAGCAATCATACCGATGTGATTATGGTTAAAGAGTTTGCCTCAGGTCTGATTACTTTTAGTTGGGCAGATCTCCCTACTGAAGTACATTTTTTAACTCATGTTTTCTTAGTTTTTGTACTGATGGCAATTTTCCCTATTTCAAAATTATTACACGTGCCTGGCATATTCTTTAGCCCAACCCGCAACCAAGTGGATGACGCACGTAAGAAGCGTCACATCTCTCCTTGGGCGCTAAAGCAAGAACAAGAGCATGCAGTAAAATTAGATGAAGCACTAGGCAAGGACGAATAACATGGCTGCTAAAGAATTTGATATCCCGGTTTTACCGACTTATATAGAAATTCCTCAGATTAAGGAAGGTATTATGGAGGGCGATGGCCCGTTCAAGTCATCTGAACAATTTCAGAATCCACTCGGTTTCCCAGGTGAAAAAGTCGACAATTGGCAAGAGGTTGCGATTGAAAAAATGGGTGAACTTAAATCTAAGTATCGTTCAGTACAAGTCTTTTTAGATTCGTGTGTTAAGTGTGGCGCTTGTACTGACAAATGTCATTATTTCTTAGGCTCATCTGATCCGAAGAACATGCCGGTTGCGCGTCAAGATTTATTCAGAAGTGTGTATCGTCGTCATTTTACTTTTGCGGGTAAATATTTCCCTAAATTAGTCGGTGCTAAAGAATTAGACGACGAAATGCTAGATGACTGGTACAACTACTTCCATCAGTGTTCACAGTGTCGTCGTTGTTCAGTATTTTGCCCATACGGTATTGACACTGCTGAGATCTCAATGGCTGCTCGTGAAGTATTAGACGCGGTTGGCGTTTGGACAAAAATATTGTAATCAAATTTTAGGAAAAGCCATTACCATTGGTAACAACCTTGGCTTACCTGAGCCAGCGTTACGTGACACATTGCTCGACCTTGAAGAGGAAATTGAAGAAGAAACCGGTGTTGCAGTTAAGTACCCACTTGATGTCAAAGGCGCTGAAATTTTACTCATCACTCCATCAGCAGATTTCTTTGCTGAGCCACACATTGACGGCTTAATTGGTTACGGTAAAGTTTTCCATCAGGACGGTGTGAGCTGGACCATGAGTTCATACGCATCCGAAGGTGCAAACTTTGGTATGTTTATTGGTTCGTACGATATCATGCGTAAAGCAGCGTTACGTATTCGTAAGGCAGCGCTAGATCTAGAAGTGTCTCGTGTCATGGTTGGTGAGTGTGGTCACGCTTGGCGTGTGGCTTATAGTTTTTGGAATACTTTAACCGGTGTTGGCGCAGGTGCAACCGATGAGTTTGGTTTGAAATTACAAAACCAATTAGATTCGCGTTACCCACAACCACAGCATATTATTGAATACACGCACGATTTGATTCAACGCGGAAAGTTAGAGTTTGACAAATCTGCAAATGATGATCGTACCGTGACTTTCCATGATTCATGTAACGTCGCTAGAGCCACTAACATGGGTGGTATCCCTAATGGCCAGTTTATCTTACCACGTGAAGTGATTAAAGCGGTTTGTAATAATTATGTCGATATGGAACGCTCCACGATTATGGAATCAACGTTTTGTTGTGGCGGTGGCGGTGGTCTATTAACAGACGATTTAATGGAGATCCGTATTAAAGGCGCAATGCCAAGAATGCAAGCACTAAAAGAAGTAGAAAAGTCTGATGCTGTTGATACCTTAGTTGCCATTTGTGCAATTTGTAAATCACAGTTCAGCAAAGTTTTACCAAAATTTGATTTTGACCCATACATGATTGTCAGTGCCCACCAGTTAGTAAGCGAAGCAATTGTTATGGAAAAACCACAAATAGACGATTCAGAAGTCGAAGAGACAACTGAAGAAACAACAGAATAATAGTTAAGGAGAATTGATATGCAAAAAAATCCATACGGACAAAATTATAAAAGCGACAATCACACATTCAGAATGTTTAAGGATGAGGGCGATGAACTAGGTACAGTGCCATGGAATCAAAAGATTTTCCAAAACGATACCTCTTACAAATGTCCTACTTATGTAACACAAACTCCACCTTGTCAGGGTTCGTGCCCATCAGGTCACAATGTTCGTGGCTGGTTAGACATTGTTCGTGGCATGGAAACACCTCCCGGTGACATGACATGGCAAGAGTATGCATTTAAACGCTCAACTGATGCAAATCCATTTCCATCAATTATGGGTCGTGTTTGCCCAGCACCGTGTGAAGACGGTTGTAATCGTAACGAAGTTGAAGACACAATTGGCATTAATGCGGTTGAGCAGTTTATTGGTGATAATGCAAAAAAAGAAGGTTATAAATTTGAAATTGACGCCAAAGACACGGGCAAAAAAGTTGCCATTATCGGTGGTGGTTGTGGTGGTTTAGCGGCAGCTTTACAATTACGTAAGCAAGGACACGCCGTCACAGTGTATGAAAAATATGAAAAATTAGGCGGTATGATGATGTACGGTATTCCTGATTACCGTGTGCCACGTGATGTACTACAGTACGAGATTGATCGTATTTTAGAAACGGGTGTTGAAACCAAGATGAACACCAAAGTTGGTGTTGACGTCACCATTGAAGAATTAGAAAAAGAGTACGATGCAGTTTTATTTGCTTTAGGTGCAATGAGTGGCCGTTCATTACCAATTCCAGGTGGTGATGCAACTAACTGTGTATCCGGTGTTGCTTTCCTTGAAGCTTACAACCAAGGTCGTTTACAACACATTACGGGTAAAGTGATTTGTATTGGTGGTGGTGATACTTCTATCGACGTTGTATCGGTTGCTCGTCGTTTGGGTAATATCACCAACGCTCCAGAAAAAGACAGACCTGAAAATGTTATCTTTAATGACACAGCGCATGACGTGGTTGACACTTCTAAGCGCTTAGGTGCTGATGTATTATTAACAACACGTTCTACAATTGAGAACATGCCTGCGGCACAAGAAGAAATTGACGATGCAAATCGTGAAGGTGTTGAAATCCAAGGTCAATTACAGCCAGTTGAAGTTATTAAGGGTGAAGATGGTCGTGCTACAGCATTGCGTTTTGTACGTTTAGAAGACGATGGTTCTACGCCAATTGAAGGCTCTGAATTTGATGTTGAGTGTGAGTTGATTGTTCCAGCGATTGGTCAAGGTGTTGACAGTGAAGGTATTGACGGTTCATTCTTTAACGAAAAAGGATTTATTGACGCTGACAGAAACTACCAAGTGCCTAACAAGCCTGGCTTCTTTGTTTGTGGTGATGTGGTTCGTCCACACTTGTTAACCACTGCGATTGGTCAAGCTGGTATTGTTGCTGAAAGTATTGGTGATTACCTTACTGGTAAAGATCAATCAGCACGTCCTAAGGTTGACGTGCATTATTTCGATCTTATGGATAAATTAAACGAATGGGATCTTGCACCTTCTGGTGATTACGATTCAACAGGTACCCCGGGAGAAGCTACAGATACTGCTGATTATGCAGTGCACAACTACGAGGATCGCTCATTCGCTTCCATCATTCCTCACACGGAGTTGTTCTTAGGTCACTTTGACCATGAAGAGCGTCACGCACGTAATCATGTGTTAGTGAATGTTGACAATGTACTCGGTAATTTTGATGAACGTTTGATTGGTTATAGCGAAGAAGAAGCACAAAAAGAAGCGGGTCGTTGTATGTCTTGTGGTTTGTGTTTTGAGTGTGATAACTGTGTGATGTACTGTCCTCAAGATGCGGTATTTAAGGTGAAGAAAGACAAAGCAACACTCGGTCGCTATGTTGATACTGACTACGATAAGTGTATTGGTTGTCACATCTGTGCCGATGTATGTCCAACGGGCTATATTCAAATGGGCTTAGGTAGTGATTAATTCGATTTAATTAAAGAGAGAAAAGTATGTATCGTTTATTAGTTGTTTTCTTGAGCTTAATATTGAGTGCGCCTATGGTTCAGGCTGGTAATGGTTTGAGTGGTAATTCAGAGGCTGCACAAAGCAGTGATCAGTACCATGATAGCGTATCAGTAATTCGTAAAATGCACCCTGAGTTTTTAAATCACAAGCGTGATAAAACACTCAGACAAGGTGTGCGTACTGAAGAGAGATCATTAAAGGGCTGTGTAAACTGTCATGCTAATAAAGACGAACAAACTAATAAATACCATCCAGTAGATAAGCAAGATCAATTCTGCTCAACTTGTCATCAAAAGGTGAGTGTGAGTGTTGATTGCTTTAGTTGTCATCGCACAACGCCAGGCAAGGGGAATAAATAATGAGTAAAACATTAAATCGTCGTGACTTTATTAAAACCACCAGTGCAACCACTGTGGGTGTTGCAACCATTGCCAGTGGCATTACTTTAACCACCTTTGCAGCTAACGATAAGCCCGTTACTAACGCTAAGCGTTGGGGAATGTTGGTTGATACCAATAAACTTACAGAACGCGAGATTGATGGCATGGTTAGCGCTTGTCAGCAAGAAAACGGCTGGGGCGGTGAAGTACACTCAACGGGTGATCAAAAACCAACTTGGGTTAAGAAATTAAAAGTAAAAGACAAAGCCACGGGCAAAATAACAGACTTGCCACTCATGTGTCAGCACTGTGAAGAACCACCTTGTGTTGATGTGTGCCCGACCAATGCTTCAATGAAGCGTGAAGACGGTATTGTACTTGTGGATAAACACCTTTGTATTGGTTGTCGTTATTGCATGATGGCTTGCCCATACGATGCACGTTCATTTGTACATGAAGAGTTAACAGACCAACGCGAGCACATGCCACGCGGTAAAGGCACAGTAGAGTCTTGCACTTTATGCGTGCATAAGGTTGATAATGGCGAATCACCCGCTTGTGTTGCTAGTGTAAACAGTGATGCAGTTATCTTTGGTGATTTGTACGATGCTAACAGTAAAATTAACCAAACACTCAAAAAAGTTCAAAGCACACAAATCAGAGCAGATTTAAATCTGAATACGGGTGTGCGTTATAGTGGAATTTGATGGTCGCATTAATTTAGGAATCTTATGAATATACGCTACGAACAAACACAAGGAAGAAGTCTAGGTTTTTACGCATTGGTTGCAGGCTTAGGCGTACTTATTTTGGCAGCATTGGGTGCTGTATATTACATGGAGCACAACGGTCATTACGTAACAGGCATGAGTAATCGTATTGTGTGGGGCATGCCTCACGTATTTGCTTTGTTCTTGATCGTTGCTGCTTCTGGCGCACTCAATGTTGCCTCGATTGCCTCTGTTTTTCAAAAGAAATTGTACAAGCCGTTGTCGCGTTTATCGGGTTTGGTGGCGTTGGCGTTATTAGCGGGTGGTTTGATGGTGCTAGTGCTTGATTTAGGCCGACCAGATCGTTTGATTGTAGCAATGACAGAGTACAATTTTAAGTCAATTTTTGCTTGGAACATTATTCTGTATAACGGCTTCTTCGTGATTGTTGCAGTGTATTTGTGGATGATGTTTGAGCGCCGTATGAATAAGTTTACTTCTAAGGCGGGCTTAGCAGCATTCTCATGGCGTTTAATCCTCACCACTGGTACCGGTTCTATTTTTGGTTTCTTGGTAGCGCGTCAAGCGTATGACGCAGTGATTATGGCACCAATGTTTATTATTATGTCGTTTGCTTTTGGTTTGGCATTTTTTATCTTAATTTTAATGGCCAGCTATAAATGGACTGACCGCCCATTGGGTGATGCCATTGTGAATCGTTTGGGCACTCTTTTGGGAGTATTTGTCGCAGCGGTTATGTATTTTGTCGCAGTCAAGCATTTGGGTAATTTGTACTTAGCTGAGAATGCGGGCGTTGAGAATTTTATTTTATTCGGCGATTACGTTTACACAGATCTATTTTGGTACGGGCAAATTATCTTAGGTGGTTTAATCCCAATGGCGCTCATTTATCATCCAGCGCTTAGAAGTAATCGTTCGACCCTAGGTTTGGCATCAGTTTTAGTACTTGTTGGTGGCGTGATTCAACTTTACATTATTATCGTTGGTGGTCAAGCCTACCCAATGGAAATGTTCCCAGGCAAAGAAATTCTGGAAGGGTATGGCGGTATTGCTACTTATACACCGTCATTGCCTGAAACAATGTTAGGTGTTGGTGGTATCGCAGTTGCACTCATTGCCGTGACTTTCTTAGTGAAGTTTTTACCTTTCTTGCCTGAGAGTTTGGCAGATGAAGTTGCTGACCCTCATCACAAGTCTTAGATTCTGACTTAGCAAACCTTACAAAATCATTCGCCACAATCTAAAGATTAAAGATCTTAGAAAGTTGTTTGATATAATAGAAGCATGGCTTCATCCATCTACCTTTCCGCTGCACACAAATCCTCAGGCAAAACCGTTGTCAGTTTAGGTCTGTGCGCAGCATTTAAAGCGCAATCATTAAACGTTCAAGACCTTTAAAAAAGGCCCTGATTATATCGATCCAATTNGNCTGTCTCAGGCCAGTGGTAATCCTTGTTACAATCTTGATTTTTACAACATGTCTGAGGATGAAATTACTCAGTTGTACGGTCAGTATGCGAGTAACAGCGATATCGCTATTATTGAGGGTAATAAGGGGCTATATGACGGCATGAACGTGACTGGCGGTGATGCCAATGCAGATCTTGCCAAGTTACTTAAACTGCCCNTTATTTTAGTGGTTGATGCTACTGGAATCACACGCGGTGTTGCNCCTCTGGTTAAAGGTTACCAAGTGTTTGATACCGATGTCCATATTGCAGGGGTCGTGCTTAACAAAATAGCTGGCGATCGCCATGAATCAAAACTGATTCAAGCAATCGAACATTACACCGACATACCGGTATTAGGCGCTATTAGACGATCGACAGAACTCATTATTGATGAACGTCATTTAGGCTTAATGCCAGCCAATGAAACCCCTGAATCACAAAAATTTATTGATACAGCAGCTAAACACATTGCTGACCAAGTTGATTTAGATCGACTGATTGGTATTAATCAAAAAACCATCGAATCATCAACACCCGTTATTAAC